>Ga0315291_10005147_pt1 | contig 16488 bp, 11 predicted proteins | sample YL17G12_20_MG_FD_203070 | JGI IMG/M metagenome (GOLD analysis project Ga0315291, IMG submission 203070) | Sediment microbial communities from Yellowstone Lake, YNP, Wyoming, USA - YL17G12_20 | ecosystem: Environmental > Aquatic > Freshwater > Lake > Sediment | place: USA: Wyoming | collected...
GAGACACAGGCCAAGCTCCTCCGCGTCATGCAGGACCGGGAGTTCATGCACTTGGGCGGGACCAAAACGATCAAAGTCGACGTCCGGATCATCGCCGCGACCAACACCGACCTCGAAGAGCTCATCCGCCGGAAGGCCTTCCGGATGGACCTCTACTACCGGCTGAACGTGATCAAGATCACGCTTCCGCCCCTCCGGGACCGGCGCGAAGACGTCCCGATCCTGGTCAAGCACTTCCTAGACGTCTACGCGAAAGAAAACGGCAAGGCCATCGAGGGAGTGACGGAGGACGTCCTCGAAATCCTCGAGCGCAATCCCTGGCCCGGGAACGTCCGGGAGCTCGAGAACATGATCGAGCGGGCGGTCGTCTTTGCCAAAGCCCGGATCATCACCCGCGAAAATCTACCCGAGACCCTGCTCTCGCCCGGGCCCGCGGGCGAAGCGGAAGCCGAGGCCGATGGCGAACCGATGTCGCTGCGGGGCCAGACGCTGGCGTTTCAGAAGCGGCTCATCGAATCGACCCTCCGCCGGACGAAGGGCGTCCAAAAGAATGCGGCCCGGATGCTGGGCGTCAAACCGACGACGCTCAACGAAATGATCAAGCGCCTGCGGATCGACGTCGCCGAATTTTGAACGGGCCGCGACTCCCGCCGCGAATTATTTGAAATCTCCGGGGACGAATTTGTCGGGGTTGATCTTTATGCGGGACGGCCGGCCTCCCGCCGGAAACGCAAACTCCTGGGTCGCCTGGTTGATGTCAAGCTTGCGCCGGACGGTCGTGCCGTTCTCCACCCAGGTCACCCAGAGCGGAAAGACGAAGACCCCCCGCGTTTGATGGACCCGGAACTTCAGCCGGAAGGCGCTGTCCGCCTTTTCGACGTCGTGGGCGACAAAGACCTCGGGAAGGATATGAGTGTCAAACCACCCTTTGAAGAAAGCCCGGAGGTCGCGGCCCGACGCTTTTTCCATGGTCCCGACGAACTGGGATGTCCGGGCCGAATTGTATTTATAGGTCTCAAAAAAATCGCGCAGGCCTTTGAAGAAAGAATCCTCGCCGATCCAATCCCGCAACAACGCGAGGACCAGGGCGCTTTTATCGTAGACGATCGCCTGGTAGGCGTCGAAATCCAGGTAGCTCAGCCGGGACCCGAGCGTGATCGGCCCGAACACGGATTTCTTTACGGTCCACTGGGCGAAGCGCTTGAGGATCCCGGCATAGACCCGGTCCCCCAGTTTCGACCGCAAATATTCGACCGCCGCGAACTGGGCGAGCCCCTCGCTGAGCCATTGGTCCCGGTAGCCGGCCTTGTTCACGGCCTGGCCCCACCATTGGTGGGCGATTTCGTGAGCGAGGTAATATTCCTTGTAGCTCGAGAAATCGACCGGGCTGTTGGCGGCCAAAATCAGGGGAACGTCCGGCGAGCGCGGGAGTTCGTTGAGGACGACAAAGGAGGCCGGGCTGTGACCTCCGGCCAACGGCCAGAGCCGCTGAACCACGGTCATTTTTTCATAGGGATACGGGCCGAACCATTTTTCGTACCGGTCGATGATCGCCTGCGCTTCGCTGAGGAGGTTCTGCCGCTGACCGTGCATCTCGGATGACAAGAACCCTTCGAGCGGGAACGCCGAGGGCCGGGGCGGCTTCGGCATCCGGTCGAACCTCCCGACGATAAAGGACAAATACTTGACCGGGTTTTTCGTTTCATACGTAAAGACGGCGTCGCCCACTTTGTCCAGGGAATTCACGCCGTGGATGGCATCGATCGTTCCCTCTTCGGTCAGCGCGCCGTTGGCCACGCAGCGGAAACCCGGAGGAACGATGACCCGGAGGCGGGCCTGGAAATAGTCATCGTCCGACGGCGCCGGATACCAGGACACGGCTTGGCTGTACAAATACGTATCATAGCGCGGCTGGACGAACGAGATCGGTTCGTTCCGTTGGCCGAAGAGCACGACGTCATTCTGGTCGACCTGGGGTTCGAGCGATCCCCGGTAGAAGATCTCGATCGTGGCCGACCGGCCTTTCTCGACCGGGCTGAGGAAATAAATATAGAGGAGCTTGCGGAGCTTGTCCTGGGTGTAAAACAGCTCGCGCCCCTCCTGGTCATAAATGCGGAGGATGTCGAGGCTCGGATGGAAGTTGAACTCAAGGCTGTCCACGGCGTCGAATTGAGCCGCGAGGGTGACGCGGGCCCGGGCCGAGAGGAAAAACTTCTCCGGCTGGAAATTCACGTCCAGGTCATAGCGCTGGATATCGAATTTCTCGCCGAACGAGATGAAAAACTCCTTTCCGCCTTCGGAGGGTTGATCGGGCGTGTAGAGGTTGATAATCTGGTCGGGATTATTATGGATGACATGAATCTGGTCTTCGGTAAAGGGGGAGAAAATATACGTCGTGGCCCCGGTCGTCCGGCCGTTCATCTCGAACACGACCTGCCGCCCGCGCGGCGCGAACGACATCAGCCCGCCCGTGAGCGAATTCTCGATCGTGAACGACGTGGGATAGCCTTTGGCAAAGAGCGCGGCGGCCCGATTGACCATGGCCGGAGGGACGGGCGTCTCCCCGGGCGCGGGTTCGATCGTGATGTTGGACTTGAAATAAGAATCGCTGAACCGAAGATACACGGATTCGAGGTCGTCTTCAATCTCGGGTTTTTTATAACGCAGCTCGAGCTGATGCCGCTCGACGTCGCTCGACGGCGAAAACTTGAGATGCCCCCGGCCGACAACGACCAACGCCGTCTCGAGGTCGGGGATGTTGTCATAAAAGACCCACGCGTTTTCGAAAACGATTTGAACGTCCTGGTGCCGGACCTCGACCCGGGCGGCGAGCCCGGCGCGGCCCGACGGAATGCGAATCTTGTAAAGCGCCGTGATATTGCCCGTGACGTCTTTCCGGGCGATAAGCCAGCGGCCTTCCGCCTCCCGCAGCCAGACATGCCACATTTCGAGCATCGCCGAGTCGTTGTTCTGGTACAGGACCTGGAAAAAAATCCCGGGGTCGCCCTCCCGCTCCGGACCGCGGTCGGCCCGACGGATCAGGACGGACGACATTTTCCAAAGGTTCAGAAACGAGGACGCGGCCGCTTCTTCCTGGTCGCGGACGGCGGGGACGAAATTCTCGGCGAACTGACGCGGATTCTTGGAGGCGAAGTCCGATTGAAGGCGGGCGACCAGATCGTCCACCTTCTGAGCCCAAAGTCCGGGGGCGATGATACTTATGAACGGCAGGAGAAGAAGGGTATTAAGAGCGGCCCGGAGGCATTTCTTCACATCTTTATTATAGCAGAAGAAATTAGATAGCCTCATGAATCGTGCCCGATTACGCATAGAGCGGATTTTATGCCAAAAAAAGGCCATGGGGCACGGATAATATCAGGCGGGCGTTAGGGCTTTAGTCAAGGATGAACGGATAAGACGACAAACAGTCTGTAAAATAACTTTACGCCGCGCGCCAGGAAATCGGGTGAAAGCCGGCCTATTTCTCAGCCGCCTTGCTGAGATGTTTCTTGAAGTCCTCTTCCCATGTGACGAAGCTGTGAAAAAACTTCCAGTCGCCTTCGTCGATCCCGCGTGTGATTTCCGTAATGTGCGACGTGGAGGCGCCGAATTCCTCGAGCGCGTAGACGACGGCCCGTTCCGGGTCGACATGGCTCCCGCAGGTATAAAAGTCGAGCGCGGCATAACGCATCTCGGGCCACGTGTGCGTCGAAATGTGAGATTCCGAGATTACGACGACGCCGCTTACGCCGCTCGGCGGGAATTTGCTGAAGGAAATAGCCCAGACCTTGGCCCCGGCGATCTCGGCCGCTTTGACCAGGATATCCTGGACCTTCTCGACGCTGCGAATCACCTTCGGATTGCAGCCGGACGCTTCGACGATGTAATGATGGCCGACAGGCTCGTATTTTTTTTTCGGCATGGCGACCTCCGCGACGACGCCTCATTATGACACATCCACCCCCCGAGTCAAGATTTCATGTCGGTCCAAAATAGTCGCGAGAACTCTTCCTTCTCAGGGAATTCGAGAATTCATTTCAGACGAAAACGCGCCGTTCGTCCTTGACCGTATTGAGCACGATATGGGTCACGGTCCGGTCGATGTATTTCATCGCATTGAGCCGTTTGAGAAATTTGTTCAGGTCGTCCCGGCCGCGGAAATGGGCGATGACGAGGGAATCCCATTCCCCCGTGATGTCGTACACGGCCGCGACGTGCGCGTCTTCGGCGATCTTCTCTTGAGCCTCGAGCAGCTTGCCCTGGGAAATCTTGAGGGCGATGGCCGCGCTGAGGTCGAGGCCGAAATAGGTCGCGTCGACAAGCGGGATGTAGCCTTTGATGGCCCCCAGGGCCTCGAGCTTCTTCACGGTGTGAATGACCGCGGTCACGGAGGTCCCCACGTCCTTAGCCAGCTCTCGGAAGCTCTTGCGCGCGTTAGCGTTCATGACGCGGACGATCTTTTTATCCAGCTCGTCGATCACAGCGGCCTCCAGTATTCTTTTTTTACATATTCAGAGACATTTGTACTGTTTTATAAAAATAATATTGACATTCATAATATTATTTCGTATAAAATAAATCAAATGTTATCAGCTCACCCAGCCCGGCCAGGCTTTAGGATAGCTGATTCGGACTCCTCGCGCAAGTCCCGTCCGGACGAAATCGCGGTCCGCGGCGGGCGTCGCGCGGCCGTCCTCTCCCATCCCATCTCTTCAGGAGGTTTGGCATGATGTCGTCTTCTCTCCCTTCCGTCAAAGCCTATGGCTACAAAGACGAGGACGAAGTGATGCGGGCCGTCCTGGACCCCTCCGCAAAAATCGAATTCGTCCGCGTCGTCTTCCCCGACATCCTGGGACGCCCGATGGATTTTTCGTTCCCGGGCCCCGAGCTCGAAACGGCGTTCCGCGACGGCAAGGGCTTCGACGGCTCGTCCGTGGAAGGCTTCGTGCGCATCCAAGAGAGCGACCTGGTCATCAAGCCCGACCCGGCCACGTTCCGGGTCTTGCCCTGGGAGTATCAGGGGTTCGACGAAGCCACGCGGTGGCGTGAAGCCGTCATGTTCGGCGACATCTTGATGCCGGACGGTCGGCATTACGAGGGCGATACACGCTTTGTCCTCAAGCAGGCTCTGCGGAAGGCCAAGGCCGAGTTCGAGTTCGACGCGTTCAACGTCGGGCCCGAGCTTGAATTCTTCATTTTCGCCAACGACCGCGAACCGGTCCCGCTCGACGCGGGCGGATACTTTTTCGCCGGCCGCCACGGCGAGATCCGGAAAGAAGTTCAACTCCTCTTAAAAAAAATGGGGGTCCGGTCCGAATACGACCATCATGAAGTGGCCCACGGCCAGCACGAAATCGACCTGCAGTATACGAACGCCCTGGACATGGCCGACATCGGGATGCTGTTCCGCTACATCGTCAAACGCGTTTCCCGGATGCACGGCCTGTACGCGACCTTCATGCCCAAGCCGATCAACGGCCAGAACGGCAGCGGGATGCACGTCCATCAGTCCCTCTGGGTCAATGGGCGGAACGCGTTCTTCGACGCCGCAGGCCCGTATTCCCTGTCCGCGACCGCCCGGGCGTACGTGGCCGGGCTCATGACCCATGCCCGCGAGATCTCGGCCGTCTTCAGCCAGTGGGTCAACTCCTACAAGCGCCTCATCGAAGGCTACGAGGCCCCGGTCTATATCGCCTGGGGGCAGAGAAACCGCTCCGCGTACATCCGCGTCCCCCGCTATCAGCCCGGGAAGGAGAACGCGACACGCATCGAGCTCCGTTCGCCCGATCCCGGCTGCAACCTCTACCTGGCCTTCGCGGTCATGCTCGCCGCCGGCCTCCGCGGCGTCCGGGAGAAATACGACCTCCCCGAACCCGTCGAGGAGAACATCTACGAGATGAGCGGGAACCGGCAGAAGAAGTTCAACATCCACGTCCTGCCGCGGAACCTCGAGGAGGCCCTCGGCCTCATGACCAAGAGCGGCCTGGTGCGGGAGGTCCTCGGCGACCATATCGCCGAGAAATTCATCGAGAACAAGCGGCAGGAGATCGAGGACTACGCAAAGAGCGTCGGGGCGGAGTACGACACGCGCGTCAGCGACTACGAGGTCCGGCGCTACTTGCCGTTCCTGTAGCCCCGGCCGGATCCGATTCCCGAGGCAGGGGACGCGCCTGCGTTCGGACGCGCTCTCGCGCGCCCCATCCGGCCCGCCGCGGCCGAGGCCTTGACAACCGGAAATTGACTCTGTTATAAGAAATTCTATTTTAGATTCCTCTCAACGGAAAACGGAGTCATACATTCTTTTTCAACGGCTGATGGGCCGATATTCTATGTGCGGACATCCGCTCCGCTCAAAAGGCCTTGTCCCGACAAACCTCGCCCGTCCTCTGTTGAGATCGAGACGGAGGAGATAACGTGGCTGTTCAAATTGACCGCGTAAATTCCTTTATCCGCAAACACAACACCCAGAAGAAGGCTCTCATCGCGATCCTCCAAGACATCCAGGCGGAGTATCGATATCTGCCGCCCGACGCCCTCCGCGCCGTCGCCCGGACCCTGCAGATCCCCCTCATCGACGTCATCGGCGTAGCGACGTTCTACCGCGCGTTCAGCCTCAAGCCCCGCGGCAAGCACGTCGTCACGGTCTGCCTGGGAACGGCCTGCCATGTCCGCGGCGGACCGAAGATCTTGGAGGAATTCGAGCGGAAGCTCGGCCTAAAGGCCGGCGAAACGACAGCCGACAAGAAGTTTACGCTCGAAACGGTGGCTTGCCTGGGCTGTTGCGCGATCGGGCCGGTCGTCGTCGTCGACAGCGACTATCATGCCCAAACCTCGACCAACAAGGTCGGGCGGATCCTCGCCAAATACCTCAACAAGTGAGACGCGTCATGCCCAAGCCAACCAAGATCAAGACCCTCCAGGATCTCGAGTCGATCATCGCGACCCGGACGAAAGCTCGGAAGGCCGATCCAAGGCCGGTGCTGACCGTCTCGGCCGGGACCTGCGGACAGGCCCGCGGCTCCCTCAAGGTCGTCCGCGCCCTGCGGTCATCGCTCAAAAAGGCCAAGCTCGATCAAAAAGTCAAAGTTCGCGTTACGGGTTGTCACGGGTTCTGCGAGGCGGAGCCGAACATCATCATCCACCCCCACGACCTCTTCTACCAGAAGGTCGACCCCAAGGACGCCGACGTCATCGTTATCGAGACGGTCAAGAAGAAGAAGCCCGTCGCCGGCTTGCTGTATAAGGATCCGGTCACGGGAAAAACGGCGAAAAAAGAAAAGGACATCCCCTTCTACACCAAGCAGCAGCGGCTCGTTCTGGGCGACAACGCGCTCATCGACCCGACATCGATCGACGACTACTTCTCCATCGGAGGCTACGGTGCCCTGCTCAAGGTCCTGAAAAAGATGGAGCCCGGCGCGGTCATCTCCGAGATGAAGACCTCGAGCCTGCGCGGGCGCGGCGGGGCCGGATTCCCCACGGGCGTCAAGTGGGAGCTCACCAAAAAACAGTCGGCCGCGCCCAAGTATATCATCTGCAACGCCGACGAAGGCGATCCCGGCGCCTACATGGACCGCAGTCTCCTCGAAGGCAATCCCCACCGCGTCCTGGAAGGCATGATGGTCGGCGGCTACGCCATCGGCGCGAGCACCGGTTACGTCTACGCCCGGGACGAGTATCCCCTGGCCGTAAAACACGTCACGATCGCCATCGAGTCGCTGCGGAAACTCGGACTTCTCGGGAAGAACATCCTCGGCACCGGATTCGATTTCGACATCCAGATCGCCAAAGGCGCGGGCGCATTCGTCTGCGGCGAGGAAACGGCTCTTATCGCCTCGATCGAGGGCCGGACGGGGGAACCACGACAGCGGCCGCCCTTCCCCGCCGCCCGCGGGCTCTTCGGCAAGCCGACGGTCATCAACAACGTCGAAACATGGGGGAACGTCCCCCTGATCATCTCCCGCGGCGGCGAGGCGTTCGCCAAGATCGGAACCTCGGGCAGCAAGGGGACCAAGATCTTCTCCCTGGTGGGGAAGATCAACAACACCGGCCTCGTCGAAGTCCCCATGGGCATCACCTTGCGGGAGATCATCTTCGACATCGGCGGCGGCATCCCCGGCGGCAAGAAATTCAAGGCCGTCCAGACGGGCGGCCCGTCCGGCGGCTGCCTCCCCGCGTCCAAACTCGACCTGCCGATCGATTACGAAGGCCTCATGGCCGCCGGCTCGATCATGGGCTCGGGCGGCATGATCGTCATGGACGAAAAAACCTGCATGGTCGACATCGCGAAGTATTTCCTCAACTTTCTCCGCGACGAGTCCTGCGGCAAGTGCGTCTCCTGCCGCGAAGGCACCCAGCGCATGTGGGAGATCGTCAAGCGGATCACGGAAGGCCAGGGCAAGGAGGAAGACCTGGGCATCCTCGAAGACCTGGCCATAGCCTGCAAGGACGCCTCGATGTGCGGCTTGGGCCAGACCGCCGCCAATCCCGTCCTCTCGACCCTGCGCTATTTTAAAAACGAATACCGCCAGCACATCCAGCAGAAGAAGTGCTCCGCGCTGGTCTGCAAAGAAATCGTGTCCTCGCCCTGCCAATACATCTGCCCGATCGATCAGGAGGCCTCGACCTACATCGCCCTGATCGCCCGGGGCCAATACGAGGCCGCCTTCCAGGTCATCATGAAGGACAACCCTCTGCCGTCGGTCTGCGCCCGGGTTTGCCATCACCCCTGCGAGCTCGTCTGCCGCTCGGGCGAGTTCGGCGAGCCCATCTCCATCCGGGGCCTCAAGCGTTTCGTCATGGATTGGGCGGACAAGACCGGGATCACCTACACGCCGGAACCCGTCAAGCAGAATCGGGAAAAGATCGCCATCATCGGCGCCGGCCCGGCCGGGCTCTCGGCCGGATACTTCCTGGCCCGGAAAGGGTTCCGGCCGACGATCTTCGAAGCGCTGTCCGTTCCCGGCGGCATGCTGGCCGTCGGCATCCCCGACCATCGGCTGCCGAAACCGGTCGTCCAGAAAGAGGTCGAGCGCATCAAGGACGCCGGCGTCGAAATCCGAACGAACAAAATCCTCGGCAAGCACTTCACGATCGACGGGCTGTTCAAGGCCGGCTTCAAGGTCGTTTTCTGCGCCACGGGGGCCGGGCAATCGATGGCGATGGATATCCCGGGAGAGGACGCCGAGGGCGTCATTCACTCCCTGGAGTACCTCCGGGACGTGAATCTCGCCGGCCACGCCAAAGTCGGCCGGCAGGTTGTCATCGTCGGCGGCGGCAACTCCGCCATCGACGCGGCCCGGGCCGCTCTGCGCGACAAGGCCTGCGAGAAGGTGACGATCTTCTACCGCCGGACGAAAGCCGAGATGCCCGCCATCGCCGAGGAAGTCGACGCCGCCATCGACGAAGGCATCGACATCCAATTCCTCGTGGCGCCGATTAAGGTCATCACGAGCTACGGCAAGGCGACGGCCATCGAGTGCGTCCGGATGAAGCTTGGCGAGAAGGACGCCAGCGGCCGGCCGAAGCCGGTTCCGATCGAGGGCTCGAACTTCGTCCATGAGCTCGACACGCTCATCCTGGCCATCAGCGAGCGGCCGGACACCTCCTATATCGGCGAAGGCGACGAGATCCGCCGCCACGGCGAGAACATCATCATCGACGAGGACACCGCCATGACGACGCGGGCGGGCGTCTTTGCCGGCGGCGACGCCGTGACCGGCCCGAGTTCGGTCGTCGACGCCATCGCCGCGGGCAAGCTCGCCGCCGAAACGATCGAGAAGCACCTCACGGGACGGCCGCTGCGGCGAGACCATCGCCTCACCCGCCCGTCCCAGTACGTCAAGCCCTGGATGCTTTCCGAGGAGGAACTCCAGATCACGAAGCGGGCGAAGATGATCCACCTGCCTCCGAAGGACCGCCACAAGAACTTCAAGGAAGTGGAGATCGGCCTGACCGAAGACACCGCCGTCCGGGAAGCCCGGCGCTGCCTGCGCTGCGACCTAGAGACCGCCGACGGCAAATCCGCGACGAAGGAGCCCTCATGATCAAATTCCGCATGAACGGAATGGATGTCCAGGCCGAGGAGGGTTCGACGGTCCTCGAGACGGCCCGTTTCTACGGGCTCGAGATCCCGACCCTCTGCTACAACGAAGGGCTGACGCCCTGGGGCGGATGCCGGCTCTGCCTGGTTGAAATCGGCGTCGAGCCGAAGAGCAAGCTCGCCTCCTCCTGCACGTATCCGGTCGAGGAGGGTCTGATCGTCCGGACGGATACGCGCCGCGTGATCGATGCTCGGCGAATGATGATCGAGCTCATGCTCTCGACCGCGCCGATGTCCAAGGAGATCCAGGACCTGGCCTCGAAGTTCGGCGTCACCCGGCAGCGGTTTGAACCGCGCAACGAGGAGTGTGTGTATTGCGGGTTGTGCATCCGGATATGCGCCGAACAGATGGACGCCCGGGCGATCGGGTTCCAGAACCGGGGTTTCAAGCGGAAAATTTCGACGCCCTTCGATATCCGGTCCGAGGACTGCCGGCTCTGCGGCGCCTGCATGTATGTCTGCCCGGCCTGCGCGGCCCGCTGCGGCGGCCCGAACGCCGATACGGACATCTGCAACGCCTGCCTGCAGATCGAGCCGACCTGCCTCGATCAATACGACGAGTTGCACTGCTGGATGTATGATGCCGGCCGGTGCGGCACGTGTGTCCAGGATAAACGCAAATAATCTCAAGCAACAAGGAGACCCAAATGACATTCACGAAAATCAATCGAAGCGCGGCGACGTTAACCAAAAACAGGACCGAAGGTTCGATCAGCGCCATCAGCGGGATGTGCGTCACCTGCGTGGACGGCTGCATCGGAATGTGTGAGATCGGGAAATCCGCCTACCGGGGATCGGAGGTTCTCTACCCCCAGCCGTTCGGCATCATTACCGCGGCCTCGGAGAAAGAATATCCCTATGACCTGTCCCACTTCAGCATCATGGGCACGGCCGTCGGGGCTTACGGCGTCGAGGCGGACAGCGACAAGGCGACGTTCGAGAAAGTCTCGGTCGAGACCAAGATCGGCCGCGACAAGTCGATCAAGCTGAAAGTGCCCTTCATCTGCGGCGGGATGGGCTCGACCAACGTCGCGAAGCAGAACTGGGAAGGCCTGGCCATCGGCGCGGCGACCGCGGGCTCGATCCTGACGGTCGGGGAAAACGTCGCGGCCATGGACGAGGGCGCGGAGATCAAGAACGGCAAGGTCGTCCGCAGCCCGGACCTTGAAAACCGGATAAAGCTTTTTAAGGATTGGCAAGACGGCTACGGTACGGTCGTCGTCCAGGCCAACGTCGAGGACACGCGGCTGGGCGTCCAGGAATACGCCATCCGTAAGCTCGGCGTCGAAGCCGTGGAACTCAAGTGGGGCCAGGGCGCCAAGGACATCGGCGGCGAAGTCAAGATCAAAAACCTGAAAAAAGCCCAGGAGCTGAAGCGCCGCGGCTACATCGTTCTGCCCGACCCCGAAGAGGCCAGCGTCATCTCGGCCTTCGAGAAGGGCAGCTTCAAGGAATTCGAGCGGCATTCGCGGCTGGGCATGGTCGAGGAAGACAGCTTTATGAAACGCGTCGAAGAACTGCGGAAAGCGGGGGCGAAGTATGTCTTCCTCAAGACGGGCGCCTACCGGCCCGCGGACCTCGCCCGGGCGGTCAAATACGCCTCCAAAGCCAAGCTCGACATGCTGACCGTGGACGGCGCCGGCGGCGGGACGGGCATGAGCCCCTGGCGGATGATGAACGAATGGGGCATTCCGAGCGTTGAAATCTGGAGCCTGACCTACGACTACGCTCACAAACTAGCGAAGAAGGGTGAGTATGTCCCCGACCTCGTCTTCGCCGGCGGCATCACGTTCGAGGACCAGATCTTCAAAGCCCTCGCCCTCGGCGCGCCCTACGTCAAGGCCGTCGGCATGGCCCGCAGCCCGCTGGCCGCGGCCATGGTCGGCAAGACGATCGGCAAGCGGATCGAGGAAGGCCAGATCCCGGTGTATGTCGAGCGGTTCGGCAATTCCCGCGAGGAGATCTTCGTCGCCGCGCCCGAGCTCAAGCTAAAATACGGCAAGCGCTTCGCCGACCTCCCGAGCGGCGCGATGGGCTTGTACAGCTACTTCAAGCGGCTGAACCAGGGACTGCGCCAGCTCATGGCCGGAAACCGCAAGTTCGCCCTGAGTTACATCACCCGCGACGACATCGCCGCGTTGACGAAGGAAGCGGCCGACATCAGCGGCATCCCGTACGTCCTCGACGTCGATAAGGACGAAGTCGAGAAGATCCTGAAGGGTTAAGCTTATTTATGAGTGTCTCGGGCTTCGGGCCCGGGCCCTTCGTTTAAGTTCGGCGGTCATTCCGGGGACATGGGCTTCGGCCCATGTCCCCTTTTTTTATTCTCTCGGATAAGACAGTCCGACGCCGAGCCGACGCTGGAGCGGGGGCGGGGCCCCGTCGTTCGGCACCCATGTCCGCGAGCTCTGGATCCGCAGCTCGGCGAACTCGCGGCTCGGCAGCGCAAGTCTGACGTCGTGCCAGTCGTGGTCTCGGAATTCCACGACGGACTCTCCCCCGCCTTCAACCCGGAACGCGACTCGGACCGGGTTTTCCCCGATTCCGGGATGATTGCAGATGGCCCGCAGCCGGAGCTCGGACCGCCCGCGCACGGCGAGCGGGTCCCACGCTTTTTGGGACGTCCATCGCATCCAGAGGTCCTCGCCCCAATTTTCCCATTCATAAAATCCGTAGGGTAACCCCGGGACCACCGCGACCCGTTTGAGCAGCGCTTTGGCCGTCTTCGTCCGGCCCCAACGCCCGGACCGGGCGAACACGAAGAACGACCGGCGCGGGTATTCGAACGAGGCGTCGAAGCGCTCGTGAAGAAGCCGCTCCACCTCCCCCAGCCTTCTCAGCCCCGCCCGGCGGAAGGCCCGCTCCCACCAGGGGATCGCGGCATGGGTGAGATGGCCGAGATGGGGACGGCCTTTATCGTCGAGCGGGATGTTCCGGAAGGGACGGCCGCGTTCGGCGTCGCGGCGCCATTCCTCGAATTGAAGCGGATAGAGTTCGGGGCCGAAGGCGTTCGGACCATAGGCCGGGATGACGGTGAAAACGAGGCCGCCCGGCCGCAGCGCCCCGGCCAGATTGCCCAGCGCGTTCGGGACGCGGTCCGGCGGCAAATGCTCGAGAATATCGAGGGCCAGGACGACGTCGTAGGGTTCGGCCGGCCGGGGCAGGGACAAGACGTCGCCCCATCGGACCCAGGCCCGTGCCGCGGGATGGGCATGGTCTACGCACCATTGCGAGAAATCGACTCCCTCGGCTTCGACCCTCCACCCTCGCAACGCCTTGACGAGCAAGCCCATTGCGCAGCCGACCTCGAGGACCCGCCTCGGCCCGAAGTTCAGGGCGACGAACGCCGCGGTCGCGCGCTTGTCTTCGTTGTCGTCATAGATGATCGCGCTGTCGATGTCGCTCGCCGGCGGCCGGTAATAGTCCGCGCCGTAAAAGTCCCCTTGAAGCGCGTCCCGATAGAGGCCGTCGTAATCGGGCACGTCGCCCGTCATCGGGCCGCGTTTCGGGACCCGCGGCGCGTCATCCGTCATTTCGCCGCCTTGATTTCGTTCCAGACTTTGACCCATAACTCGTTGGCCGCGCCCAAGTCGGCGACGACCTCGCATTTCGACAGGACCGTCGGCGGAAGAAACACGGCGGGGTTCGTCCTCAGGTCTTCGTCGAAATACGCGTAGCTGTCCTTGTTGGGACAGAGATATCCGATGAAGAGAGAATTCTCCGCGGCCACGACCGGGTCGTGGAAAAAATTGATGAGGGCGTGGGCCAGCTCCGTCTGCGCGGAATTCTTGGGGATGACGAGGTCGACGCAGTCGACCGCCCCGCCTTCGAACGGCATGGCGTAGGCGATGTCCGAATTACCGGCCTGGACCGGAAGGACCTCGTTGCTGAAGCCGTGGACAAGAAAGGCCCGGCCCGCGGCCAGATCGGCCGGGACTTGTCCGTTTTCGAAGCGGGCCTGGTTTTTCTTCCAACGCAAGACGACGTCGCGGGCCTTGGCCAGTTCGAGAGGGTCGGTCGAGTTCAGGCTGTATCCGAGGGATTTCAGCGCCGCGCCGATCGTTTGCCGCATGTCGTCGAGGACGACGATCCGGCCCTTGAGGTCCGGCCGGTCGAGCATGCCCCAGGTCGGGAGAAAATCTTTGACCCGGCTCTTGAGATAGGCCAGGCCGGTATTCGCGACGACGTGCGGGACGGAGTGCTCCATCGTCTTGTCGAGGGCGATGCTCAGGAATTCCGGGTCGACGTGTTCGAGGTTGGGAAGCAGCTCATGGTCGAGGGGCTGGAGCATCTCCTGCGCGGCCATGAGGCCGACCAGGGAACTCGGCGCGGTCAGGAGGTCGCACGCGGCCACCTCATTGCTGAGGTCCGCATAGACGGTCTCGTTGGATTCGACCGTCGTGATCACGACTTTGCAACCCGCCTCTTGTTCGAACCGGGCGATGAGGGCGGGTTTGAACAGCCCGGCCCAAGCAAAGACATTGAGAATCGGTAGACTGATCGCGGCAAGGAGGGCGATCGCGACGGCAAATTTTCCGATTTTCTTCATGGGGCCTCCACGGATTACGAACGGCCGGCCAACGGCGTTCCAGAGCGCTATGACGGTTCATCATCTTATCAGCAGAGAAGACGCTTGACAAGCCGGCCTCGAGCCCGCCCTTCGCCGCGCCATAACCGGGTATGGAGAAGGTTCTGAGCTCGTTCAGAAGATTGACACGGCCCGCCCTTCTTCATAAGATGAGACAAGAGGAGGCCGTCATGAAAAAAACTCCTTTCCTCGTGTGCGCCATTGTGTTGCTTTTAGCCGTTGCCGTTATCGCGGACGCGGCCGTCGTCAAAATCAAAGTCCAGACCGCCAACGTCCGGCAGAAACCGGACGCCACCTCCGCCGTCCTCAGCCGCGTCTCGATGGGGGCGATATTCGAATCGTCGAAAAAGGTCGGGAATTTCTACGAAATCTCGGTCACCGACAACTCGGGCAACCTTGTGACGGGATATATCAGCACCGATGTCTGCGAAGAAGTCGGCGCCGCGCCGACCGCTCCGGTCGCGCCTGTCGCACCCGCCCAAGTCCAGCGGCCGAAACCGACGCCGACGCCTCCGGCCGGGCCTAAGCGGGCCGGAGGAGTATTCATCGGGGCGGGGCTCGTCATGTCGAATTTCACATACGACTCGACGACTCAAAACAATATGGACTCGGGAGGAGCAGCGAAAAAGATGAAGCTCGGCTTCCAGGTCGGAGTCGGTTACGAACTCCCGCTGAGCGAGAACTTGGCGATCATGGCGGGACTCTTCTATTCGACGGCCGGAAATAAGGTCAATTACACCGCCGACAACACCGCCTATACCGACAAAGAAGACTTGGGCACACTTATTATTCCCATCGAAGTCAAGCTCAATTTCAACGGTCCCTTCGTCTCGGTCGGCCCCTATCTTGGATATCTCCTCTCGGCAAAATATTATTACGCGCCTAGCAACGAGACATTCGACGACTTAAAGGCAGATTCCGACGGATATGTCTATATGAAAAGACTCCATTTCGGGCTCACTTTTGGCGCCGGCATCGACCTCGATTTGGGCGGCGTGGGGCTGATGGTCAAGGCCGGCTACCAGCTCGGGTTATCCAATTTACATAATCCCTCCGATTCTTCGGACACGTTTTCGATGAAGCACAACGCCATCACGATTCTCGCGGCGATAAAGCTCTAGGCGGCGTTCCTAATTAAAAGAAGGCGTTTCCGTTTGACAAAACGGCCACGGGTTTCGCGGTTGAGCGCCCCTTGACCATGTGTGGAAAGAAATCGGGCTCGTTCAAAAGCTTGACACCGGCCCCCCTTCTAAATAAGATGGAAAGGAAAAAGAGGAGGTCCTCATGAAAAAAACTACAGTTTTCGTATGCGTCATTGTCTTGCTTTTAGCCGTTGCCGTTATCGCGGAAGCGGCCGTCATCAAAGTCAAGGTCCAAACGGCTAACGTCCGGCAGAAACCGGACGTCACGTCCGCCGTCCTCAGCCGCGTTTCGATGGGGGCGATGTTCGAATCGTCGAAGAAGGTGGGAAATTTCTACGAAATTTCGGTCACCGACAACTCGGGCAACCTTGTGACAGGATATATCAGCACCGATGTCTGCGAGGAAGTCGGCGCCGCGCCGACCGCTCCGGTCACGCCCGCCCAAGTCCAGCGGCCTCAGGTCGCGCCTAAGCCTCCGGCCGGAACGAAAAAGGCCGGCGGCCTTTTCATCGGGGCCGGACTCGCCATGACGAATTTCACGTACGACGCGGACACGAAAAAGTTTTTTGACGACTATGGAATCACGACTAAGATGAAGCTCGGCTTCCAAGTCGGGGTCGGCTATGAGCTCCCGCTAAGCCAGAATATCGCGATCG
>Ga0315291_10005149_pt1 | contig 16483 bp, 8 predicted proteins | sample YL17G12_20_MG_FD_203070 | JGI IMG/M metagenome (GOLD analysis project Ga0315291, IMG submission 203070) | Sediment microbial communities from Yellowstone Lake, YNP, Wyoming, USA - YL17G12_20 | ecosystem: Environmental > Aquatic > Freshwater > Lake > Sediment | place: USA: Wyoming | collected...
AATGATAAGGCAACTCTCTATAGTCCTCCATATCGAGAACCAACACGTCCCCCTTCTTGCCAACTTCCAGAGAACCGCAGCCAGCACCACACCCGACAGCAAAAGCAGCATTGATGGTGGACGCGGTGATTGCCTCCGCGGCGGTCATCCGCATCTCGACGCATGCCAAAGTAATGACGATCTGCATGGACTCGGTCATGGAGCTACCGGGGTTGCAGTCGGTGGCAAGCGCGACAGGGAGACCCCTCTCAATCATCTTCCTCGCAGGTGCATAGCGCCCCAAAGCGAGGCTGAACGACGTGCCCGGAAGCAAGACGCCTACGACACCAGCATCCCTCAAGCCGTCAATGTCGGTTTCTTCCGCGCAAAGCAAATGATCTGCACTTACCGCACCCACCCGCGCCGCGACCGCAGAACCGCCCGACCTCGAGAACTCCTCGGCATGGATCTTTGGGGCGAGCCCATTTTGCTTTCCGCGGGTCAGAATACGCTCAGATTCCTCCTCTGTGAAAACACCCTTCTCGCAGAAAACGTCGCAGAAACGGGCGAGTTTCCTGCGAGAGACCTCGGGTATCAATTCTTCGTTGATGAGCCTCACGTAGGCTTCTCTACTACGCCTAAACTCCTCGGGAATTTCGTGCGCTCCGAAAAAGGTCGGAACGATGTCCATCGGATGCAATCGGGACAACCGATCAATCACTTCGAGCGCCCTGATTTCGTCTATTACTGAGAGTCCGTAACCGCTTTTAATTTCTACAGTTGTAGTCCCCATTTGAAGCATTCTATTAAGTCTATCCAGGCTTTCTCCCTCAAGTTTCTCGTCTGAAGCTGCCCTGAATGCTCTAACGGTCGAGAGAATGCCACCCCCCTTTGCCGCAATCTCCATGTAGGAAAGGCCCTGTAGCCTCATTTCAAACTCATGGGCCCTCGTGCCCGCAAAAACAAGATGCGTGTGGCAATCAACAAATCCTGGTCCCACGACCCTGCCTGCGGCGTCAATGAATTCGCCGTTTGGCGAAAGCTCGTTCTCCTTGAGAACGTCCTCTGTCTTGCCAACCCGAGTAATCTTCCCGTCCCTTATTGCCAGGCCAGCATTCTCGATCATTCCAAGTTCCTTCATTTGCTGGCCTGACCTGGGAGAGCCCTTTAGGTCAGACTCCAGCGTGAGAAGCTGCCTAGCATTTGCGATTATGAGGTCGGCGATCGAAATTATGCTCACCTCTTTCCAGGTTGGAATCCGATCATATGGGCGTTACTCGTTCGGATTGGAGAGCATCGGGACCCTGATTCCATTTTCAAGAGCCACTTCTTTTGCCTCATCATACCCGGCGTCTGCGTGTCTTGCCACTCCAATTCCCGGGTCATTCGTCAAAACAAGCTCAAGTCTCTTGTCGGCGCTCTCCGTTCCGTCGGCCACAACTACCATACCGGCATGGATGGAGTTTCCTATTCCTACTCCTCCTCCGTGGTGAACCGAAACCCACGAAGCGCCTGAACTCGTGTTCAGTAGAGCGTTCAGAATCGGCCAGTCGGCTATGGCATCGCTTCCGTCCTTCATTCCTTCGGTTTCCCTGTATGGAGACGCAACGGAACCACTATCCAGATGGTCCCTGCCGATCACTATTGGACACGAAATCTCACCGCTCCGCACCATGCGATTAATAACTCTACCAAAGTGCGCCCGCTCACCGTAACCAAGCCAGCAAATGCGCGCGGGCAAACCCTGGAACTTGACGCGCTCGCTGGCCAGAGGAATCCACCTTTTGAGAATCCCGTCGTCCGGGAATTCCTTGAGGATGACGTCATCGGTCTTATGTATGTCTCGTGGCTCGCCGGAAAGCGCAACCCATCTGAACGGACCTTTACCTCTACAGAACAGAGGCCTTATGTAAGCCTGCACAAATCCGGGATAGGAGAACGCTTCTTTCACCCCTGCCTTGAGAGCCTGTGCCCTGAGGTTATTGCCGTAGTCAAAAACTACCGAACCCCTTTGTTTCAGCTCGAGCATAGCTTCGACCTGTATACCCATCGATTCAATCGCTCTCTTGACGTACTCGTTCGGTGTCTTCTTTCTTAGCTGGGTTGCTTCTGAGAGCGTAATTCCACCAGGTACGTATCCTTGGAGCGGGTCGTGCGCCGAAGTCTGGTCCGTTACAACGTCTGGCACGATCCCCCGTTTGACGACTTGCGGATAAATCTCGGATGCGTTCCCCACAAGCCCGACGGAGAGCGCTTTCCGACTCTTCAAGGCAGACTCGCATAGCTTGAGGGCATCATCGAGGCTATCAGCCATCATGTCGCAGTAGCCTGTTTTGAGTCTCCGCTCGACCTTAGCGGGGTCCACCTCGACGTCCAGACACACGCCTCCATTCATCGTGACAGCCAGGGGCTGCGCGCCACCCATTCCTCCCATTCCAGCAGTCAGAACTAGCTTGCCCTCCAGGCCCACGCCGAAATGATGTCTCGAACACTCGGCCAGTGTCTCAAAGGTCCCCTGGAGTATGCCCTGAGTGCCTATGTAGATCCAGCTACCCGCGGTCATCTGCCCATACATCGTGAGGCCCTGAGCCTCAAGCTCCCAGAACTTCTCAAGAGTGGCCCAAGCGGGTACAAGCATCGCGTTTGAAATGAGAACACGCGGAGCCATTTCATGAGTCCTGAACACGCCGACTGGTTTTCCCGACTGGATAAGAAGGGTTTCGTTGTTTTCGAGTTTTCTTAGCTCGCGCACGATCGCATCAAAGCACTCCCAATTCCTCGCGGCCTTTCCGGTTGCTCCATATACCACCAGTTCTTCAGGTTTCTCGGCGACTTCGCAGTCCAGATTGTTCATCAGCATTCGTAGGGCCGCTTCCTGTTGCCATCCCTTGCACGAGATCTCGGGGCCCCTGGGCGCTCTGATGTCTCTTTTCATTCTTCTCAACCTCGCTCTCCAGTCTTCTGTCGAGTTTTCTCCGCAGCTCTCTCTTTGGTTTTCTTTGCAGTCGTGTTTCCTGTTGTCTTTCCTGGTTTCTCTGCAACGGTCTCTGCGATCTTCTTTCCGGCTACACTCTCAGCTTTCCCGTCAATCTTCCTAAACCATGTCGAAATCTTGTCCGGTAGTTCGCTCGTGGCGCAAGGCTCCAGGACAGCGGGCAGCGATTTAGCAAAAACAGAACCGTAGCTCGATCGTGTAATCCGTGGGTCGAGTATTATCACCGCTCCCCTGTCGGTTTTTCTTCTGATGAGCCTGCCAAATCCCTGTCTGAGCCTGATGGCAGCCTCGGGAAGAAAGTAGTCTTTGAATGGGTCTTTGCCTTCTGCCAGTAAGGACTCGGACCGAGCCAGGACAATCGGCTCGTCAGGCACAGGAAAAGGAAGCCGAACCACAACGACCATCTCAAGGGCCTCACCAGGTAGGTCAATCCCTTCCCAGAAGCTGGCCGCGCCCAGAAGAACGGCCTTCTGCGAGGACCTGAACGCGTCCATGATTTCAGAGCGCGCACCGTTCAAGCCCTGACCGAAGACCGAGAAACCTCTTTCCCTCAAAGGCTGTGCGATCATCGCGTAGACCTGGCCAAGCATATCGTAAGCAGTAAAGAGCACCAGAGCTTTGTGCGGGGTTATCTCCATCAACTTCATCATCAATTCGCTCGTCGAGGGCGCGAACTGCTCGTGCCTTGGGTCAGCAAAATCGCAGGGTACAGTGACGGTTACCTGACGCGAGTAGTCGAAAGGAGAATCAATGATTGCACAGCGGGGTTGATAGTCTCCTTCCAGCCCCATCCTGAACATAAAGTGGTCCAGACTGCCCGCCACGGCCATCGTGGCAGAAGTAAGAATCAGGGCTCGCAGCTGAGAAAACACGTGCTCACGCATCTCGTCCCTTACCCACACTGGACAGGCTTTCAGCGCTAGATCCTCACCGCGCCTTTGCTCCACCCAGTAAACATACTCGGGTCGTGACGCTTCCCACAAGAACATAAGGTCTGAGGTCAGACTCTTCCAGCGTTCGCTAGCCCCTGTGATCTCGGCCACGAGCTCTTCAGTGTCCTTGATGAGCTCCGCGTTCTCCCTCACATTCGAAAGAAGGCCGCTCAAAAGCTCCTCAACTCGTGAACATGCAAAGGCCATCTCCTGAAACGCCCCTGGAAGCGAAAGTCTATCGTCTCCAAAGCGAACCGAGCTACACGCACCAATCGCCTCAAGAAGCTCGAAGAGGCGAGAGTAAGCAGCGTTGCTTACGCCAGAAAACTCCTCAAGCACACTGTCAATTTCTTGAATCTTGGACGAGATTGCAAGTCTCCTCAGTTTGGGCAACCTGCGGCCGAGTCTTCTTCTGAGCGACTGAAAAAGCCCACCCGTTGAGACAAGCCTATCCACTTCCCGCTTCACCCGTGCGCCAGTCACCTCGACTCCGAAGTGTTCGGTCGCGACTCTCTCTACGTTGTGAGCTTCGTCCATGATAATCGTGTCATGCTCGGGAAGCAGTGTACGCTCGCAACCCACGTCAGAAAAAAGCAGCGAGTGATTCACGATGACGATGTCGGCCTGGGAAGCCTTTCTCCTCGCCTTTCGCCAGTAACAGTTGCCAGCATGCAAGCAGGCCGAAGAAACACATGTCGTAGGGTCTGAAGCCACCCTCTCCCAGAGAGAAAAGTCTCTGGCGTAGCCCTTCTCAGCCAGGTCACCACAGGGAAAGCTGGGGAGACTTGATGAGATCGTCTCAACGAAATCCTCCACCCTCTTGTTCCTATCGCCTTCAAGGAGTTGCTGCCATTTTCTCAAACAGAGATAGTTGCCCCTTCCCTTCAATACTGCGGCCTTGAACCCACCGCGAAAAATCCCGGCGGCCACGGGGACGTCGTTGTTGATCAACTGCTCTTGAAGGTTCTTTGTGTTTGTGGATATGACCACGGGAGACTGTCTGGAAAGCGATACAGCGACTGAGGGGATGAGGTAACCAAGAGATTTCCCCACACCGGTCGCAGCCTCGATCAGCAGCGACCCGCCGTCTCTCAGGATCTCGAGAACCTGACTCGCGAACTCGATCTGCTGGGGTCTGACTTCGTACTCGGCTATCTCTCTTGAGAGTTTTCCACCAGGCCCAAAGATGCTTCTTATCTCTGGTAGAGCGAGGCGCAAAGGCGGGTTCCTTTCGCTCAGGGGATTGCCACACTAGTCGCTATGTCAATTCTTGTTCCTGAAGACGGGGGAACTCTTCTTCATTGCGCAGAAATCCGCACACATCGTGCAGAGCTCGGGATTTCTTGGAGGGCTGGATGCTCGAAGAGCTTTCGCTCGTTCTGGATCGATGGCAATCGCCAGTTCCTTCTCCCAGTCGAGCGCGCGTCTTGCTTCTGACATACTCTTATCCCAATCAGCGGCACCAGGCACTCCTTTTGCCACGTCTGCGGCATGGGCAGCAATCCTCGAGGCAATCACGCCAACCCTTACGTCCTCCACAGAAGGAAGCCTGAGATGCTCGGAGGGCGTCACGTAGCACAGGAAATCTGCTCCCTTTGCAGCAGCCAGTGCCCCACCAATCGCTCCAACAATGTGGTCGTATCCTGGCGCTACATCCGTAACGAGAGGCCCAAGCACATAGAATGGAGCACCGTCGCACGTGCTCTTTTCGAGTACCACGTTTGCTTCGATAAGATGGATAGGAACGTGTCCTGGCCCTTCGACGATCACCTGCACCATGGCCCTGCGTGCTCTGCGCACAAGTTCACCTATGACCAAAAGCTCCCCGAACTGGACAGTGTCGTTTGCATCAGCAAGAGAGCCAGGCCTCATACCATCCCCAAGACTCAACGTCAAATCGTATTTTCTTGCGATATCAAGAAGGTCGTCAAATCTTGCGTAGAACGGATTCTCCCGTCCGTTGGCGTGCATCCACTCGAGGAGAAGCGCTCCACCTCTGCTGACAACGTCAGTAACCCGCGTGGTCTTTTTCGCCATTTCCATGACAGAATACGTAACCCCGCAGTGGACCGTGGCAAAATCAACCCCATCTTTTGCGTGAAGCTCTACGGTGGCCAGCATCTCGTCACCACTCACATCGGCAAACTTCTTCGCAGAACGCTGAGCGGCAACGGCGGTCTCGTAGATGGGAACGCTCCCGAGTGGAACGTCGCACTTGGAAACGATGGCTTTTCTTATTTCCCTCAGGTCACCACCGGTGCTGAGGTCCATGACCGCGTCAGCTCCGGCCTCCAAGGCGACTCTGAGCTTGCAGAGTTCGGTCTGAAGATCCGACTCGTCTGGCGAGGTACCAATGTTTGCGTTGATCTTGGTCCTCAGCCCTTCGCCTATACCACAGGGCTTCTTTAGCTCCTTCTGGTTATTCTTGGGGATAACGATTCTCCCTGCCCGGATGCCCTCAAGAATCCTTTCAACCGGAACCTTGTCTGATATCGAAGTTAGCTTTATTTCAGGGGTTACGCTCCCTTTTACGGCAGCGTCAATCTGGTTCATCTCTTCACGTCCTTTCACGCTTCCACTCACGTACACTATGCACCAAAGACTGACTATACCCCTGACTTCCGGCGAAGTCAAGGAATGTGGACCCCGCCGACTCATGGGACGGATTCGGGCTCCGACGTACACAGAAATGTGGACCCCTTGGTCACAGTGGGACGGATTCGCGTCCCGACGCAGAAAGGAATGTGTACCCATCGTGTTAGCGGGATAAATCTACGGTCCAGATCCACGGAGGAATGCGGCGGCGCACAGAAGAAACTAGAAAGTTCCTTCGAGTCCCACGTGAATCTTGCCAGAGCCCAGGGATTCGCCCGAGGGGACGCCGAAGTCTATGCCTGCCAGACCAATCGCGGAAGGAACTTTGATCCCTATGCCATAGCCTATGTGAAACCTGTCCGCAGTGGAAAGAGCTTGAGTAGAGGCGTACCCGCAATCCACAAAGGCAAATGCCCTGCCTCCCTCGTCACCTACGGCGAGGCCGTATTCAAACTGGGCTGAGCCGACCGTGGAAGCCAAAAACTGCCTTTCCGAATAGCCTCTCAGCGTGTTCTTACCGCCAAGAGTGAAAAGCTCATCCGGAGTGGCAAGTTGTCTGCCTTCAAGAACCGCGGATGCCTTCAAGTCCACGAGACTAATCTGATTGCTCTTTATTCTCCTCTGAAGCAGTGCCCTTCCAGTCAAGGTTGAGAAGACTTCCTTTCTCGTCAGGTTTTCTGAAAGATAAACAATCTTCTTGTCGCCCCTCGTTCCCTCGATGGTGGCTAGAAAAGAGTTCTCCGAACTCCAGCTCGGTCCTCCTGAGAGAAACTCGATCCCTCCGAGCCACGCAAACCGAGAGGCCCTCGTTCTGGGCCCATCCGTGTTGAGGGCTTTTTCAACGTTCGCACCCATCTGAGCAGAAACAAACGAAGCTAGAGGAACCTTCAGCACGACGCCAAGACAAGTGCGCGCGAAAAGCGTGTCCCTCACAATCTGCTCGAAGGAGACCGAGGAGGTGAAAGGAAGACCCATCACCCAGGGCTCTGCGTAAGATAGATGGAAACTGGACACGTTTCTGCCAGTGGCTTCCCAGCTTGTTCTTGCACTTCTGCCGGTGCGGGCTATATTGAGAAGTGAAAGTGAGACTCCTCCCGTCACTTCATTCGTTCGGCCCCTGAAACCAATGGCTCCCGCGATCAAAGTGGTTTTCCTGTCTCGGACCGGAACCGCAATTGTCACCCTGCCGTCGTGAGCCGAGTCTTGAGATGAGGGTCCGTCCTGCGCCGGAACTGAGAGCACGGGTTCTCCAACTTCTGCGAATAGCGCCGTCCTCTTCAAGTAGCCTAGACCCCGCCTGAGATCTTTCTCACGATATTCTGCACCTGAACTGATCCCGAGAGCTTTCCTCAAGGCCTTCGAGGTCAAAGCCCGGGAATTCTCGAGCACGACTTCACCCACGGTGCAAAGCGGGCCCTCATCGATTACGAAAACAGAAGTGAGACCGGTGCCGTCCAGGCCAAGGTCACCAATCTTTGCGCTGGCAAACGGAAAGCCTCGATCAGCCATGTAGCGCACGATTCGCTCGAGTGCGGCATCGAATGAGCCACGCCCAAGCATCATTTCCTGTCGCAAACCGCAGAAATTGACAAGCTCTTCGGACGAGAAATGTTTGTTTCCGGTAAATCTGAATGAAACTGACCTCGCGGGTTCTCCCTCGCGTATGTAAACGAGAAGCTTCTTCCCACCGTCCGATCTCACGACGCAAGTGCTTTCGACGGCGGCGCTCAGGTAGCCTGCTTCTCTGTAAGCTTCCAGAACACGCTCATTGATTGCTGCGCTCATATCCTCTTCCGATAGTTCGCCCGCGGTTGCGCAGAAAGAGCGAAGCCAGGAACTGCTGAAAATTCTGTTCCCGACAAAACCTAGCTGGATAGTGGTTTTGTGCAACGAAACGCTGTCACCGTTTGAAACCCTGCCATCTGCTGAAGCCTCAATTCCTGCTTGACAGGCCCCTGCGGTGACGAACGAGAGGGCCATCAAGAGTGCGGCAGAAAGGGTCAATCCAACCATCATACGACCTTTCCTATCGTTACCGCGCTTGGCACTACTAGCCATCGTGCGCACTTTGCCGTCGCTATCGCGCTTGCTATTCACAACTGACCTGATCATCCGCCATCACCTAGAAGTGAGCCCTCATCTCCACTCTTCCATCCGTTACATAACTCTCTTTGCTCTTTCGTGAACTCACGTTTGTGGAAATCGTGAGATGCTGTCCGGCCGTGTGGTCGAGAGAAAAGAGAACCTCTACTCGATTGGGCGAGATAAGGGCTCCGGCCGTCCCAACCGCAAGCACGCCGATGTCCCCGTCATACGAAGAAAGCCTCAGCATAAGCCGGGCACGCGTGGACCCGCCCGCGCCGTAAGTGGCAGACGGCGAAAGTGTAGAAACCCTCAAGCTGCTGCCGGTATCGGTGTCTCTAAGCCCGAGAATCGAACCAAGAAACGCCAATTCAACTGCCCGGAGGGGGAGGTATTTCAAATCCAACGTTGTCTCCGTCCCAATCGCCTTGCCCGCAATCGGTGAACCACCTGCTAGGGCGACTTCTCTTCCTTTCTCCCGCCAGAGCTGCTCTAATTCCACCGTAAGGACGCGACTTGCCTCCGTCCGTAGCCTCAAGCCCTGCCTCGTCTCCCTCGATTTCTCCTGAACGTTCTCATACTGATGGAAGAGATTTGTCGAAAGCTCGTAAAGATATCTCAACGCCACTCTTCTAGAAGCCGATGCCAGTTCCAACTCTTCCCTGACAAGCCCAGTACTTCTGATTGCATCGGGAGACTCTGCGTACATCGGACTAAAAAGTAGCGAGAAGGGTCCGGGTGTGCCCCGAAGCGTGCCAGAAGATCTGAAGAAGCTCGAGGAAGAAAGGCTTTCGAGAACGGCCTTCAGGGGATTTTCTTTCTTTATGCCTCTAAACGGCTTCAAGGCAAAGACGGCGCTCGTGGTGGCGTCTGCGCTCAGCGAGGAGGAGTTTAGCTCGACTATCCCGACCTCGTATTCTCCGCTTCCTCTGAATGTGCCTGTGCTGTCGTAGTGTCCCCTGCCCTGGCCAACGTAGACTATGTTCTTTGTGCTAGATTGTGTGTTCAGAGTTGTGACGAGATGGTTGATTTCGTAGTTTAGTTTGCCCGACGCGGTGTTCTGCGAGACGAAGAGCTTCCCGAGCTCTGTACGTCTGCTCCCAAGACCGTTGTATCCGTTAAGGTCGCGAATCGAGTATTCGCACGAAGCGCTCACTGACCTCCACCTGTTAAGCTCTAATCCCAGTGAATGTGTGATCACATCGCAGCTTCTAGTACGGTTTGCCCTACTGGCGAGATACTCTATCCTGTAGTTCTCCTGAATCCTCACGGCAAGTGGAGCCCTCCAGGAAGAGGAAAGACCTCCTCCAACCTCCTCTGCGATCAACCCCGTTCCGTTGTCGTTTTCCCTGACTTCTGAATAGTAGTTGAGGGAAGGAACAACCCTCCAACCAGTAAGACTCGTTCCCAGCGATCTCACGGTTCTGTTCGAGCTTAACCGGTCGGGAGAACTGGTCTCGCTCGCTGCCTTCTCGACGCGCCCCGATACCGATAGCCTGCCGGTATGCTCGAGCGAGTACACGTTTCTTCTTGCGTCGAGTCCCGATGACGAGAAAAGCCCGCCGTGCTGGATAGAGAATGTGAGATTCTGCCAGGGGCTGTAATGGGTCTTGATGTCGAGTCTCTGCTCGCCGTGTTTCGTGAGAGAGGTGTCGGCAAGGGCCCAATTTTCGTAATCGAAGGGCGTGTTGATGCTGCCAAAAGTGCGAAACTTTTCGTCGATGGACCTAAAGTTCCCTTCAAAACTCACGCGACCCAAGGACACGCTGGCAAGCGAAATCCCCCTCGCCCTGCTCGTGAGTGAGATCGTTCCAGCTTTCCCAAAGTTGTCATTGTCATCTATTGAAGAAAACGTGTTGAGATCGTTCTGACTCAATGCGAATTCACCGGCAAAATCAAAACCTCCCAGTGAAACCGTAGCTCGCAAGTCCCCGACCTTCTTTGAAGTGGGCGTAACAAGTCGCTTACCAGGATCATACTCTGCCTTGCCACGGCCCGCGTACGCGTAACGGACCTTGCCGGTGGTGTCTACCGATGCGAAGTAGGACCCGTTGTTCTCACCCACATCGACAAAACTGACCAGGTAAGAACCACCACCTTCCCCCATGAACCTGAAGAAACGGGCACCAGTTGAGTCATCGGAAATCAATTCATAGTCCCCCTTCCCACTTCCCACGTAGACAGCCCCTTCCAGGGTCCTGTTGGATGGAGCGTCGCCCGTCTCTCTGAGCATCCTCTCTTCCTCTTCGCTCAAAGCGCCTGTCAGCGATCCCTTTTGGTCCGCTTCGGAAACTACCAGAAACTCCACTCTTCCTAACTGGCCCTTGAAATTAGCTCCTACTCCGGCTGCGTAGAAATTCTTTTGGTAGTCTCCGGCCGCATACTCATATTCCACAGAGATGCGGCTGTAGCCAGTGATGGGCTTGCGATTTGTGAAGTAGAGCTTCCCGGAACCGTAGTCCATCCAGTAGTCGGCACTCTCTCCTCTTCTCAGTTTGACCCCATCGAGCCATACTTTCTCAGTGCCTGCAATCACCACGCAGGGAGCGCCTGCGTCCGTGGTCAACAGATACGCACCCTGTTTTCCCTCTATTCCTATGAGATCCTTGGTGACCCATTTACCTTTCAGAGTGCTTCCGGCCAGCACGACATCCGTTCCCCTGACGGTCCCCCTGGCCTGCGCGCCCTCAAGTCTCCTGGAGACGTTTACTAGCGAGGTCCCCTCCAATAGGAAGTTACAGTCTCCCAAAGCGGCCTTGAAGGATTGGGATTGCAGCTCAACTCTGATCTCATCAAGCTCGTTTAGGGCTTCCGTTCGTCCCTCGGGCTGTATCGGAAGGTCCCTGTCGGTGAGGACGGCGGTCAGACTGAGCCCCTTCGAGATTTCGCCAGTCACATTCATATCAAGTGACTGCCTGAGAGTAGCGTCACGGTTGGAGCCAACCTCAAGCGAAAACGTTTTTGTTCCCCTCAACTTGAGACCGCTTGAAGGATTCATCGCGCCTCCCTCCCTGGACGATGCCTGCCTCAACGCTGTCTCCCTGCCAGCCTTCGCAAGAGAATCCGCTTCTGCTTTGCTGGGGCCGCTGCCAAGATTGGGCAGCCGCAAATAGTAAGAGTCCCTCAAATAAAAGGGAAAAAATCTGTACTCAACTCTTATCTCCACACCAGGGGGCAAAGGTCGGCTCAGAGAGAGCTCACCTTTTCCGCAATCCAAAAAATACGAGCTTCTCGAAAGAAGCTGTCCTTCGATGCTGACGCGTTCGCTTCCAACAAAGATGTTTCTGTTCGGGAGCTTTAGCCTTCGAACTTCCGAAGCGAATCTGTAGACAACGATTTTGCTGGACGCGTCAGGGGCTGAGCATGAAACAGGGGACCAGATCTCGCGCGATGCCTCACAAGAATCGCTGTCAAGATTCTGCCCGGACTGAGGCGCAGCCATGCCTTCTGCCCAACACAACACGGGAAGAGTAACAAGAAGAGTCAGTAGAAAAACGACACGCAGGAAAAGCGGAGTCCACGTCTCCCGAGTCCGAACCTTGCGAGATAGCGCACCACGGCGCAAGCCTTCGCGCACACCCCCGAAGTCCACGCTCATCCCTGATCCCCTCGCAGAATATTCTCTGCCATCTTTGGCCAGGATTTCCAGGCGGGACTATCTCCCAATTTCAAACGCATACACGACATCCGCGCCACCGTCCACCACGTAAACAATTCCTCTGGATGAAACCGCCACCGCACAGGGAGAGACCAGCAAAGGGCCGTACGCGCCCGGTATTTCGCACCTGAACGTTCTGTCAGGGTTGAAGATCAGCACTTTTCTTCCGACGCGGTCCACGACGTAAAGGCTCCCGTCAGGGCTACCGTCAACGTCAACCGGCTCGCACAAAGGCCGGCCTGGGCAAGTCTCCAGTAATGACACAACATTGCCAAGTGTGTCGAGTACCTGTAGCCTTCGATTCCCGCTGTCACAAACAAGGACTTCTCCGCCGCGCGTGCATGCAACGCCAGCGGGATCTGCAAAATGCCCCTCCCCACTGCCAAAACCACCGATCACAGAAACGGGTACCCAGAACCTGGTAAACACGAGCACAGCATCAGCTTCCACGTCTGTCAAGAAAACGGACCCCGTTTCAGAAAAGGCCAACCTTCTGGGTCCAAAACCTCTATCAGAGCCACCCAACTTCTCCTTTGAAATGCATACTGAGAGAAAGCGACCTTCGGAACTGTACTCAAGAACCCTCTCATTCATGGAATCAACAACGTAGATGGAGAGAGAATTCTCGACGGCATCCGTAGGACCGTCAAGCTCTGCGCCCCTCGCGCCGAGACCGCCAAATTCCATCAGAAAGTGCCCGGAGGCGTCGAATTTCTGTACCCTGTTGTTGCCTGTGTCAGCAACCAAGAGACTGCCAAAGGAATCGACAGCAATAGATGATGGTGACCTGAACTGACCGGGCGACTGTCCGCTAGAGCCAAACGAGAACGCAAGCCTTGCATCGGGTGAACATCGAGGGGCAGACGCAACGGGCTGCGGGTGCTGTTTCATCTGACTGGCGCAGGAAAAGGCCAGCAGAGAACCAAGCAGGATGGCAGTCAAAGCTTTCACGGCGAGCATCTTCTTCCCAAGACCTGAGGAGAAAGACGGAGAGCAGCTTACGAAAGTGACGAATCAAGCACGTCTTTAGAAGGATCGCGTCAGGCAGACGATGAAGTGCTCGGGAGAGTCCGGATTGGTCCGCATCTCGAATCGCAGCCCTTGGGACTGCTTTTTCGGTCCGGTCGATGCTGTGACAGAGCGAGCCGCATCCATGGCCGACAGAATTCGATTAGCGACTGCTACACCCAGCATATAAGTGGCCCGGTTAAGGGACAGCTGACTCTTTCTTCTGAGGCTCCTGTAGTAAGCCTGATCCTCTTCTGATTGCCACTGCCAGGCGTCTTTGCCAAAAAAACCATTCTCCAGAAGGTACTGATCCTGTTTCTGCTTGTCGTCAGGATAAAGTGCTCTTGCCTCCCTCCGTACGTCCTCATTATAACTTCCAGGGCCAGGATCGCTTCGCATGTACCGACCCAGAGCGCGATAGAAGTCCTCCGGCTTGCCCTCCGCGTCGACACCAGCCACCAGCTGGGCGTAGTCTACGTAGGCGTCCTTCCTGAGATAACCCTGTACTTCAAAAACGATGAAACTCGTCCATATCGCAGATTCCGTCAGAAAAAAGAATTTGGCCCGCCCCTTCTTGCCGGCATAGTACTCGCCAGCCCCGGGCAGGAGAGTTGAGAGAGCGAGCGCCTTGGCCCTTGATTTCCCTCTATCGCTTGGAATCGCAGAAGAAGCGCCCGAAGAAGCCTCGTCGGGCGAAGCCGTAGAAACCTGGAGGGACTGCCGGAAATCCTGAACCGCTAGCGTCATCGCGGGCGAGGGCGAAATCGCATCATCATTGCCCTTCGGAACCGCATAGGCGAAAACCGCAGCCGCCCCAGCGTCCGTACCTACCTCAGCATCTTTACCTGCCCCAACAACCGTACCTGGCCCGACATCTGAATCACTAACTAGAGCCGGCGGTGATTGAGTCAAGGGACAAGCATTTGGAGCAGGAAGTAAGACGAGGGCGATAACGGCCCCGAGGAAAACCAGCGGCAAAGACTTCAACTGCTTTACCAATTGCTCCACTTCTGCTTACCCTCACAGACGAGCCCCAGGTCAGCCCCAGGAATTCCCGGGCCTGACCCACGAGGCCAGCGTGTCAGAATTTGCGAGAGGCGACCAAAATGATTCCTGATGAATGGGGGCTGGTCTTAAGCTTGAGATTCAACTTCATTCCGTGACCGAGGTTGGCGTTGTAATTCCGAGCGAGTCTCAACGCGTCAATAGCGCTGACCACGTGGTTCACCAGAGCAGCCATGATCGCATAATCGGAATTCTTTAGAAGCCAGTTACTCTTGTCCCGCATATCCAGATACGATTCTAGACTCTGCGGGGAGTCCCAGGCGCACTGGTAGAATGGCTGTTTGCCGATATCCTCGTAGAAGTGCTGTTTATTGTGGTAGTAGAAATAAGCGATAAGACTGTCACGCTCAGCTGTGTACACGGACCCGTCACACGCCGTCTCCCCGGGTTCGGGAAGTCTCTCAAAACTCCAGTGGTTGTCGGCGAAATCCAGGTACTCGTCTTCTTTCTGCTTTCCGCTCTTGTGGAAAAAGTAACTCGAAGTCCAGGCAACTGCCTCAACGCCAAGGAATATGTATCCCCTCTTTGCACCCACATAAAGCTCGCCGCTTCCAGGAACGAGCGCGGAGAAAATAAACGCCCTTCCCTGAGACTTCTCGGTTTGTGAGGACTCTTCCCCTTCCTTCTTAGCCGTTGGGGTAGGTTCTTCTATCGCTTTCTGTGCAAGAAGCAATGAGGGTTGAGAATCGAGGGGTCCGATTAGCGGGCTCGAGAGGGCCAAATCCCCCTTCACCTCGAGGGTACCCGACGCCCACGTGGTTCCGCAGGTCAATAATCCGCACACCAGTATGAGAGCACAAACGAAGAAAAAACCCAAGAGCTTCAGTCCAAAAGACCGAGCCATACACATTCTCCCACAGGGCCATCCCACATATTGTGTACCACCCTTAGGTCAGCTAGTTCCCTTTTAGTGTAACACGGATGCCTTTGTGAATGCTATCTCTTTTCTTCCAAGCCCTTCTGCTTCAACCCTGATCACGTAGACGCCCGGCGGGAAACCTTTGTGCGACCAAACAAACGAGTTCTCGGTCGCGGCGCATTGCCTCTCGTTCGAGAAGACTCTTCTTCCCGAGAGGTCGAATATCTCTATTCTCACGTTTGCCGGCGCCGAGAGTAAATACCTGATGCCGGTCGTGGGTCCGTGAGAGGGATTGGGCTGACAGTAGACCTCACCCCTCACGATCAACGCGCGCCCTGCCTGCGGCGGCAAGCCTCCACGCCTCTGGAGGCAGTTCGTCCGCGCGCTACTTTGACCTTTCAGAGGCCATTCAAGACCGGACACGGAATACGGCAGTTCAAGGCACTCAAGAAGTGAATCCCCCGCAGCCTGAAAGAGTTCGACCTTCCCGTCTTCTTCCAGGTCCGTCAGAGCCGGGCTGCCGCAAGTCCGGTAGCCGACGGCGACGGGCCAATTCTGAAGAGGCTTCCCGTCGCTGCCTACGGCCGACACTTGAGATCCCTCGGATGCAAAAAAGATCTCAGACGAGTTGTCAAGGTCTACGTTACAGACCGAGGGACCGCTGCGTGTTTGAGTACCGGAGCTACCCGTGAGTATTGGCCAGCCCGAAGAGATCACACCGTTCCCGTTGACCACGTACAATTTCCCGGAGGACGAGTGCACAACTATCTCCGCCCGGGAATCGCCATCCACATCACCCGCTGCTGGCCACGACGAAACTGGATCGCCGAGAAAAACCGGCCAGCCTTCAAGAAGTTGGCCGCCGGAGTTGAAAGCAAACATGCTACCCGAACCCGTAACTGCGACAACCTCCAAGGTGCTGTCCGTGTTTCCGTCTATGTCAGCCATGACTACATAGGGCCCCATCGAGTCTGCGGGACTTCCGTTGGGCAATTCGTAAGGGGCAAACAGAAAGTCACCGTCTACAGAAGAAACGACCGCAACCGAGCGACCTCCGCTAAACGCCACTTCGTAGCGACCGTCTCGGTCCAGGTCGCCTGCTGCAATCGAGCCCTTTATAGGAAACCCCAGCGATGTAAGACTGGCCCATCCAGGAACGCCCGTGGAGTCAACGGCGTACACCTTTCCGTCAGAACAGCCAACTATGATGTCAGAACAGCCGGCTATGATGTCTTTGCCCACGGCGCACGGCGGCGTGGTGACCGAAGGGATCGCAGCCGGCCAGCCCGCCAACACCTGACCCGGAGCGA
>Ga0315291_10005150_pt1 | contig 16483 bp, 23 predicted proteins | sample YL17G12_20_MG_FD_203070 | JGI IMG/M metagenome (GOLD analysis project Ga0315291, IMG submission 203070) | Sediment microbial communities from Yellowstone Lake, YNP, Wyoming, USA - YL17G12_20 | ecosystem: Environmental > Aquatic > Freshwater > Lake > Sediment | place: USA: Wyoming | collected...
ATAGTTCCAGCTACACCGGGCTCGCATTTCATATACGCTCAAATTGATTTAGACGCTTTAACTCCAGATTCCGTTGATTCTGGGAGGAAAAGACCTAATGATACATCACTTGTTTTAGCTGTTGACAGATTTTTAGCAGAAAAGATAAGGGAATTGGCAAGGCAGATTAACGATTTGCAAAAACAGGAAATTAGCGAATCAACTCTTGATGAAATAGAAAAGGAAAACAACCTTCTTAATAAATTGAAAAATGAATTTCTTCCGGCGGAAGGAGGTCAGGATTTCGGCGATATTTCTGGTGATAATGAGGGGAAGAAAAAGAAAACACGAGATCCTACTACCTATGGTACTAAACCAAATGAAATAAGGGTTTCCACATTTTCTATAAAAATTGCAAAAGGTGTTCAAATAAATTTAACTTCAATCCTACATCCATCTGTCAGAGATCAGAATGGAAACCCAGTAGATACGGATCTTGAATGGAAATCTGATGATAGGAGTGTTATAAAATTAGACAAGAAAGGAAATTGCGACGCCATTTCCAAAGGAAGCTGCAAGATATACATCTCGGTAATCGGTACTGATATAATTACACCACCTATAGCGGCCGATGTCGTGGTGATTAAAGATGTTCTCCTGTCACCCAGAGAAATGAAAATAGGCGTAGGACACAGCAAACAGATAATTGCTCAGGTAACGACAGATGAAGATGAAAGATTTTCAGATATATTACTAGACTGGAGTCACGATGCAGCTGACCAGGGTATAGTGAAGATTAGTCCGAGGGGGTATGTCTTCGGTAATAAGGTCGGAAAAACTTCGGTAACATCTGGCACTAAAAATGATGGTGATTTGTGGGCAACTAATCCGGTGTCTGTGGAAATAATTCCCAGTGATGATAAAGGCGGAACCGGTAGTGGTTTTCCAACCTTAAAAATAACGGATAGAGAGATAGACCCCTATACTGGCAAGATACGACCTGGTGATCCAGAAGCTCCTGCTTTATGGCAAGAGTTCTGGGATGAAAAAAACAATATCTGGTGGCTAAATACGCAGAGCAAGGATGCACAATTTGCTTACTCGGAATTACAAAGAGGTAATAAAGGATTATGGAAAATGTTCCATGCCAAATTGCTGGTTGAAATGGTTATACAAGCTCACCTCGATTTCGAATATACAAAGAGGGGTGAAGAAGAAAGGGAAGCACGTTGGTCAGACCATAAATCCTTCTATGACAGGAAGTATGTTGAATTGACCAAAGCGATGTGGGGGAAATACTTAATTAAATATGTAAACGGGGAATTGGAGATTGATTAAAATGAAAGCTGAGGATTGTTTGACCTTGAACGACAAGGTTCTACTAGCAGCTCTGGTAATTAGTAATGGGGATATAAATCGCAAATTTACTGCAGAAGAGCTCTTGATTAAATCGTGGGATCTCGATGAAAATGCGTTTGGCTTGAGAGGCTATGAGAGTAAACATCCAGATTCAAATAATCTCTATACAAAACTTATGGGAAAGTCTGGACTTGTAAGAGTGGGTTATTTGAAAAAAATAGGGGATAAAACATACACCTTAACTGAGGCCGGATTATCGGTGGCATCATCTCTCAAACCAACTAATGTTGAAACCCAATTAAAAGTCGATAGATACCTTCATGATGCCATAGTTAAAATAATTAACCACCAAATTTTCAGAGATTGGTTAGATGATAAAAATAAGCCTAAAAATTTTAGGGATGCTATGTGGTTCTGGGGAATAGCTCCTGGCACACCTCCCAAGATCGCTAGAGAACGCCTTAACGTTTTAGAGAGAAACCTAGACGAGGCTAAAAAACGAGCCGAGACGATGGGTGGCAAAATAGCTTTAAATTCTAGGGACGTTTCCAAGGACAGCAAAACTAGCCTGATGAAAGTTGGATCTTCTGAGGTGGATGAAAGAAAGGGTCGCATGTTCCTAGATATCCTTGACATTAACAGATGTATAGAGTTCAATAACGCAATAAAGAAGAGATTTGAAAAGGATCTCGAAATGATGTTAAAAGAAGATTAAAGATTATACCCTGCTTAATACAAGAATTCTATCAATTTTCGTTGCTTCGCCTTTGGTATCACCCCATATCCTAGAAACCTTGGGGTTACCTATTTCTTCATTATAAATTAAATCATCAATAATATCTCCAACCTGATTGAAACCTAAAGGTCTTGCACACCTTTCCCATACATTTTCGGCAAGATTTATGATCTCATCTGAGCCTTTCTTTTTAACGTCACCAATTACTATGACAGCTCTACCACTTGGTTTCAAAACGCGCTTGAATTCGGTAAGCACATCTTTCATAAAATCGCAATATTTATCCAGCGATTGTGTCACAAAAAGTTTTTTATCGATTTTAGCACCTTCTTTACCGAGGAACCAAAGTCTTATCCAATTAAATTTTCCATATGTTATTAGCCTAGTGTATGGTGGTGATGTTACAATTAAATCAACAGTTGAATCCATTATTCGGGTCATATTCCTAGCATCTTGCATATATACCTTGCCTCTTTTATTTGATTTCTGGTAGCATCTTTCAAGCTTCTCTTGTAACAGTTTAAATACGTCTCTCTTTGGTTTTTTTAGATTATGATTTTTAATATATCCTCTTACATAGTTTGGTGACATCGAGAAAGTGTTTGGCATACTAAGAGATAGGTAGCCCCTTGTTTTCCCGTGCATTATTCCTAAAATCATTGTAGCTATAAAATTATCCACACTACTCATTTTCCATTTCAAATTTTCTTTGAGATATACCAGCTGTTTCAAAGTATAATTGTTAAATATCATTTTAATATTTTTATCAACATAACTGATGTCAATTTTTAATGGATCATAATTTTTTTCTAAATTATTTATTCGAGAAATTATCCTTCCTTTTTGTGGAACTGAAGCTTTCGATTTGGAAAGAACATAAGCGAGAACGTTTCTGTCATTTCCTAAAGCTTCCCTTTCTAGAAGACATGCTTCCAATATTGTTGTTCCCCGTCCAGAAAATGGGTCTAATACAGTATCTCCAATTTTTGAATAATTTGATATGAAGTAATTTGGGATGGTGGGTGGATACATAGCCATATAGCTACAAATAGAATGTAGCTTATTTCCCATATTCTTAGGATACAACTTCCATTCTTGTTTTATATTTATCACCATGTGTCATAGATCTATCGACCTTTTTCTTATTCTTTAAGTAAATATTGTATTCTAATGTTAAAAAGCGGTTCACAGAAATCACATTTATCGCCTGAAATGGAATTGACACTTCCGCTTCTTCAATCACAATATAAAAATTCGCCCCAATAATCAAGCATGCCAGGCATGCGGCGCGGAGCTGATGAGATCATGGGGCTTGTTGTGAAAGAGGCATTGCCTTACGGCGAGTTTGTTCACGGTGGCCGTGCCTACGATTACCACATGCCATGGGAGCAGCGGATGAGGCCGAGATACCGCAGTCGTGTGGCGGTGGATGAAGCTGGCGGGTTTTACGTTCCCCAGCATCATGACAGGCAGCGTGCCGACGGAGCTTCGTGGTACATTCCTCATATGGAATTCCTTCTGATTGCGGCCCACGAGAACGCAGAATTCTACAGGTGGGCGGTGACTGACGAGAGCCTGCCGGATGACTATTTCTGTGAAGGGCACGGGATAGGCGGACGCATCGCGTTTGGCAGGCTCCATTTCATCGATTACCTGGGCCAGATAGGGTACAAGAAGGCACTCCCGGACATGAGGGAGGCCATGCTGCACGACAGGAACGCGGAAATAAGGGGGTCCTGCCTCGGGGCTTTAGGAAGGCTGGGCGGGGCCGCCTACTGGGCCGACGTGTCTGAGCTGCTCAGGAAGGACAGCAGCGTCGCGGTCAGGCTTGAGGCCGCGAAAACACTTGGAAGGTTCAGGAACCCGGAAGCCCTGGTGCCAATGAGGGAATTCTTCGGGCAGCTGAGGGCACAGGCGGATATTGTGCAAACAGAAAGGGGATTTGACGCGATAGCCTATGACCAGGTATCCAGAGTCCTTCAGGCCATGCTCGCCATAGGGGGCGAACTTGCCAGGGACACCGTTGCCGAGGCCTTCAGGGACAGCAATTATATGGTCCATCAGGCAGCGAGGACGGCCTTCCAGCGTACGGCGATGGAGGGATAAGTGCCGGTTCTGCAAGTTAAGATATTACTCCGCCTGACAGGGCTTTCTATCCTTATATGGAAGTCTCACTAAGGATGCTCATTCCCAGTTCTGCTTCTTCATCTTGATTTTGAAGAGGCTCTCTATGAAGTCTGTCCCGGCGTAGCCGGCCAGCAGGGCGAATTTGACGTCGTCGGCTATGAAAATCGTTCAACTTCACATCGTATTTAAATATTAGTGAACCAAGTAATAAGCATGGACTCGTATGACTACGCCAGCTGGCTTAAGACAGTAAGGACGAGAATAGGCGGCAAAGACGTGAAAACAAAGAGGGGTGAAACCCTTCAGGGTTTCGACATCCTCCCCCGGAACATCGCGGTACTCAACGAGTTCGACAAGGAGATGAGCGTCAGCCTCTCTACATACACGAGGGCTCTCAATCTTTCCACCCTGGGACTTCTGGCAGATCACATACGGAAACCTTTCAAACAGATGAATAAAAGCGATATAGTGGAGTTTGCCGCGCGGTTTAAGGAAATGAACAAAGGCCAGCCCCACAAGCTGGAGAGGGCCCGCATGATCATAAGGCAGTTCTTCAAGTGGCACGTTGGGGGTGGCGACGAGTTCCCGCCATGCGTAAAGTGGTGGAAAAGGGAAAAAATGCTGGCGAAACGGAAACTCCCGAAGGACATGTTAACCAAGGAAGAGGTCCTCCTCATGGTCAAGGCTGCCGGGAACGCCAGGGACAAGGCCCTCATAATCACGCTGTTTGAAAGCGGCTTCAGGGCCGGGGAGATCGCCGGATGCAGGATAAAGGATTTGGCCTTCGAGTCAAGGGGAAACGTCCCCTATGCCGTCCTGACAGTCCCTATGGAGTCGCAGACCGGCGTGGCAAAGACGGGGGAATACCAGGCCATCCTGTTCGATTCTGAGCCATACCTGAAGGAAATGCTGAACTCACACCCCTTGAAGGAAGCTCCAGAAGCGCCGCTCTTCTATTCAACAAGCAACCAGAACTTCGGCCAGCCCTTCGGGAGGGGCAGCGTGTGGCGCCTCATCAAGCTATACGGGGAACGGGCGGGAATAAAGAGGCGCATACACCCGCATCTAATGCGCCACTCGATAAGCACCGAATGGGCCAGGGAGGGGTTCAGCCTTCAGGAAATAAACATACGGAGCGGAAGGAAGGCTGGAAGCAGGGTCGGCGACATCTATATCCACTTGGCGGGGGGAGATGTACGGAAGAAGATATTTGAACAGAAGGGGCTGCTTAAGAAGGAGCCGGACGAAGAGGACCCGCTGCGCCCCAAGCCGTGCTGGAGGTGCGGGAGGGTAAACCCCAGCGATTTCATGTTCTGTGGGACGTGCGGGGCCAGCCTGAAGCCTGAAATCAAGAAGATAGTTCAGGAAAGGACGAAAAGCGCCCTGGAGGAGAACGGCATAGTGACCGAGCTCATCAGGGACCCGGAGATAGCGAGGGCCATAGCCAAGAAGCTGGCGAAGAACCCCGAGCTGCTGCAGAAGATACTCGGGATGGCAGGGAAATAAACCCGTCCTAAGTTAGTCCTTCTCTCTTTTCAATTTTTTACCATCCACCAAGAAACAAATCAGTATTTTTTCTTCTAATTTATCACTGGCTTGCAAGAATTGGTTTTTTATAGCTCTCCACAGCTCATAATCATAAATGTCAAACTCCTTCTTCTTCGGGAAATAAAATCGTTTGACAGCACCGTTCTCCGATTGATAAAGCACCCATGAGTCTCTACGTAGCATATCAAGGACATCTTTCAGTAGTTCCTTTTCCATTTCAGATTTACGAGAGTAAAGGAAGCCCCGTTGTGTGACTTGTGTGGTGACCTTACCATCTTTTGGCCCATTCTTTAGCTTCTCCAGGTGCCTGTAAATCGTATCCCTGGCGATGGATTCCCCATACTGTTTTTCATAGTCTCTTTTTATATCAGTTACTGTGACCTCAGAAGAACCTATGTCACCGAAATATTTAATAATTTTGTCGTGGTGCTCATCCCAGATTTCCTTCTGCTTCTCATCCCTGCCCTTCTTCTTAATGACCCTGCCCTTCTTCTTAATGACCGACATATTGAATATTAGATGTCGGTCATTTATATTATACATAGATGAAATGGTGAAAAGATGCCAAGGCTATGTATAATTGTTAGTGACAAAATATACGACAAACTCATCAAACGGACGAAAAAATACGACCAGAGCCAGGCCGAGATAGTTCGTGCTGCACTTGTTAGCGAGTTGGGGAGGGGTGACAATGACCGAAAAGATGAGGGATGATGAAATATTCTCTTCATTGCCTCCCGCACTTAAAACGCTTCTGGAAATCGCCGAGAAGTTAAAGGCAGCCGGGAAAGTTGAAAAAATTAGAGTCGGTTCGCATGAGGATACGGGTTAAATATACGATTGACGGCGCAATGCGTTTTCTCAATGGGGAGCTGCTGCGCGAAGATGCTGATTTTGTTGTTATCCGCGGGGCTGCCGGGGACGTTTTTACTATTCGGAAATCGGCTATTTTTGAGAGAATAGATTTTAACGGGGGTGGGCGGCCATGACTGAACAAGATTGGACATTCGACATGAAGAATGAAGAGGCCGAAGATCCTAACGAAGTTTTAACACTATTGGCGACACGCCAGCGGAGCGAGGCCACGGAGCTTCTGGTCGAGATGATAAAAAAACATTCCTTCATCTATACAATCAGGGACGACATCGGCGATGAAGTTTGGATATACCGCGATGGCATTTACATTCCACAGGGGAAAACCTACATAAAACAATTTTGTCGGGCGATACTCGGCGGTGCTTATACAACAACTCTAAGTAATGATGTTATCTCCAAGATAGCGGCAGACACATATATTGACGGCAAGAAGTTTTTTGAGGTCAAATACCCGCACATAATCGCGGTCTCTAACGGCCTGCTGAATTTATTCACAAGGGAGCTGAGGCCGTTTTCCCCGGAGGAAAAACATTTCAATAAAATACCGGTGGCCTATGAGCCAGGTATAGACTGCCCGGAGATTGACAAGCACCTACATGATGTGATGGTCGGGAAGAAGGACATAGACACATTTTACGAGCATACTGGGCATTGCCTGTATAAAGACTGGCTTGTGGAGCGGGGGCTGGTCTATTCTGGCAAGAAACGCAACGGCAAGGGGAAGACCATAGGATTACAGATGGCTTTTCTGGGGCCGGATAACTGCACATCAATCTCGCTGAAGGCTCTTTCAGAAGACGATTTCGCTGCCGGACATCTACTAAACAAATTGGCTAACAATGCCGGTGACATAGGCAGCGAGATGCTGAAGGACACCTCTGTGCTGAAGGGGCTGACCGGGCGGGATTCCATAACACACAATAGGAAATTCCTGCCAAGAATCACATTCGTAAACTATGCGAAGTTTACAATCAGCGCGAACCAGTTGCCGGTCGTGCGTGATGGCGAGGCATTTTTTACCAGGTGGGGCGTGAATGAGTTTCCTTATACATTCTATTCCCAGAGCGAGATAGATTCGCTGCCTGAAGCCGAGCGGGCCATGTGCAAGGTCGCCGACCCGGATATACTGTCTAAAATTACAACTGATGCGGAGTTGAGCGGCTTGTTGAACATGGCCCTGGATGGGCTGGCACGGCTCAGGAAAAACAAGGAATTCAGCAACTATGTCAACTGCAAGAAGGTCCAGGAATTTTGGACGCGGAACGCGGACAGTTTCCGGGCTTTTTGCATGGACCATGTTGTTGTGTGCTATGGTTCCAGGGTCGTAAAGAGCGAACTGAAGAGCCTATATAGAGATTACTACACCTTGCATAAAGTTAAGCCGTGTGGGGACAAGCACATCAGAAATGTTCTAACCACGGATTATGGTGCATGGGACAGCCACGGCGATATTGAAGAAAAGAGAATTTATTATTGGGAAGGGATAAAAATAAAAGGACAGGGAGGACACGAAGGACAGGGGTTTCAAACCTATATACGAGATGGTAATAGTGATATGGGTGTGAAAACCATATCCTCCTTATCCACCCTATCCGCAAAAACTGATGTAACAGATGTAACTATACACCAGAAATTACGGGTTGATATTTTAGCCTTCCTTAAAAAGAACGGCGAGACCAGCAAGACCATTTTGATACACAAGTTCTGCAAGGCAAGGACGGCTAACGGCGTACTGGACACATACACCCTGGACGAAGTGCTGGAAAACCTCAAAAAGAACGGCGAGATATTCGAGCCGCACGTGGGGAGGTTCGCGTTGCCATGACAGAAAACTTTGACTGGTCCGGCGTCTGGCAGAAATGTTCCTTCTGCTATTCGGAATTTGATGAACGGCTGGACGGGGTCAGGTCGGGTTCTCTGGTTTATTGCTGCCGATGTTGGTTAAAACTACACGGGAGGCCCGCATGACCCGAAAAGTAACCCCCATGAAAGCCATCCGAAGGTTCTGCCTGATCTGCTCGAGCGGTCCGGCAGGGGTGCGGACCTGCCCCGACCAGGCCTGTTATTTGTGGCCTTTCAGGTTTGGGATGGGTATCAGGCGGTGGGAGAAGAAAAGTCGCTGGAGAGCATCAAAAAAGACGCTTTTATTGGTGGTTTAGCCTCGACCCGACTTAAATATGAATCGTCAGTTCCCGCCCTCCATCAACTTCAGCCTAAGCAGGGATCCGAGGGACTCGTTCTGTTGGACTTCCAGGAGCGACTTAAGCAAAAGAATCTTTTTGATTTCCGGATCGAAAACCGGATCGTATGGCGGCTGCTCATGCAACCTGACAAAATCTCGATGAAGGCGTTCGGCGTCCTCAGGAGCCAGGCCGAACTCGATCACGATGTCGAGCGGACCGGCCCCCTGCTTGAATCGGGCGAAGCATCTTTTGTTTGTTTCCCGCCGGGGCAAAGTTTTTTCTCCAGAAGGAAGTGTAACATTCGCTGTAACATTCTCGTCTGTAACATCGTTTGTAACGCCGTCTGTAACATCGTTTGTAACACCCCTCAGAATACGGGCAACGGTCATGTGAGAAACCCGGACCTTTTCGGCGATCGCCCTGGTGGATAGGCCAGCCTTATGTAGCCGTTTAATCTCCTCGACAACCTCATCTTTGAGCACGTTTACTACACCTTTATTCCGGGCTGGCCGGGGTGCGGGTATTTCCCTACCCGCGTCCCGGCTCCTCCCGACTATGAAGTCACTCTCGTTGCGATTATGATGTCAATCCACGACGAAACTTTCGGTCAGTTCTCGTGATGCCTGGCCTGGCACGACGTTGACCACCAAGGGCCCGGACATTGCTTTTTTGAAAATCATGCGTTCGATTCCCAAGGACGGAATCCTGATTATGAACAGGCCATAATGAACGTCCATAAACAGCGCCTGACCCAAATTATCGGTTCGGGTCCGGTCGAGGAATTTCATCGGGCCGAACTGTGGGATGAGCCACAGCTCCGCATCAATACCAATGAGCACGCTGCGAGGTTCCCCAGGCGAAGGCTTATGCTGGTCGCTGAGGCCGAGCAGGAGATAGTCCTGATTTGGATCCATAAATTCACGCGCCGCATTGCTCTTTTTGTTCCTTCCAGGCTTCTGAAACAAGCTTGCCGAAATCCGAATTTGAAAGGGCGAGCCTCTCATCATCGGGCAGCGAATTGACTTTTTTCCAGGCGGTCTTCATCACGAAAGACCGCGAGCCTAAAAACGAACATACGTTTTGATCACTCATAATTCAAGTTACCGCATTGATGACTTATAAATGTATCGCCAACAACCGATAGCAGTAAACGCCTTTTTTGGGCAGTTTCGGGTCAAAATTCAGATTGAAAAATCGTCTCAAAAACCGACCAGTTTGCGATTATAGTAACTGACATTTTTTCGGGAAATTATTTTCCGAGGTTTTCAGGGGCTATTAGACTACCATTCAGTGAAGAATTTTCGTGGCAGGGACCCGGGTTCTCAGGACCTGGGCTTTTTGGGGTTACTGGAGGACCTGCTGGCAGGAGGAGCTGGGGCCTGCTGCCTGACCATAAGGGATTCGATGTTTTTGGATACGTCGAGGATCTGCTGATTCAGGACCTGAAGCTGTTTGACGACTTCGAGGATTTCCTGAAGCAATTTTCGTTCAAATTCCTTCGTCATGGATCCCCACTCTCACCGGACGGTTCGCCCAAGAAAAACTTTTGCAGTTCCGGGTATGAAAAGGGGCCGGTAAAAGCGTCGTCGGGTGTAGATGCCCCAGGGTCGATCAAATCACAACAACAACCAATTATTTCGAGCACGGTTGGCTTTCTGCCCCGAACAATTTCGAGGAATTGTTTTTCGGATATCCTTTTGTCAATCAGGAGATCCAAAATCACGAGTTGCTCGAACAAGGTGGCCTCTCCCTGTTTTGGAATTTCGTTGGCTTCACGCCAAGATAAGAGGGCGTCCCGCTTTTTCTCGTAGAGTTCACGATTCAATGCTTCGATGCTCGCCTTTAAAACAGCGAGCATTTTTTCGTCTTCCGTCATGTTCGCCCCCTGATTTGCCATAATCAGAATTTGGTAGAAGGGCTTAAAAGGCTATCTTTTCTACCAAAACCGCTATTCTTTGCCCCTGTTTCGGGGCCGGAGGCTACCTCCCGGCCTGAAATACACCCAAGAAATCGCTACTTGGGGGCTGATTTTATTTTCAGGATTCTTTAACCATCTCCAGGGGACCTTCATCCTTCTGTAGATAAGCCCTTCCTGCCACCCAAGAAAAGCTTAAAAGCTACACATTCAACTAAAATTAAGGTGGGCATACGAAACACTGTAAGAAATGCAACAAGAATTATTCAGAAGAGGACGAATTCTGCGAAAAGTGCGGCGGTAGGCTTGTTAAGTTCATAGAAGCCAAGGAAGAGAAACCGGAACCTCATACGAAGCATAAAACACAGGAGCACAAGGAAAAAACTCCAGAATTACATAAGCATAAAACTCAAGAATACAAACAAATACCTACCAAATTTATCGTAGTAGGTATAGTCGCTGTCGTTGCCATAGCCTTCATTTTTTTCCTCAATCAATCTTCAACTGTAGGAAACTTCCAAAATGGGCCATCTGGGAACTTACAGAATGGCCCATCTCAGAACTCCCCAAACAATCTAAATCAGAATACCCAAACCCAGAATTGCACACAGGTTCAAGTGCCGTATGACGTTCAGGTACCTTACACAGTTCAAGTTCCTTATCAAGATGCAGAACCTTATCAATATACCTTCCGATATACTATACCGAGCTTCACGTGCCAAGGAGATTTTAGTTTCAGCCTTGGCTATTTCTATAAATGTGTGGCCAAGGTTACAAACCAAGAAAATGAAGGTGGACAGTTTACAGTCAACTTCAATATGATTTCTTCAATAAAGAAGCAATATACAGACACCAAAACGAATTATGTGGGGAGTTATGGAACAACAGATTTTGAAGCTATATTTGACACCCAAATGGGAGAGACTATAAACGGAACAGTTTCAGTGACAGCGCCTGTAACAACGAAGTATCATACAGTCACGAAATATAGGGATGAAACCCAGTATAAAACAGAGACACGATACAGAACTGAGACAAGGTGCGATTAACTATGAATGCGGGATTAGTCGTTCTCGGTGTAGTTATCCTAATAGGGACGTTCTTTCTTACTCAGGTTATGATTACCCCACAGCAAAGGCAGCAGATTGAGCTGGCTAACCAGTTGTGCGGAGCTAACATATTCGGCATACCCGTTGGTCAGATAGGTCAGGCTGCAAGCCCAGACGTGGCTAATAAGTGCCAGGAGGCGAGTAACATATCCCAAGTAATGGATATGGCACCCTTTGGTTACATTATAGGGTTTGTCCTCCTCGTTGCTGGTCTTGCGATAGGTGGTAAAAAAGGCTCTAAGTCCTCTTCGGGTCATGCTCTAAAGGAAACGAAAGAGGAAGAGCACAAGTGTGAAGTTTGTGGTAAGGCTTACGCAACCCTAAAGGAAGCAAGCAGGTGCGAAGCCCGGCACGAGCTTGAAAGGAAGAAAGCCGAGCCTAAATCCGAATCAAAGAAGAAATCCGAAGCTCCAAAGAGAATGTTCTGTAAGAAGTGTGGGACTAAGATTAAAGAGGGTGTCAAGTTTTGCGCTAAGTGTGGTAACAAGGTAACCAGCCAATAGCACCTTTTCATTATTCCTTCACCAGCTCCAAATTTCTTGTAATTTTAAAAACTTCTTTTTATAGATTCCGTGTCAATTCCAAATTCTCCCCTAATAGCCATTTTTGTGATTACATAGGTAAGAAATGCTAAAATTACAATCAGTAGTATTTTTAAACCGCTGGGAGTCAAGGTGGAAATCTCTGAATAACAAACTGATATTAAGCTACCCCAAAGAACACCTACAAAAACTCCTAAAATGAATATATCTTTATCTCTGGCGGTTTTGATTGTTGTCATTGTTCCTTCACCAATTCCAGCCTGTTTTTCCCAGTTATTTGGACTGCCAGCTTGTCGCCCTTGGCCCACCCCAGCCCTTCCAGGACCTTCCGCGGGAGTGTCACGGTAAACTGCCTGTTCCTTTCTTGCAACAGCATACTATTAGTAAAAACATTAGTATTTATAAGGCTTTCGAAGTGGCTGTGTGGCCCTTTCTTCAGTATGATGTCATATTAGAAGATTTTCATCGGCTATGAAGCAGCCTGCGAGCAGGCCCATGCCGCCGCTTGAGATGAGGGAGAGGACGAGCCATTCTTTCCTGACCTTCCTCCTCTTGGTCGGGGTTGCGGTTATGTACTTGGTTATGCCCATGAGGCCCCTTATTATGCCTCCGAGAAAACCAGCCAGGAAGATGAAGAGTATATCCAGGCCTTCTACCATCTTGATTTTTGGTTCGGGTTTAAATAAACGGGAACGGCGGGAGGATAAGATTGAAGCCCCTCTTGCCGGCAATGTATCTCAGTTTGTCTTCTGATATCATTTCCATTTTTCGCTCACGTCCTTTGAGGCGATGATGAAGCCATGTCTTTTGATTTTCCTTTTAACGCATTCCGGAAGCCTCCTCACCCTCCTGAAATTTATCGTGAAACCGAACAGCTGTTTTTTCCCCTGCCGGCCCGTGCTGAAAACGTCAATCTCTGCCGGTATCTGCTCTATGAAGCCCCAGTAATGGGCCGCACTTTTCCCTCCTATGCAGTAACCCATTCCGTCAAACACTTCATCGATTACTATGAAGGGATGCTCTGACCATTTTCCCTGATAGGCCTGTATGGGTATTAGATAGTATTTTTCCCTGTTTATTTTGACTATCCTTCCCTTTCCCCTTAGCTTATGGATATAGACGCCCAGTTCGTTGTCATTTCTGAAGAATTTGCGGACATCCTTCCTCGTAAAAAACCTCCTGCCCTCGAGCTCCAGATATGAAACTACCTTCATCTCCTTTCCTGAAATTCCGGCACTTTTTCCTCCTGCCATTGTTACACCAAAATTAATGTTTTATTAATATTTGTGTAACTTATATTAAAAGCTATCGGCTTCCGCCTTCTTCCGGAAGCGGTTTCCCGGAGTTCCCGCGAAAGTAAGCTTTTTAGCCTTTGCTGACAAATATGAATTACAATTGCATATGCTGCTTGCAGCATGCAACAGACGGGGGCGTGAGATGCATGGCCATTTTGCTGGAAAAAGAAATGAACACGGACGTGACCAGGATACATCCGGACAAGACCGTGAAGTTCGCGGGGCAGATTCTGAAGGCAGTGAACATAGGCTGCATGGTCGTTGTTGACGATGCCGGAAAGATACTCGGCATCCTGACCGAGAGGGACATAGTGCAGAAGGTCGTTGCCGACGGCTACGACCCGAAGACCACCCCGGTGAAGGAAATCATGTCAAAGGACGTCATCACGATGGACAAGAAGAGGACCGTCGAGGAGGCCATTGACCTGATGGAGAAGAACAAGATCAAGAAAATACCCATAGTTGACAAGGGCAAGCTTGTCGGCATCGTGACCATGACGGACCTTATGAAAACCCTCAGGAAAGCGGAATCGACCGGAAAAGCCAAGAATGGTTAGCGAAAAAGCCGCCTTTCATGCAATTTTCTGCCTAGCCTTCCCTGATGATCGTGCAGGAGCCGGGCATGTCCTCCAATATGTTGCGGAATTTTCTGTCTTCAGGAAGCTCTTCTCTCCACAACGAGTAACGACCGTTGCCGTCGTAGGCAACTGCCCAGTGCACGCCCTTTGCTGTTAGTGTTTCCTCACGCCTAACAATCTGGGGATTGTAGGGGCTGGAAAAGTCGTTTGTAATCTGAACCCTGTATGTCGGCATAGCATCTCCTCATTCAGCGAAAAAGGCTTTCCGGTTCGAGTCCATATCTGTGCGCAAGGGCGGCAGCTTCCTGGGTCGCTGCCGATAATACCGCACTTTTGACACGCTCCATCATCGCAGAGGGCTCGTCCATGCTGGCGAGGCGCGCTGCAATATGCAGCTTGTCCCCAACATCATATCCTGCACCAATAAAGTAACGCCTCTCAGGACTGACACCTTCCATTTGCTGACTTGTGGGGTATATGACCGGGCCACGGATAATCATCCTAGTTCCCATGGGCGGGCCGTCGAAAGGATCATGCGGCCCCGCTGAACGGAAAGTGATTCCCCGATACTCCGGGCCTGCTCCTGCCCCGAATCGTGTCGGTATCCCGAGGTCGCTGTCATAATCCTGCACATGACGTCCGTCCATTTCCGGTATTCGCCCGCCAAGCATGGACGTCACGTCCACTATCCTGGTTCTCGGGCTTCTTGTAAAAAAATACCTTCGTCCCAATGTATCTGTGAAACTGTCATGTCTCTCCTGGACCCAGGGATGTTCTATAAGCGCAACTCTGCCGTCAAACCCCTCACCTTTCAGCAAATCGCTGACATCATCCGAGAATTTGAATTCATTGGTTCTTGAGTTCTTAATGATAAACGCGAGCAGCGTGCCTGTCATTTCCGGACTGTTCGATATAAAGCCCACTTCTATCTCCCCGCCGGTTATCCCGTGGAATACCTGGTTCGGATTGTCATGAAAATATTGCCTTGCATTGTCCCACTCTCCAGAGCTTGGCAGGTACAGGCCCATCTGCTGCGCCATCTGTATCATCTGGTAGCCGTTAACACCCATTTTATGTTCAGGGAGGAAATTCCCCTCCGGAGAAAAAATACCTACTGTGTCTATAATTCTGCCGGCATAATCCCTAGCCTTGGAAGTGGCAATATATATGCCGGAATCCGGTAAATATTCGAATTCTTCCGGTTTCACGTGGGGCATCGGAAGTCTTGCTGCCAGTTCTCTTGCGTTCGGCATGATTATGAATTGCTTGCAAAATTTTAAATACGCTCATGGAGGTTCTCGGTTTGGGTTATTAAAGAAAAATAATTGTTACTGGCCGTGTAACAACCGGATTCGCTAGTGCCAGTAAATCCTTTTCTGACCTTATGAGCAGTTCGCCCTGTCTCCGCAGCTCCTCCACAAATCTTGCATGGTCGTCCCCAAACAGCTCGGCTGACTTTCTCTCATACTCCTCGGCCATTTCCTGGGCATCGGGTTCCCGATTGCCGATTAAGGAAAATATTCCGGCAAATCTGACGTAACATTCTGCCTCATCGAACCCTCTTCTTAATGCCTCTTCGCAGGTCTCCCTGGACCTGGTAAGCCACTCCACCTGCCTTCTGTTTATGAATTCCTGGCCCAGCTGGGCAAATCTTGATGACAGCCGGAAGAAGTCATCTCCTGTGGAAGCCTTCTCCAGCAATCCGTACAGTCTTTCCGACTCTGCCTCGCAGAGTTCGAAATGCCTGGCCGCACTTCTTTTTTCATCGGGGCTGTAATGCGATATGATAACAGGAAGCCTTACATTTTCCCTGACATATTTATGGGGGGTCGGAAGATCAGGAGTTTCAAAAATGATGCCATCATACCTTCTGTCTCCCCTAAGAAATAGCCACGGGTGGGTAAGATGACCGTCCGTGACCGTATAAGATACGCCGGAGCCCGCCTGCTTGCCGCAGCCCGCCAGCAGTTCCCTGATTCCTTCATGTGCAATAATCCTCGAATCAGCATCCAGTCTGAAGGCCCAGTCGTCTTCCCCGCAACCGGCAATATCCAGGGCCGTGTTCATTGCCGCACTGTAGTCATGGGGCCAGTCGAATTGGTACAGCTCAAAGGGCTTTCCGGTATCCCTCAGAACGGCCCCTGCCGCTTCATGGGTTTTGTCAGCCGACGTCCTGTCCACACCAGCCACGTACCCGTCAACAAAATGTGCGGACCGTGTGAAAAGGCTCTCGAAG
>Ga0315291_10005151_pt1 | contig 16478 bp, 12 predicted proteins | sample YL17G12_20_MG_FD_203070 | JGI IMG/M metagenome (GOLD analysis project Ga0315291, IMG submission 203070) | Sediment microbial communities from Yellowstone Lake, YNP, Wyoming, USA - YL17G12_20 | ecosystem: Environmental > Aquatic > Freshwater > Lake > Sediment | place: USA: Wyoming | collected...
GACCCCGCAAGGCCGACTTCTGTTTCATCGGAGCGGGTTACGAGCGCGAAGTCGACGAGTTCCTGAAAGTGAACCCCGGGTTGGCGGGCCGCTTCAACCGCAAGCTTCGGTTCGACTCCTACAGCCCGGCTGATCTGGTCGAGATCGCGACCCGGTACGGCGGACCGAGAGCCACCGTCATGGACCCCGATGCCCGGGCTGCGCTGAACTCCATCTGCCAGAAGTTGCGGGCCTACGTGGCTCCCGACGGCACACACGGCATCGACCTGATGCAGAACGGGCGCTTCGCCCGCAACGTCGTAGAACGCGCTGAGCGCCTGCGTGACTCGCGGGTCGCAGCACAGCACCGTACCGATCGCGGATCCGTGACCGTGGCCGACCTGGAAACTCTGCGTCCCCAGGACATCCTCGCCGCGGTGTCAGATGCGTGCGCGGAGAAGCACGTAACGCTCTAGTCCGAACGCACCGCACCCGGCTTCAGCCCGGCTGGATGCGGCTGAACCTCTCCAGTTGCGTGGGCGGCCCATCGGCCGGAGGCGGCGGCAGCACCAGGCTCACCCCGTCGATCACCCGAACGACGTTGTGTGTCTGGCGATCGAAGTTCAGCGTGCCGTGCTGGAAGTTCTGAACGATCCATTCCGGCTCGGCGATCTCACCACTGGTCGGCAGCCCGAGTGCGCCGCGTTCGTATCCCAGCGAGGCCCACGCCTCGTAGATGGCGCCCGTCAGCGGTTGGGCACCTATCTCCGGCGACCAGTACATGGCGCCGCGCTCGAAGGTGGAGTAGCGGGTGGGCCCGTCGCCGGAGGCTTCCGGTGACGTCGGCATGCCGAGCGGGCTGGTCCTACCGCCCTCGGCTTCCCAGCGGGCAAGGATCGCCCCACCCTGCAGGGTTTCGATGACGTCCGGCGGGCCGTTGAAAGCCGCTGCAAGCCTGCGGATCTGGTCCAGAATCGCGTAGCCGGCGTTACCCGGGCATTCGGTGTTGCCGACGTCGCGGTGGGCGAAGATCTCGGGCAGGCTCACCACCCGCCCGCCTGGGACCAGGGTGTGCTGGCCGCCGGCGGATTTGAGGTCCACGGTGCCGAGTGGGTCCACCCGGTCGAGGCTCAGCCGCCACCCGAGCAACCGGCCGACCGTCTTGACCATGATGTCGGGCGGCGGCTCGTCCTCGAAGTCGCCAATCAGCGAGACGCCCCAGACGTCGTTGTTGAAGCCACCTGTGTGAGAACCCATTACGTCTTTGGTGATTCCGCCGGCGCGGCCTTCGAAGACCTGGCCGTACTTGTCAACCAGGGCGTTGTAGGCGATGTCGCACCAGCCCAGGGTCATGGTGTGGTAGGCGTAGATCGAGCGGAGAATCGCCGCGGAGTCCTCGGGTGCGTAGTTGTTGCCGGTCGCCGTGTGATGTAAGACTGCTGCTCGTACCTTGTTACCGTAAAAGGGACCGCCGCAACGCATTCCGCTGCCCGCGCCCCAGTCTGCGCGGCTGATGATGTTCGGTGGCTGGCCCGGCCCCAAGGTGGCCGTCGGGGGTGTCCACTGGCGGTCTGCGGGTGTCTTGGGGGGAGTGATCAGGATCGCCGACATGTTCTGCGACAGCGACTCTTCGGCATTGGCCGGAATGTAGCCGAGGTCGCGGCCGGCATCCAGAGCGGTTTCCGGCGGAGCGGTGGTCAGCGGTGCGTTGTGCGGGCGGGTGACCGCGATCTGCACCGAGGTCGTGCTACCGACGAACACCGGGTCCGTCCCGCTGACGCCGCCCTCGGCGTACTCGGTGGCATCCACCGACCTCTCGGCGTCGTACCAGGGGCCCCAGGATCCGTCCGCCTGCTCGGCCCGCACCCGGGCCTTGGTTCCGGTCAGGTCGCTTCCGGTCAGCGCCACCATGGAGAACGGGGTGGCCTGGCTGAGTTCGCGGATGGTCTCCCCGCCGCCGACCCCGGCAAGCGGTTGCTGCACCAGGACGGTGTCCTCAGCGGTGACGCGATCGTGCTTGCCGGTCCCGGGGATGCCTCCGACCGCCCACGGCACCACCACAACGGTCGCCGCGATAGCGGTGAACAGGATCGTCGGCGCTGGACGACGGGACGGCACACCGCGATGTTACGTATGGGTCAGGCGGTACCAGCGTTACGACACGGGTAATTGGTAACTATGTGACTGATGATGCTGCAACTGCAACGACACCGCAGGGGTTTACACCGGCCCACTGGCCAGTCCCACCCTGCGGTGCCGTTTCGGTGCAGGTATCTCCGGTCAGCCGACCGGAACCGCGTCCGCGGCGGCCGCGACAACCGGTGCAACCTCGCCGGCGGCCTCGATGGCCGGCGCCGCAGCAACCGGGGCTGCGGCAGCAGCCGAACCGGCGTTCTGCATGGCCTGGGTGATGCCCGGCATGACGATGCCCTTGACCAGGTCGATCGCCTGGCCGAGGCCCAATTGGTTGGCCGCGCTGCTGAGGTCACCGATGATGCCGGTGGAGGCTGGCGCCGCCGGCACCGAGGGCAGACCCAGCGATGGATCGCCCAGGATCGGGTAGGTACCCGGAGGCGCGGTCAGGGGAGCGGTGATCGGCTGCTCGGTCGGCAGGCCGATGCCGGTGGGGCTCAGCGCCGGATCCAGGCCGACCTGCGGCGCGGTGAGGCCGGGGCTGGTCAGCGCCGGAGTCAGACCCGGATCTGTCAGCGACGGCGTGGTCAGCGACGGCGTGGTCAGGCTGGGCGTCGTCAGGCTGGGCGTGGTCAGACCGGGCGCGGTGAGGCTGGGCGTGGTCAGGCTGGGCGTCGTCAGGCTGGGCGTGGTCAGACCGGGCGCGGTGAGGCTGGGCGTGGTCAGGCTGGGCGTGGTCAGGCTGGGCGTGGTCAGACCGGGCGCGGTGAGGCTGGGCGTGGTCAGGCCCGGAGTCGTCAGGCTCGGCGTCGTCAGACCGGGCGAGGTCAGGCTGGGCGTGGTCAGGCTGGGCGTGGTCAGGCTGGGCGAGGTCAGACCCGGCAACAGCGGTCCGCTCTGCACCGGCTGCGCGCCGGCCGGGCTCAGCCCGGTGGGCAGCGGCGGAAGGTTGATGCCGAACTGCGACAGCCCCGCCTGAAGCGCGGATATGATCTCGTTCGGGAGGTCGGTGACGACGGCCGCGCGGGTGAAATCCCGGTGCTCGGGCGCACGCTGGCCGGAAGTCAGCTCGATGACGCCGATCACCGCGAACGGGCTGGCAACGGCAAGGGCGGCGACCGCGCTCATGGCTGTCGAAACCTTGCGTCGACGTTGGTTTGGCACGGAAGTCTCCTCGTTCGATCCTGCGATGTTCGATCCAGCGGTTCACGTTGTGAACCCCTTCGCCGGCTCCGATTCCCGGGTGAAAGACCGACTCCGGATCCGACAACTTCGATGTTACGAGTGAGGATGGTGAGACTGGAGTGACGATGCGGAATCGTGAGCCAATCGCGACAATGGGTCCCGGCGGCGCCGCACCCCTTTCGCGCACATTTCTCGCGGTCACCCCGTTGCGCGTGGGCTCCGCGCGAGCCACGTCAGATAACCTTGGCGCTGATGACCGCCGCTCGCTTTGACCTCCTCGTCGTCGGATCCGGCTTCTTCGGCTTGACGATCGCCGAGCGGGCAGCAACCCAACTCGACAAGCGCGTCCTGGTGATCGAGCGGCGTCCGCACCTCGGCGGCAACGCCTATTCCGAGCCCGAGCCGCAGACCGGTATCGAGATCCATCGCTACGGGGCGCATCTGTTCCACACCTCGAACACCCGGGTCTGGGACTACGTGCGGCAGTTCACCGGGTTCACCGGCTACCAGCACCGGGTCTTCGCGATGCATGACGGGCAGGCCTACCAGTTCCCGATGGGCCTGGGCCTGGTCGCCCAGTTCTTCGGCCGCTACTACAGCCCGGACGAAGCTCGCGCGCTGATCGCCGGGCAGGCGGCCGAGATCGACACCGCCGCGGCCGAGAATCTCGAGGAGAAGGCCATCTCTCTGATCGGCCGGCCGCTGTACGAGGCGTTCGTCAAGGCCTACACCGCCAAGCAGTGGCAGACCGATCCCAAAGAACTACCCGCCTCGACGATCAGCCGGCTGCCGGTCCGATACACCTTCGACAACCGCTACTTCAACGACACCTACGAGGGCCTGCCCGTCGACGGCTACACCAGGTGGCTGGAGAACATGGCCGCCGACGAGCGCATCGAAGTGCGCACTCACACCGATTGGTTCGACGTGGGCGACGAACTGCGCGCGGCCAACCCCGACGCACCGGTGATCTACACCGGCCCGCTGGACCGTTACTTCGACTACTCCGAGGGCCGGCTAGGTTGGCGCACACTCGATTTCGAGGTCGAAGTGCTGGAATGCGGCGACTTCCAGGGCACCCCGGTGATGAACTACAACGACGCGGACGTTCCCTACACCCGCATCCACGAGTTTCGGCACTTCCACCCCGAACGCGCCTACCCGGCCGACAAGACCGTCGTCATGCGCGAATACTCCCGGTTCGCCGAAGCCGACGACGAGCCCTACTACCCGATCAACACCGAAGCCGACCGCGCTCTGCTGGCCGCCTACCGATCGCGCGCCAAGGCCGAGACCGCCGCGGCGGGTGTGCTGTTCGGTGGCAGGCTGGGCACCTACCAATACCTGGACATGCACATGGCCATCGCCAGCGCGCTGAGCATGTACGACAACATCCTGGCGCCGCACCTGCGCGACGGTGCGCCGTTGACCGCCGACGACGTGGACGAAAGCAGCACAGCATGAGCGATATCCCCTCCGGCCCGATCGCCTCGGGCGGCTCCCGCGCGGTGAGCCTGCTCGCCCGGGTGATCCTGCCCCGGCCCGGCGAGCCGCTCGACGTGCGCAAGCTCTACATCGAGGAGTCCGAGACCAACTCCCGGCGCGCCCACGCGGCCAGCCGTACCTCGCTGCAGATCGGCGCGGAGTCCGGAGTCTCCTTCGCCACCTACTTCAACGCGTTCCCGGCCAGTTACTGGCGGCGCTGGTCGACGCTGGACTCGGTGGTGCTGCGGGTTGAGCTCACCGGCTCCGCGCGGGTCGACGTCTACCGCTCGAAGGCCACCGGCGCGCGGATCAGCGTGGGCGGCCACGAGATTGTCAGCGACGCCGGCAACAACTCAGCCACCGCCGCCGCGGAATTCGAGATCGAGTTGGCCCCGTTCGAGGACGGCGGCTGGATCTGGTTCGACATCACCACCGACACCAACACCACGGTGCACAGCGCCGCCTGGTATGCCCCGGTGCCCGCACCCGGGCGGGCTGACATCGCCGTCGGCATCCCCACCTTCAACCGCCCCGCCGACTGTGTCAACGCGCTCAAGGCGCTGACCTCGGATCCCCTGGTGGACGAGGTGATCGGCGCAGTCATCGTCGTTGACCAGGGCAACGACAAGGCGAGGGACCATCCCGGGTTCGTCGACGCCGCGGCTGCTCTCGCCGGCCGCCTCTCGATCCACAACCAGCCCAACCTCGGCGGGTCGGGCGGCTACAGCCGGGTGATGTACGAGGCGCTCAAACACACCGACTGCGAACAGATCCTGTTCATGGACGACGACATCCGCATCGAGCCGGACTCGATCCTGCGGGCGCTGGCGCTGAGCCGGTTCGCCAAGGTGCCGACGCTCATCGGCGGCCAGATGCTCAACCTGCAGGAGCCTTCGCACCTGCACGTGATGGGCGAGGTGATCAACCGTGCCGACTTCATGTGGACCAACGCCCCGCACACCGAGTACGACCACGACTTCGCCAAGTACCCGCTCGACGGCGACGACGAAGAGGGCCGCAGCAAACTGCTGCACCGCCGTATCGACGTCGATTACAACGGCTGGTGGATGTGCATGATCCCGCGCCGCGTCGCCGAGGAACTCGGCCAGCCGCTGCCGCTGTTCATCAAGTGGGACGACGCCGACTACGGGTTGCGCGCAGGGGAGCACGGCTACCCCACCGTGACGATGCCGGGCACCGCGATCTGGCATATGGCCTGGAGCGATAAGGACGACGCGATCGACTGGCAGGCCTACTTCCATCTGCGCAACCGGCTGGTGGTCTCGGCGCTGCACTGGGATGCCCCGGTCGGCGGCCTGATCAGGAGCTCCATCAAGGCCACCCTCAAACATCTTCTGTGCCTCGAGTATTCGACGGTGGCGATTCAGAACAAGGCGATCGAGGACTTCCTCGGTGGCCCGGAGCACATCTTCTCCATCCTGGAGTCGGCGCTGCCTGATGTGCGCGCGTTGCGCCAGCAGTACCCCGACGCGGTGGTGTTGCCCGGTGCGACTGCCCTGCCGGCACCGAGTGGGCGCACCGCGGTCAACAGGCCGCCGGTGGCGCTTCCGGTGATCGGGGCCCGCCTGGCACGAGGCGTGATTCATCAGCTTCGCCGGGACGACCCCGCCCACCACGAGCGACCACAACTCAACGTCGCGACCCAGGACGCCCGCTGGTTCGTGCTGTGCAACGTCGACGGGGTGACGGTCACCACGGCCGACGGCCGGGGTGTGGTCTTCCGCCAGCGCGACCGGGCGAAGATGTTCGAGTTACTGAAAGCCTCGCTGCGCCAACACATCCGGCTGGCCCGCAAGTACAACCACATGCGACGGGTCTACCGGGAGGCGCTGCCGGTGCTGTCCAGCACGCAGAAGTGGGAGACGGTGCTACTCGACCGAACGGCGATCAATGCCTGAGTTCCTGGGGCCCGAGTTCCCTGAGCCGGAACCGGCCGGCCCGCCCACCGGGGAAGTCGCGGTTCTTCTCGACGTGCAATCCCGGCTCGCCGCCCCGCCGGTGGTCGCCGTCGCACGCGGAATGTCGCACTTCGGCGAGCACGCCGCCGGCTGGATGGGGCTGTCCGCGCTCGGCGCACTGCTCAACCCCGCGCGCCGACGCGACTGGCTGCTGGTCGGAGTGGGCGCCGTCGCCGCGCACGCCGCGGCGATCGTGATCAAGCTCGCCGTCCGCCGCCACCGCCCGCACCACCCCGCCATCGAGGTCAATGTCGGCACGCCCAGTTCGCTGAGTTTCCCCTCGGCGCACGCAACCTCGAGCACCGCCGCGGCTATGCTGCTGTGCCGGGCCACCCGGTCGCCGTTGCCGCTGGCCGCGGTGCCGTTGATGGCGCTGTCCCGCCTGGTGCTCGGTGTGCACTACCCGACCGATGTGCTCGCCGGGATCGTCGTCGGCGCGGCCGTCGCGGGCACCACCGCCCGCCTCGGCGGCCGGGAGCAGACGCTCAGTGCGGACGGGAAGTGAGTGACCATGAGTGAGGCAGCGGTCACCGGCCCGCCGAGCAATCTGTTCAACGGCATAGTCAAGGCGGTCCGGCCACGGCAGTGGGTGAAGAACCTCCTGGTGCTCGCCGCTCCACTGGCGGCACTCGGCGGCGATGTGCACTACGACTTCCGCGAAGTCGCCTACAAAGTGGCGATCGCGTTCGTGGTGTTCTGCATGGCCGCCTCCTCGATCTATCTGGTCAACGACGCCCGCGACGTCGAAGCCGACCGGGCCCACCCCACCAAGCGGTTCCGGCCGATCGCCGCCGGTCTGCTGCCGATCGGAATGGCCTACGGGATCGCAGGCGTCCTTGCCCTGGCCTGCCTGGCGATCTCCTGGTTGCTCACCCCGCATCTGGCCGTGGTGATGGCGGTCTACCTGGTCATCCAGCTCGCGTACTGCTTCGGGCTCAAACACCAAGCGGTACTTGACATCTGCATCCTGTCCTCGGGCTTCCTGATCCGCGCCATCGCCGGTGGTGTGGCCGCCGGCATTCCGCTGTCGCAGTGGTTCCTGCTGGTGATGGCATTCGGTTCGCTGTTCATGGCCGCCGGCAAGCGCTACGCCGAACTGCAACTCGCCGAGCGCACCGGCGCCAAGATCCGCAAGTCGCTGGAGAGCTACACCAGTACCTATCTGACGTTCGTCTGGACGCTCTCGGCGACCGCCGTCGTGCTCTGCTACGGGTTGTGGGCGTTCGAACGCGACGGCAACACCGGGTCGTGGTTCGTCGTCACGATGATCCCGTTCACCGTGGCCATCCTGCGCTACGCGGTCGACGTCGACGGCGGCTTGGCCGGTGAACCGGAGGAGATCGCGCTGCGCGACCGCGTACTGCAACTACTCGCCCTGGCCTGGATCGGATCCGTCATTGCCGCCGCCCTTCTCAGCTAGCGCGCCGGCCGCCAGAACAGGTCAGACCCGGACCGCCCGGCCCGTAACGGGTTCGAATCTCCGGGCCCGGCTGGGGTTCCCGCGCACCGCACTGACCCGGATCAGCCTGTGGGCCACCGTCGCGGTGGTCTCGGCGCTGTGGCTGTGGGGCGCCTGGCAGCGGCGCTGGATCGCCGACGACGGCCTGATCGTATTGCGTACCGTCCGAAATCTGTTGGCGGGCAACGGCCCGGTGTTCAACGCCGGGGAGCGGGTGGAGTCCAACACCTCCACGGCGTGGACCTACCTGGTGTATCTCGGAAGCCTGGTCGGCGGCCCGCTGCGGCTGGAGTACGTGGCCCTCGGCCTGGCCCTGATCTTCAGTGTGGCCGGTGTGGTGATGGTCATGCTCGGCGCCGCGCGGCTGTGGGGGCCCGGCCTGAGCGGCCGCCGCGCGCTGATCCTGCCGGCCGGTGTCCTGGTGTATATCGCCGTCCCGCCGGCGCGGGACTTCGCCACCTCCGGCCTGGAGAACGGTCTGGTGACCGCCTGGCTGGGACTGCTGTGGTGGTTGATTGTCGCCTGGTCCCAGCAGACAACCCGACGGCCGTGGCTGCTCGCCGCATGCGCGTTCGTGGCGGGCCTGAGCGTGCTGGTGCGCCCGGAACTCGCCCTCATCGGCGGGCTGGCACTGGTGATGATGGTGATCGCGGAGCCGTCCTGGAGGTGGCGCGCGCTGATCGTGGCGGCCGGCGGCCTGCTGCCGGTGGGTTACCAGGTCTTCCGGATGGGTTACTACGCTCTGCTGGTACCGCAGACCGCCCTGGCCAAGGATGCCTCCGGCAGCAAGTGGGACCAGGGGCTGATCTACCTGCGCAACCTCACCGGCCCGTATGCGCTGTGGGTGCCCGCGGTGCTGCTGATGGCGCTGGCTCTGGTGCTGTTCGCCGGGCGCCGGGGTCCGTGGTGGCGCACGGCCGGCGACCGCGACAACGGCTCCCGGCTGGCCGGATGGGTGCAGACCCCGGGCGCGGCCGTCGCGTTCATGCTCATCAGCGGTGTGTTGCAGGCGCTGTACTGGATCCGGCAGGGCGGCGACTTCATGCATGGCCGCGTGCTGCTGGTCCCGCTGTTCTGTCTGCTGGCCCCGATCGCGGTGATCCCGGTGGCCATCCCGGGCGGCACCGAGGAGAGCGGCTTCACCGCTGGCGGCAAGGGTGGCGAGAGGGTCCGGATATTCAGCGGCGCGACCGCGGCGCTGTGGCTGGCGCTGGCCGGCTGGTCGCTGTGGGCGGCCAACTCCCAGGGCATGGGGGCCGACGCCACCCGGGTCACCTACACCGGAATCGTCGACGAGCGCCGGTTCTACTCCCAGGCCACCGGCCACGCCCACCCGCTGACCGCGGCGGACTATCTGGACTACCCGCGCATGCGGGCGGTCCTGGTGGCCCTGAACAACACCCCCGACGGTGCACTGCTGCTGCCTTCGGGTAACTGGGATGTGTGGGATGTCGTACCCGCCAAACCGCCTACCCCGCCGCCGCCGGGTGTGCCGCTGGAGACATGGCGCCGTCAGACGGCGCCGCACACCGTGTTCTTCACCAACCTAGGCATGGTCGGCATGAACGTCGGCCTCAATACCCGCGTCATCGATCAGATCGGGCTGGCCAACCCGATCGCCGCGCACACCGCCCGACTGCAGGACGGCCGCATCGGCCACGACAAGAACCTCTTCCCGGACTGGGCGGTCGCCGAGGGGCCCTGGCTCAAGGAGCGCCCGTGGATTCCGGAGTACCTCGACGAGGGCTGGATCGAGGAGGCGCAGGCGGCGCTGGGGTGTCCGAAGACCGTGGAGATGCTCGAGTCGATCCGGGATCCGATGACCCGCCCCCGGTTCATCGGCAATCTCAACCGGGCGTTGGAGTTCACCCGCTACCGGATCGACCGGGTGCCCGAGTACGAACTCTTGCGGTGCGGACTGCCCGAGCCGCCCCCGCCCGCCACGGCCAGACCGCCCTACACCGGGCTCCCGGCGACCGGCCCCTGAAGCCCGCGGACTGTCGGCTCCGAACGCCTTCCGGCGGTAACGCCGGGGGCTCGGCGCAGCGATAAACGATTCAAGACCGACGCCCAGGGTGTGGTTCACTACCGGGGCGCCGCGGTAGCTGGGAGCCGCACGCGGTGCGCAATCAATCAAGAAGGATGGGTATTTGCATGGGTTTCGTTGAGAAGTGGCGGGGCACCTGGATGCGCCGGGTGACGGTGGCGGCGAGCGTTGCCGCCGTCCTGCCCGGCCTGGTGGGTGTCGTCGGCGGCTCCGCAACGGCGGAAGCGTTCGCCAGGCCGGGCCTGCCCGTCGAGTATCTGGATGTCCCGTCGGCCGGTATGGGCCACGACATCCGCATCCAGTTCCAGAGCGGTGGCGCCAACTCCCCGGCGGTCTACCTGCTCGACGGCCTGCGCGCCCAGAACGACTTCAACGGCTGGGACATCAACACCCCGGCATTCGAGTGGTACGCCGATTCCGGTCTCTCGGTGATCATGCCGGTCGGCGGCCAGTCCAGCTTCTACAGCGACTGGTACAAACCCGCCTGCGGCGACGCCGGATGCCAGACCTACAAGTGGGAGACCTTCCTGACCAGCGAACTGCCCGGATGGTTGGCCGCCAACCGTCAGGTCAAGCTCACCGGCAGCGCCGCGGTCGGCCTGTCCATGGCCGGTTCGGCCGCGCTGACGCTGGCGATCTGGCATCCGCAGCAGTTCCCCTACGCCGCGTCGCTGTCGGGCTTCCTGAACCTCTCCGAGGGCTGGTGGCCGAAACTGGTCAGCCTCGCCATGGGTGACGCCGGCGGGTTCAAGGCGGACGACATGTGGGGACCCGGGGGCAACGCCACCTGGAAGCGCAACGATCCGCTGGTCAACGTCGGCCGGCTGATCGCCAACAACACCCGCGTCTGGATCTACTGCGGTGACGGCAAGCAGTCCGACCTGGACTCCGGGGCCAGCGCGGTCAACCTGATCAACGCGAAGTTCCTGGAAGGGTTCACGCTGCGAACCAACAAGACCTTCCGCGACACCTACCTGGCCGGCGGTGGCCGCAACGGGGTGTTCAACTTCCCGGCCAACGGCACCCACAGCTGGGGCTACTGGGGCCAGCAACTCCAGCAGATGAAGCCCGACATCCAGCGGGTGCTCGGCGCCACCCCGCAGCCGTCGCCGGCGGCACCGGGGGCAGCCGAGGCGGCGGCGGAGACCCCGACGCCCGCCAACTGACACCAACCGAGTACCCGTCGACACCCGACGGCGACGACCTGACCTGGGTCGTCGCCGTCGGTGTATCGCGACCAATCCCGGAGTCGCCGGACAACCGGTGTGATTCACTACGTGGGAAGAATCGACCGTGAGGTGGGTATGCGCACTCTGGTGAAGCTTTTCCGCGTTTTCAGTGCTGTCCTGGTGGCATTGGGCGTGTGGGGCGCGACAGCCCCGACCGCCTCCGCCGCCGGCGTCGAGTACCTGATGGTTCCCTCCGCCGCGATGGGCCGCGACATCCCCGTCGCCTTCCAGGGCGGTGGCCCGCACGCAGTGGTCCTGCTTGACGCCTTCAACGCCGCCCCCGATGTGAGCAACTGGGTGACGGCCGGCAACGCGATGAACGCCCTCGGCGGTTCCGGTTTCTCGGTGGCCGCCCCGGCCGGTGGCGCCTACAGCATGTACACCAACTGGGAGGCCGACGGCAGCAAGCAGTGGGAGACCTTCCTGGCCGACGAGCTGCCGAACTGGCTCGCCGCAAACAAGGGCCTCGCTCCGAACCGGCACGCGATCGTCGGCGTCTCGCAGGGCGGCACCGCCGCGGTCACCATGGCCACCTTCCACCCGGATCGCTACAGCTACGCAGGTTCGCTGTCGGGCTTCCTGAACCCGTCCGACACCGCGACCAACGGCGTCATCTCCAATGCGATCAACGGCGGCGGGGGCAACATCGACGCGATGTGGGGCGCCCCTCAGCTGGGCCGGTGGAAGTGGCATGACCCCAACGCCCACGCCAGAATGCTGGTGGCCAACAACACCCGGCTGTGGGTGTTCAGCCCGCTTGCGATGAGCTGCAGCGACCCGGCCGCGATGGGGGGTGGTGACTGTGGTGTAGCCCAGGGCAGCAACCGCATCTTCTACGCGCAATACCGTTCCCTCGGCGGCCGCAACGGGCACTTCGACATCACGGCCGGCGGCACTCACGACTGGGGCAGCTGGGCCGGTCAGTTGGGCGCCATGGCCGGTGACATCGCGGCCGCGCTCGGATAAGCCGGTCCGCGCGTTCCCCGATCGTTAACGATCCGCAATTGCGGCACGGCTGAGCACCTGCCGGGAGCCGGTACTGTGGTGTGCGTGCCCAATCCGGATAGCGGATCCCTCAGCAAACACCTGGCAAGAGGCTGCCGGCCCCTCGGCCAGGCGTCGAACCGCATGCTGGTGGCCGGATTCCTCGCCCCCGCGGCGTGGCTGCTGGCCGGTTGCGGTTCGGGCGGTGACCTGATCAGCACGGTCGCACTGCCGACGCAGCAGTCCACTGCCGACGCCGAAGGGCTTGACGTGTCGGCGTCCTCCGATGGCGGCCCGCTCTCCGCCACCCCTGACGTGACTCCCGCGCAGCGCGAATATCTGGATGCGTTGCTCGCCGCCGGTGTGCACCCGTCCAACGATCTGCGCGCGTTGAGCATCGGCTCCTACGTATGCCAGGCCCGCGCCGCCGGCCAGAGCGACCAGACGGTGTGGGATTCGGTCGCGCCGATGGTGCGCAGCGATATCGCCGATGCGCACACCGCCTCGCTGCAGGCGCCCAGTGCGGCCGACTCCGACGCGGTCATCGGCCATTACATCGGCGTCGCCACCCAACGGCTCTGCTGATAGATGGGGCTCCGCTGACAGATGGCCGATAACTCCAGGTCCAACAGGTCCACTCGATCCACCAGGCCGAAGAAGGCCAGCGAACGTCGTCGCCGCCATCGCATCCTTGCCCTGGTCGCGGCCGGCACCGTCGCCGTCGTGGTGGGACTGGTGGTGGCGATCATCGTGATCGTGGTTCGGCGACCGTCGTCGCCCCCGACGGCCACCCCGCCCACCGCGGTGCCGCCCACGGCCGTTCCACCCACCAGCGTGCCCGGGCGGAAGCCGCGGCCGGCCTTCCAGGACGCCAGCTGCCCCGACGTCAACCTGATTTCCATCCCGGGCACCTGGGAATCCTCGCCCACCGACGACCCGCTCAATCCCGGTCAGTTCCCGATTGCGTTGCTGCTCAGCGTGACCCGCCCGATCGCCGAGCAGTTCGGTCGCGACCGGGTCGAGGTCTACACCGTTCCCTACACCGCCCAGTTCCATAACCCGCTGTCGGCGGACAACCAGATGTCGTACAACGACAGCCGCGCGGAGGGCAAAGCGGCGGCGGTTCGCGCGATGACCGATATGAACAATCGCTGCCCCCTGACCAGTTATGCGGTGGTCGGGTTCTCCCAGGGCGCGGTGATCGGCGGGGACATCCTCAGCGATATCGGAAACGGCCGCGGGCCGGTCGACGAGGATCTGGTGCTCGGCGCCACCCTGATCGCCGACGGCCGCCGTCAGCCCGGCGTCGGGCAGGACATCGGCCCGATCGTTCCGGGGCAGGGCGCCGAGGTCACCCTCAAGGAGGTGCCGGTGCTCTCGGCCATGGGTCTGACGATGAGCGGTGAGCGCCCGGGCGGCTTCGGCGCGCTGAACAACCGGATCAATCAGATCTGCGCCCCCGGCGACCTCATCTGCTCGGCCCCCCAGTCCGCGTTCAACATCGCCAATCTGCCCAAGACGCTCGAGGTGCTCACCAGCGGCGCGGGCCAGCCGATTCACGCGTTGTACGCCACCCCGCAGTTCTGGAACCTCGACGGCCAGACGGCTACGACGTGGACGCTGAGCTGGGTCCGCGGCGCGATCGAGAACGCCCCCAATCCGCCGCACGGTTGACCCGGCGTTTCGGATTTGGTGACAGCCCCACTTGCGCCTAACATTAAGAAAAAAATAAGGGCATGTGAAACGGCCCGTCCGGCGGAACCGACTATCCCGCCGGGTCGGACTGCGGCCGCCCGATTCTCGGTACCATCTGTGGGGCTCGGGCATGTACGGCGACCGGTGGCGCGCAGCGCGGCTGCCGCACCCCCATGCAATCCGGGCCGCCGATACGAATGCGTTCTGACAGGAGAGTGGTATGCCGTTCCATAACCCGTTCATCAAGGACGGACGGATCACCTTCCCCGAAGGCGCCAGCCTGGTAAAGCATGTCGAGCGTTGGGCGAAGGTCCGCGGCGACAAGCTGGCCTACCGATTCCTCGACTTCTCCACCGAGCGCGACGGCATCGCGCGCGAACTGCGCTGGAATGAATTCGGCGCCCGCAACCGCGCGGTTGGCGCCCGTCTGCAGCAGGTCACCCAGCCCGGCGACCGGGTGGCCATCCTGTGCCCGCAGAACCTGGACTACCTCGTCGCGTTCTTCGGCACGTTGTACTCCGGACGGATCGCGGTGCCGCTGTTCGATCCGGCCGAGCCCGGCCATGTCGGCCGCCTGCACGCCGTGCTCGATGATTGCCAGCCGTCGGCGATCCTGACCACCACCGAGTCCGCTGAGGGTGTGCGCAAGTTCTTCCGCACCCGCCCGGCCAGGGAACGCCCGCGCGTCATCGCCGTCGACGCGGTGCCCGAAGAGGTCGGCGCGACGTGGGAGCACGTCGACACCGTTCCCGAGGACACCATCGCCTACCTGCAGTACACCTCCGGGTCCACCCGTATTCCGACCGGCGTGCAGATCACCCACATCAACCTGGCCACCAACGTGGTGCAGGTGATCGAGGCGCTTGAGGGCGAGGAAGCCGACCGGGGTGTCTCCTGGTTACCGTTCTTCCATGACATGGGCCTGGTCACGGCGCTCCTGCCGTCGTTGATCGGCCACTACTTCACCTTCATGACCCCGGCCGCGTTCGTCCGCCGTCCGATCCGCTGGATGCGCGAGATCGCCCGCCAGCCGGGGGACACCGGCGGCACCATCTCGGTCGCCCCGAACTTCGCCTTCGACCACGCCGCGGCCCGCGGTGTCCCCAAGGACGGCGAGGAGCCGCTGGACCTGTCCAACGTCAAGGCCATCCTGAATGGCAGCGAACCGATCTCGGCGGCGACCGTGGCACGGTTCAACGCGGCGTTCGGCCCGTTCGGCTTCCAGCCCAAGGCCATCAAGCCGTCCTACGGCCTGGCCGAGGCGACCCTTTTCGTCTCGACCACGCCGTCGTCGGAGGAACCGACGATCATCTCCGTCGACCGCGACGAGTTGAATGCCGGCCGGTTCGTGCCGGTGCCCGACGAGTCACCCAAGGCCGTCGCCCAGGCCGGCGCCGGCAAGGTCGGGGTCGGCGAGTGGGCGGCGATCGTCGACCACGATGCAGCCAGCGAGTTGCCCGACGGCCAGATCGGTGAGATCTGGATCAGCGGTAACAACATGGGAACCGGCTACTGGAACAAGCCCGAGAAGACCGCCGAGACTTTCCACAACATACTCAAGTCCCGCACCAGCCCGTCGCACGCCGAAGGCGCGACGGACGACGCCACCTGGGTGCGCACCGGGGACCTTGGTGCCTACCACGATGGCGAGCTCTACATCACCGGCCGCACCAAGGACCTGGTGATCATCGACGGCCGCAACCACTATCCGCAGGACCTCGAGTACTCCGCACAGGAGTCCAGCAAGGCGGTGCGCACCGGCTTCGCCGCCGCCTTCTCGGTGCCGGCCAACCAGCTGCCCGACGAGGTGTTCGCCGATGCTCACGCCGGTCTCAAGCGCGACCCCAGCGACACCTCCGAGCAGTTGGTGATCGTCGCCGAGCGGGCCGCAGGCTCACACAAGATGGAGATCAGCCAGGTCGCCGACGCGATCCGCGCGGCTATCGCGGTGCGCCACGGCGTGACCGTGCGCGACGTGCTGCTGACGCCGGCCGGCGCGATCCCCCGCACGTCCAGCGGCAAGATCGGTCGCCGCGCCTGCCGCTCGGCTTACCTGGACGGCAGCCTCCGGTCCGGGAAGGTTGCCAACGCCTTCCCCGACGAGGGCGAATGACGACCGACGAAGGACACATGTCTGAATCAACCGGGCCCGAACCAACCGGACCTCAGACCCCGCCGGCCGGGATAACCCTGGCCCCGGAGAAGGAACTGGCCGTCCCGCGCACCGACATGTCGGTGCCGGAGATGCGGGCGTGGCTTCGCAACTGGGTGGCCGACTCCACCGGGCAGAAACCCGACGCCAT
>Ga0315291_10005152_pt1 | contig 16478 bp, 16 predicted proteins | sample YL17G12_20_MG_FD_203070 | JGI IMG/M metagenome (GOLD analysis project Ga0315291, IMG submission 203070) | Sediment microbial communities from Yellowstone Lake, YNP, Wyoming, USA - YL17G12_20 | ecosystem: Environmental > Aquatic > Freshwater > Lake > Sediment | place: USA: Wyoming | collected...
GTGGTCATCCCCAGGCGAAAACGTTATGGAGAGGTTGTCGACGACCACCAGGTGAGTTTTGCCCGGAAGCTGGAAAAGGAGGGGCGAATCATCCTGGTCGAAGCCGTCGAAGACCTTGGAGCCAGGGTCGAGGAGTACGAAACACGGGCCCAGGAGTTAACATCCCGGATAAAAAAGGATAGAATAAGCCCGGAAGCGAATTTGTCCCGCTTCGTTCGAGCCCTGGAGGAGATCTGTCTGGACGTCGTTCAAAAAAGGAAAAGCCGCAGATTGAAAAGCGGCGGCGGGAAAGAAAAAGAATAAGCATGACCGGAATCAAGAAGCTCCTGAGTCTCACAATTCTCGTCTTCACCGACGCTTCTGCCTTCGGCGTTTCATTTCTTATCGCCTATGCCCTCCGCAGTGTTCTTCTCCTGCCGTTCGTCCCGAATTTCAAGGAGATCGAACCCCTGCCCCTGGCCGTCTTGCTGAAAAACGGTCTTATCTATGGGTTGCCGGTCGTCATCGGCGTGTTGTCTTATGAAAGGCTCTACACAAAGAGGCTGTCTTTCTGGGAAGAGGCGCGTTATCTTCTCAAAAGCGTCCTCATTTCTTTCATCCTGATCATGGTCCTGGTGTTCGTCTCCCGGTCCCGAGGATATTTTCAGTTTTCGAGGGCCGTCATCATCCTGGCCGGACTGGTCTCGATCCTCGTTTTTCCTCTGTTCCGGCTCGCCGTAAAGACCATCATGGCGCGCATCCGCCTCTGGCAAAAAAAAGTGATCATCCTCGGGACAAATGCCACGGCCAGACTCGTGGCTCAGGGAATCCGGAAGAACGGGATGCTGGGATACGATGTCGTCGGGTATCTCACCGAGGACCCGAAGACGCTGGACCGGGATTTATGCGGCGTCAAGGTCCTTGGGGAACTCTCCGCGCTCAAGCCGATCTGCCTTCGTTTCGAGGTCAGGGACGTGATCATCGCCCTCCCCGATTATTCCCAGGACCAGTTGATCGATGTCCTCGAAAACTGCGAGGATTTCGCCGAGACCATCCGCATCATCCCCAATATCGGCAGCCTGTTCAGTTTGGGCGTCGCCGTGGAAAACTTGGGGGACGTCCTTTCTCTTTCCGTGGCCCGGAATCTCATCAAACCCTGGAACCTCCTGATCAAGACCGTTTTTGAATGGATCGCCGCCACCGTATTGGCCATCCTGTTTCTCCCGGTCTTCCTGGCGGTGGCCGCGGCCATCCGCCTCGATTCGAGGGGCCCCGTAGTCTTTGTCCAGGAGCGCTTGGGACGGCGAGGGAGAGTCTTCAAATTTTTCAAGTTCCGGTCCATGTATACGGATGGCGAGAAGAGGCTGGCCCAATTCTTGAAGGAGAACCCGAAGGCCCGGGGGGAATGGGAGGAATTCCATAAAATCAAGAAAGGCGATCCCCGGGTGACCCGGGTGGGCCGGTTCCTCCGAAAATCCAGCCTGGATGAGATCCCCCAGCTCATCCATGTCTTCAAGGGGGACATGAGCCTTGTCGGGCCGAGGCCTTATGTTCCGCAGGAGATCGCCCAAATGGGGAAAAGCTATGCCCTCATTTCCCGGGTGAAACCCGGCTTGACCGGCCTTTGGCAGACCAGCGGACGCAACCTTCTGACTTTTAGCGAGAGGCTGATCCTTGATGAACACTATATCCGGAACTGGTCTCTGTGGCTGGACATTACGATATTGCTGAGAACGGCCAGGGCCCTGGCCAGGAGAGAAGAAGCGTTCTGAGGCTTTTCCAACTCTTCCCGGCGCTGATTCAGGATTTCATCCCAACGCCGGCGGCGGCATACGGATTCTCATCATACCCCCGGATTGTGTCCTGCTCGTGCTTTACCTGAAGAAAGGGAAAGCCGCAAGCCCATTCTATCAGAACTCCGCCTTAGGACGCTTCGTGCCGCGAAGGCTGGAGATCAGCAGGCCTAAAAAAGCTTAAACGGAATCAAATCGGACAGGGACATTCGGCGCTCGCTGGCGATCGGCCTTTGGGGACGCTTGAATCGTTCCCCTTGCTTATGCCGGAGCGTATTTTCTTCGTTTCAGCTGAATCGCCCTTTTTCAGGAGTTTTTTCCGTTCTTTCTTCTGTATAAATTCCGTTTCATGATCGAACACGCCGAGGACGACGAGCCTCCACTTCCGGGAAATGGGCATCGGCTGCCAATTTGACCGGCGCGGCGTAAGCCCGGAAGGGCAGAAGGCAGGGACGATAATGTCGCTGCCTTTTTTTTTGTCAGGAACGAAGAAATACTGAAGACGGGAGCGCAGGCTAAAGCCTACGGCTACGGTTTAGGTAAATGTCGCAAGGAGGGTCAACGAACGTGAACGGGCTAAAAAGAGGCATGGGGTGGATCCCGGACTATCCGGACATCAGGGATTATACTAAAGAGACGGCGGAGGTCCGGGAGATCATGGCCGGGCGGCCGGGTGTTGTGGCGGTCGGGCGCGGAGCCGGCGGGACGGCAAGGCCGCGCGGGACGCGCGCGGCGCTTCCGGCCAGGAGCGATCTTCGTGAATGGTGCTCGGCCGTCGAGGACCAGGGGACGCTCGGCTCGTGCACGGCCAACGCCGGCGCCGGGGTCATCGAGTATTACGAGCGGCGGTCCTTCGGGAAGCACGTCGAGGCCTCGCGCCTTTTCCTCTACAAGGTCACCCGGAACCTGATGAAGATGAAGGGCGACACCGGGGGTTTCCTCCGGACGACCATGGGGGCGATGGTCCTTTTCGGCGTTCCGCCCGAGGACTACTGGCCCTATACCGACAGCCAGGACGGGTTCGACCGGGAGCCGCCGGCTTTCTGCTATGCCTTCGCCCAGAACTACCAGGCCATCAAGTATTACCGGCATGACCCCCCGGGGAGTAAGCCGGCCGAGGTCCTGGAGCGGGTAAAGGGCGCGCTGGCGGCCGGGCACCCTTCGATGTTCGGGTTCACGGTCTACAGCTCCATCGAACAGGCGGGGAAGACGGGCCGAATCCCCTTCCCCGGGCCGAGGGAGAGGATCGAGGGGGGGCACGCCATTGTGGCCGTGGGCTATGACGACAAGATGAAGATCGAGAATAAAGGCGCGGCGGGAGGCGCGGGCGCGGGAAGCACGGCGACCGAGGGCGCCTTCCTCATCCGGAACTCCTGGGGCGAGGGCTGGGGGGAAGCGGGCTATGGCTGGCTCCCCTACGAATATATGACACGCGGGCTGGCTGAGGACTTCTGGAGCGTGCTTAAAAAAGAGTGGATTGACACTGGCGAATTTGTGGAATAGGGGCCAGAATTCAGTTAGAACACGAAAGATAAGATTTCTAACCTGCCGGAAAAGAAGCCAGGACCGAGCCGGAGATAAGGACCATCGAGGACCTCAAGGACGCGTTCACGGTCATCGACCAGGAGGAAGGCGCGTGGATCGAAGCGGGGAAGGTCCATCCATTTGACGGACTGCTATATTGCCGTGATCGCGCGGGAGAACGGATGCGGCATCCTCACTCGCGACGCGCATTTCCGAGACATCGGTAAAGTTCTCAATATTAAGCTGTCGCCTGTATGATCGAAAAGAAGCCCCTCGTGACGATCGTGATGCCGTGCCTTAACGAGGAGGCCTACGTCGGGAAGGCGTTAAGGAGTCTCTTGGATGATTGGGCCATCCGGAACTGCGAGGTCCTGGTCGTCGACGGGGGGAGCGCGGACCGGACGAGGCAGGTCGTCGAGGGGCTGATCCGGAACCCGCCGGAGACAACGGAATGGGGGAATCCTCCCTATCCCCCCCCTCCGAAAGGGGGGAACTCTAATACGGGCCCCGGGGCGAGTGCCGGCCCGGGCGTGCGCGACGGCGTGACCTCGGGAGGGAGAGGGGTGACCCCTCAGGACGGCGCGGGCGCGCAGGACAGGCCGGAAGACGAGGTCGTATGGCTCTTCCAGGCGAAAGACAGATGGGTGCGCGATGTCGTGGGGGAATGGAACCCGGTAACGGTGGGGAAAAGAAAAGCGGTCATCCGGCTTCTGGACAATCACGACAGGACCGCTTCGTGCGGGATGAACCTGGGGATCACCCAGGCCGCCGGCAGGATCATCGTCCGGGCCGACGCTCATGGCCTCTTTCCGCCCGGGTATGTCAGGCGGTGCGTCGAGCTCCTTGCGGACACGGGGGCGGCCAGCGCGGGGGGCGTGATGGTCCCCCGGGGGGAGGGCGGCCGGACACAGGCGGCCATTGCCCTCGCGATGCGGCACCCTTTAGGGACCGGGGACTCGGCCTTCCGGAGGACGGAGTTCAAGGGAGAAGCTGAGGGAGTGATCTTCGGGACGTTCCGGAAGGCGCTCATCGACGAGATCGGAGAATACGATATCAAGTCCCGGTCCAACGAAGACTCGGAGCTCAATGTCAGGATTCTCTGCGCGGGAAAGAAAATTTATCGGGACAGCGGTATCAAGATCACATATTTTCCCAAGAAGACGTTCAAGGAGCTGGCCAACCAGTATTTTCGATACGGGCGGGGACGGGCGCATATAACCATCCGGCACAAGATGCTGACCGGCTGGAGGCAGGCCGCGGCGCCGCTGCTGCTGCTGGCGATCGTTTTCGCGGTGGTGAGGGCGGTCGCTGGGAAGCCCGTACACTTGCTCGTGCCGGCGGTATACGCACTGGGGCTGCTGGGCGCGGCGTTCCTGACGCTGGACAAGGGGGCGGGCGCGGGAGAGAGCGAACATCCTCCCCTCACGCTTGAGACGAGGCTGACTGTCGCTGCAGCTTGGGGAGTCATGCACATGTGCTGGGGCGCCGGGTTCCTCTACGGGCTCGTTAAGTTCTGGTAAATATGCGATGCCGTTCCCGTTGAAAAGGAAATCTTCGCGAAGATCAGGTTGCCGATCATTCCTCTCCTGACGAGCGAGGAAACGGTGGAAGCGCGGCCTGGATCTTCGGGCCGGCGGTCGTCTCGGCGGCGTTCGGCTGGCACGACTTTCCGGCGCATACGAGAAAGAGGAAGCTCGGGGAACCTCTCAGGGGCAGCTCATTCCTGAAGCCGCTTTTCCTGGGCTTGACGCTGGTCGCGGGAGGGCTTGCCTTGAGCGTGAGCGGGGTGATTTTAGCGGCGGGATTCGCGGTCGCGAGCTTCAGATTCTTGTATGCTTTTATGAAAACGTGCTTTGCCAAGGGCCGAAAAAGGGCTGGGGACGATGAAGAGAGACGTCCGCTTGCTATACACGCATATATGTGCTACACTTAAGCACGTGCATCGAATGAGAATATAAGGAGCATCGCAGTGGAAAAGCAAAATATCACGCTGTCTCTTCCCAAGCCCTTATTGAAGAAAGCAAAAATATTAGCGGCCGGAGAAGACAAATCTGTCAGCGAGCTGATACGGGAAGCTCTTGAAAAAAGGCTCCGGGAATCTTCAGGCTACGCGGCCGCACGAAACAGACAGCTCAAGATTCTCGAGAAGGGATATGACCTCGGAACGGGAGGCGTTCTCGACACGACCAGGGAAGAACTCCATGCCCGGCGGTAAAATCTTTGTCGACACCAATGTCCTTGTCTATGCGTATGACATCTGTGCCGGGGTGAAACGGGACATCGCCCGGCAAATATTGGTCGAACTGTGGGCATCCGGGAAGGGCGTGCTTAGCATCCAGGTTCTGCAGGAATTTTTCGTCACGATCACAAAAAAAGTCGAGAGACCTTTAGGCCTTGCGGAGGTCCGCGAGACCGTGGCGGACCTTTTGAAATGGGAGGTCGTTGTGAACGACGGCGAATCCATCCTTCGGGCGATCGCTATCCATGAACGGCACACGTTATCTTTTTGGGATTCAATGATCATCCAGGCGGCCGTCAAGGCAGGCGCGACGACACTGCTGACGGAGGACCTCGGGGACGGGATCGCCGTCGAGGGGCTGAAGATCAAGAACCCGTTCCTCTGACATCATGGTGCCGTCGCGACGACCGTGGCCAATGGCCCTGTCGCCCGCGACTTCATCTTTCCATATAGACTTGGACTCCCAGGTCCCGGCCTTCCTCGCCGCGGCCCATGCTTTTCAGGTTGAAGGTGGGACGGACACGGATCTCCCAGAAACCATTCTGTCCGGCAGGCGGCTCCCATAGGACATCCCGGTTTTCCCGGAAAACAACAATTCTCTGGAACTTGCCCTGCCAGAAGATGCGGACCACCTGCTTGCCGCCGCGGAGCAGCGACAGGGGGGCTGCGCAGGACAAGCGGATGCGGGGAGGATGGTCCTTGAACAAAAAAATCCCGGCCGAAGAGAGGCTCCACCGGAATTCTCCCGTCGGGCCCTTTTCCGGATACCAGAAACCATAGTCATGGTTCGTGCCCTTTTCTTTCGACCAGCTGACAGGATCCAGCGAACGCCAGCCTATGACATGCCCCAGCAGGGACAAGGCCAAAAGAAAGATGACCCCGGCTGTGCACCAAAAACGCTTCGGCCGGGGGTGTGAGCCGTTCATGGTTTTGGTGGTAAAAAGGATGAAAAAGAGGAGAATGCATTCGGGAAACCAGAGGAAAAAATTGAACATCAGCGCCAGGCCGGCGCCAAGCAGCAGGAACCGCTGACTCCTGGTGGAAGCACGGCCCAGGTTCCACAAAAAAACAATAAAGACAGCCAATCCTGCGAAGCCAAGCTCGTCGAGGATGAGCAGGTATTGATTGAGGGGCAAATCCTCCCAATAAACCTTTTTATAGTTGTCGTATTTCAGGTAAAACAGAAAATTCCCGGCGCCCACGCCCTGGAGTGGAAAACGGCGGACCAGGGAAAAACTGTTTTTGATCATCATTACCCGCCCAAAGGTCAGGTTGTCGAGTCCCTGCATCAGGTTGGGTGTGTCTTTTAATCTTTGCAGTCGATCAAAGGAGTGATAGACACGGCTTTTTAACGTTCCCCCGGCGGCAAAAAAAAGGATCACCAGGGTCGAAACAAAAATGGCGCGCAGCCAAAGCGGGATTTTCCGGGAAAAGAGGACATAAACAAATGCGGCCAGAACAAAGAGAAGGGCGGTACGGCAGCCGGAAAGGGATATCCCGGCCAGCGAAGTCAAAAGGAATGGCACGGCGGCAATCCGCCGCCAGGCCTTTGCAGTTGGCCAATCGTCGATCAATGTCACCGCCTGCCACAAGAAGACCAAGCCGGAAAAGAACCCGAAAGCATTGTAATCGGAGAATCCGCCGTTCACATGTCCCAACGATTCCAGCCACCACTTCTGGTGGAGAAAACCGGGATAAATAGTCTTTTGAACCAGGGCGAGGCCGACCGACAGGCTCAAGCCGAGGGAAAGGGGCGGGAGAGCTTCCCGGACGAAAAACCGGTGGTGACCGACGAGCGCCACGAGAAGGGGGGAAAAGGAAAAGAGGAAAAGGGTGGCCACCGGAAATATGACTCCGAAAGAGAGCCGCTGTCCCTCGGGAGTGATGGGCGTGTCCCGAAAAAAAGCCGGGAGTGAATAGATGAGATTGGACCAGCGCAGGAAAACAAACAACACGGAGAGCCAGAGCAGCGCCAGAAACAGCAAGTATATCCGGCTCCCTGGAAAAGCAAACGACAGCCGCTCCTTTTTCAATAAGGACGCCGCACCCATCCCGGCCAGGGCAAACAACGCCGTCGCCATGTAGTTGAAGGGATAGCCGTTGAAAAAGAGACTGGGCAGGGAATTGACCAGGGGAAGCAGGAACAGGAAAAGATAAAGGGACCTGCGGCCGGCCAGGAGATAGGAAACCGAACCCAGAAGAAATAAGGAAAGGGGGAGGACGACGAAGCGCAGATGGATGACAATGGTGGCCGCCGCCGCTAGAAAAGAACCCCACGCCAACCAGAGGTAAGCTCGCGAAAGGAGCGAGGTTCGAGCGTGTGCGGGAAAATCCTTAATACGCACGAAGGGCTTCACGCTGCACCCGTTTTCTCATCGGTAATTTATCTTTTTCCTTGCAATCGTGTCAAATTACGCCTTTAAGCCGCGAGAGCTTCGTGAGCGCCGTGAAGCGCCGGCCGTCTCTCGCCTTTTCTCCGTTAGTGGGCTAAAATAGGCCGGTAGGCTATTGGGTTTCTAAGGGAGCGTCCAACGTGAAGATCGCGATCATCGGAGCCCGGGGGCAGCTCGGACGGGAACTCGTCAAGGTCTTCGGTCCAGGCTGTGCCGCCCTGGATATCGAGGACGTGGACATCCGTGAGCCCGTCGGGCTCCGCCGGGCCCTGGAGAGGTGCGGCCCCTCCGTCCTCATCAACACGGCCGCCTACCACAACGTCCCGGAGTGCGAGAAGGATCCCGGACAGGCCTTTGCCGTCAACGCCATAGGGGTCAAGAACCTCCGGGACATCTGCCTCGCCCTGGATCTTGCCCTCGTCCATATCAGTACGGACTACGTCTTCGACGGGCAAAAAAGCGTCCCCTACACGGAGGAGGACGTGCCCAACCCGCTCAACGCCTACGGCGTGTCCAAGCTCGCGGGGGAGTTCTTCGCCCGGCAGGTCCCGATTCATTACGTCGTGCGCCTCGCGGGCCTTTTCGGCGTGGCCGGGTCCGCGGCCAAGGGCGGTACGAACTTCGTCAAGCTCATGCTCGAGGCCGCCCGGACAAAGGACCGCGTAGCCGTGTCGTCCAACATCTTTTCCAGCCCGACCTATGCCCCGGACGCCGCCGTCCGGATCCGCGAGATCATCGAGGCAGGCTCTCCTCCGGGTGTCTATCATGTCACGAACGACGGGGCCTGCAGCTGGCATGATTTCGCGGCCGAGATCTTCAGACGGACGGGCGCCGCGATCAAGCTCGATGAGCGGATCGAAACGCCCGAACTCGAGAGCGGTCTCAGGCGCCCCCTCTACACCGTCCTCCGGAGCCTCAAGACCCGGCCGATGAGGGCCTGGCAGGAAGCCCTCGGGGAATATCTGAGCGAAGAGGACGCGGCCCTAAAAAAATTCGAATAAGATAGCGAGAATGACGCTGTTCGGCGGGAAAAGGGACGATTTCCGGAAGATCGCCGAGATGAGCTCCGTGGCCCTGGTCCTGCCGTCGTCCATCGCCGTGGGCCTCTTCTTAGGATATATGCTCGACAAGTGGCTCCACACCGACCCCTGGATGCTCCTCGCCTTCCTCGTTTTCGGCATCATCTCCGGCTTCACGAGCCTGTTTCGGGCCCTCCGGAAGTACGAAAAAGAAGAAGGCGGCAAGAGCCGCGAGAATTGATGTATACTACCCCTTGGAAAGGCTGACGCCATGGACATCGATCCGTTCGAAGAAAGGATCCTGAGGCGCGTCCCCTTGGAGATCCTGGCCGCCGGGGCCGCCGCCGGTCTCATCTCCCTGCCGTTCTTCGGCGTGACGACCGCTCTTTTAGTCCTCGCCGGGGGGACGCTGGCTTCGTTGGGATTCTTATGGATGAAGGTTTCCCTGACCCGCTTCCTCCAGAGGGAAAGAAAGGCCGCTCTCAGGTCCGGGGTGCTCATTTACCTGGCCCGGTTCGTGTTGATTCTGGCCGTTTTTTCCTTTATAATCTTTCTTTTCCCGGGGAAGATCCTCGCCTTCGTGGCCGGGTTTTCCGTCGTTGTGCCCGTATTCTTGATCGAGGGCGTCTTCGCCCTCCTGCGCGTGAAGACATGGAAGAGCTAGAACACAGCTTGTTCCTCGTCGAGTTGTTCAACAAGGCCTTCGGCAAACCGCTGGCCGCGTTGCTCGGGCTCTTCGGGGTCAAGGTCGCCGATCCCTCCCACCTCGTCCCGGACTACATCGTCATGAGCCTTATCGTGGTCGTCGTCCTGGGCCTTGTCTTCGGGCTGGCCTCGCGGAAGCTGAGCCTCGTCCCCTCCAAGCGACAGGCCGCGCTCGAGCTCATTATCGGGCTCTTCGAAGGTCTGATCATCGACACAATCGGCGAGCAGGGGAAGAAGTATCTCCCCGTGATCGGCTCGGTCGGGATCTTCGTTTTCACCTGCAACATGCTAGGGCTCATCCCGGGCCTCATGTCGCCTACGAGCAAGCTCAACGTGACGTTGGGTTGTGCCCTGGTCGTTTTCACCTACTATCACTGGCAGGGGATGAAGGCCCGGGGTGTCCTCAAATACCTCAAGACCTTCGCCGGCCCCATCCCGGCCATAGCCCCCCTGATGCTCCCGATCGAGCTCATCAGCCACTTCTCGCGGCCGGTCTCCCTGTCGTTGCGGCTTTTCGGCAACATCTTTGCCGAGGACCTGCTCATCCTGATCATGGCCTCCATCATCCCCTTCGTTCTCCCCCTGCCTTTCATGGTCATGTCGATCTTTACGGCCCTGATCCAATCGTTCGTCTTCGTCCTTCTCTCCTGCATTTACATCGCGGGAGCCGTCTCCCATGAAGGAGAACATTAATCCCTTAAGGAGAACCAAGATGTCCAAAACCATGAAATCCTTCGGGCTCGCGCTGTTTTTCGTCTCCCTGGCGGGCGCCCCCCTGCTGGCCCAGGACGCCACCGGCAGCGCCGCCAAACTCTCCCTCTTCAAGCTGTCCCTCATCCTGGGCGCGGCCGTCATCACTCTGGCCGTGTTCATCGGCGCCTTCTGCCAGGCCAAGGCCATCAGCGCGGCCTGCGAGGGCATTTCCAGGAACCCCCTCGGCGGGCCGCACATCCGCTTCCTGCTCATCTTCGGGCTCGTCCTGATCGAGACGCTGGTCATCTACGCCCTGCTGATCACGATCATCATCCTCATGGTCCAGTGGAACAAGTATCCGGGGATCTGAACTGCGTCGAATTGACCAACCGAAAAATTTGATGGCCGCCCCGCTCTTTTCGATCGTCGCGTCATCCGTCAAGAGGTTCAACGAAGACAAGTGCTGGACCTCGGCCATCGTCATCTCGTATTTCACGTTCCTCTGCGCCATCCCCCTCATCGCCCTGGCCGCCTACGTCACGGCCCGGGTGCTGGGGAGCTCGGAGATCGTCTTCCGCGGCCTGAACATCTTCACCGACGAGTTCTTCGCCAAGCTCGACCCGGGATTTTTAACCAAGATCCGGGGCCTGGGGCTGAGCGTCACCAACCTGGGGCTGTTCGGGCTCGGGGGGTCGTTTGTCGCGGCCAGTTTCCTGTTCTCGAACCTCATCTCCTGCATGAACCAGATCTTCAGGACGAAGTACCACAAGTCGTTCTTCTACAACCGGCTCATGGAGTACCTCCTCATGACCATCATCGGCATCCTCATGTTCCTGTCGCTTTCGATCACGGCCGTCTGGACGGCCCTCCAGCGCAGTCTCCGCGAGAGCGCGGTTGTCGCCGATTACATCAACCCCGGCGCGCTGGCGCTCTTCAACAACTTCTTCATCCAATACTTGATGCCCTACGGCCTGACCTTCCTCGTTCTGTTCACGCTCTACAAGTTCATCCCCGAGGTCAAGGTCTACACGAAAGGAGCGGCGATCGCCGCGGCCGTGGCCGCCCTGTTCTGGGAGGTCTTCAAGAGGATGTTCGCCTTCTACGTGGCCAATTTTTCGGCCGTCGGAATCGTCCTCTCCAAGCTCCTGGCCGGGACGCTGACCTCGATCATCTTCTTCCTCCTCTGGATCTCCATTTCATTGGTCATCCTGCTCTGGGGGGCGGAGCTGGCCGCGGTCCTGAACGAGAGGAGGACTGCCCATGCCTCATGAGACGGGAGCGGAATTCACGGTCCGGGAGCTGGCGGAAAGACTGGGATGTGTGTTCGAGGGCGACGGCAGTGTGCGGATCAAGGGCATTGCGAGCCTGGAACGGGCGGGAGCGGGCGACCTCGTCTTCCTCGCCGGCTCCAAGCTCAAGCCGAAGCTCCTCGCGAGCGGGGCGTCGGCGGCCATTGTCCCGGAGGAGGAGAGCGGCGGCTGCGGGGGGATGCCGGTCATCAAGGCAGCGGACCCGCATCTGTGCTTCGCCCGGGCGGTAGGACTGTTTTATGAGCCGTTGAGACCACTGCCCGGCGTACATCCGTTGGCCGTCGTCGCGGCGTCGGCCCGGATCGGGGAAGGGGCGTCGGTCGGCGCCATGGCCTCGGTCGGCGAGGACGTCGAGATCGGGGCGGGAGCGGTCATCCATCCGCTGGTCTCGGTCTATCCCGGGGCGAAGGTCGGCGAGGGATCGGTCATCCACTCCCACGTTTCGATTAGGGAGGGGGTCGTTATCGGGAAGAGGGTCACGATCCACAACGGCTGCGTCATCGGCGCCGACGGCTTCGGCTACATCAAGGGGCCGGACGGACGGCACGTCAAGGTCCCCCAGGTCGGGGGGGTCATCATCGAGGACGACGTCGAGATCGGGGCGAACACGGCCATCGACAGGGCCGCCCTGGACGCGACGATCATCCGGAAGGGCGTTAAGATCGATGACCTCGTCATGGTCGGCCACAACGTCGAGGTCGGCGAGAACGCCATCCTTGTTGCCCAGGTCGGGATCTCCGGAAGCTCGAGAGTCGGCCGGGACGCCATCCTCAGCGGCCAGGTCGGGATTGCCGACCACGTCTCCATCGGCGACGGGGCTATTGCGGCCGCCAAGTCCGGTGTCACCAAAGACGTGCCGGCGGGGGCGATGGTCTCCGGAAGCCCTCATCTCGACATCCGAGATTGGCGGAAGTTCTGGGCGGCCGCACCGCGGCTTTATGATCTGATCAAGGAATTCAAGCGCCTCAAAGCGCGCGTCGAAGAACTCGAAAAGAAGGATTAGAGGTGCATGGCGACGAGTTCCCCGATCTTCTTCTTTGGGACGACGCCGACGATGGTCTCCTTGACGTCCCCGCCTTTGAACACGATCAAGGTGGGGATGCTCATGATACCGTAAAGGGGGGGCGTTTTTGGGTTGTCGTCCACGTTGACCTTGACAACCTTAAGCTTCCCCGCGTATTCCTTGGCGATCTCTTCGACCGCCGGAGCGATCATCCGGCAGGGCATACACCATGGAGCCCAGAAATCGACGAGCACGGGAACCTCGGACTTAAGGACCTCTTGCTCGAACGTGGCGTCCGAGCTTTGAACAATCTCTTCGGACATAATGTTCTCCATCCCTATATATTCAGCTCGAGCTGGTTATCGTGGGCGAGGTTGCGCTCGTCCTCGATCTCCTTGAGGAGTTCGGGCGAGATGTCGCCGGTCGGATAAATGCCGTCGAAGCAGGCCGCGCAGAATTTCCCGAGCTTCGGGTTCTCGAGCTTGACCGCCTTCTTCAGGGAATCGAGGCTCTGGTAGATGACCTTATCGGCGCCGATCCGCTTGGCTACGGTCGCCTCGTCCGCGCCGCGGGCCACGAACTCCGTCTTCGTCTGCATGTCGATGCCGTAAACGCATGGATAGCGGAGCGGGGGCGAGTAGGACGCCAGGTAGACCTTCTTGGCGCCGCACTCCCGGACCATCTCGATGATGGCCCGCGACGTGTTGCCGCGGACGATGCTGTCGTCGACGAGGAGGACCCGCTTCCCCTTGACCTCGGAAGCGATCGGATTGAGTTTCTGGCGCACCGAGTTCTTCCGCTTTTCATCGGCGGGCATGATGAACGTCCGGCCGATGTAGCGGTTCTTGACCAGCGCCTCGCTGTATTTGAGGTCGAGCCGGCGGGCGATCTCGATGGCGGCGTCGCGGGCCGAGTCGGGTACGGGCACGACGACGTCGATCAGGAGCTTGCGCTTCCGGATCTCGGCCGCCAGGAACCGGCCCAGGTTGACCCGGACCTTGTAGACGTTGGCGTTGTCGAGGACCGAGTCCGGCCGGGCGAAATAGACCCATTCGAAAAGGCAGGGGGTGTGGTGACGGCCGGCGAGCCGGCGGGCGTGGACCTTGCGGCCCTTGTCGATGAAGACGACCTGTCCCGGCTCCACGGTTTTGATGCCGCCGAAGTTCATGAGGTTCAGGCTGACGGTCTCGGAGGCGAAGGCGTATGACGGGATCAGGCCGTCGTTCCGGACGCCGTAGGCCAGCGGCTTGATGCCGTAGGGATCGCGGAAGGCGACCAGGCCCTGCCCGGCGATGTAGGCGACGACCGAGTAGCTGCCCTTGGCCTTTTTGTAGACGCTTTCGACGGCCTTGAAGATGTGCTCGGGCCGGAGGTCCCTGGTTTTCTGGTCCCCAAGCTCCTGGGCGAAGATGTTCAGGATGACCTCGAGGTCGCAGTCGGAGTTGAGCAGGCGGTGGTATTTCTCGAAAAGCTCTTCTTTGAGCTCCCTGTAATTTGTGACGTTGCCGTTGTGGGCCATGATGATGCCGAAGGGGGAGTTGACCTGGAAAGGCTGGGCGTCCTCGCCTCCTCCGCCGCCGACCGTGGGATACCGGGTGTGGCCGATGCCGATCGTCCCCCGGAGGCGCTGGATATTCTCGACGGTGAAGATGTCACGGACGAGGCCGTTGCCCTTCTTGGTGTGGAAGCGGCCGTCGTACGTGATGATGCCAGCCGCGTCCTGCCCCCGGTGTTGGACGGCCAGCAGGCCCTGGTAGAGGTCGCGGACGATGTGATCATTGCCCCAGATTCCGACGACTCCGCACATGTCCTTATTATAGCAGAATTAACGCGGCGATAAGCTCTTCGGGCGTCACGGCCGCCGTCCCGATCTTGCCGACCACGATCCCGGCCGCCGCGTTCGACAGGCAGGCCGCCTCGAGGATGGTCGCCCCGGCCATCAGGGCCAGGGCCGCCGCCGCGATGACCGTGTCGCCCGCGCCCGTGACGTCGAACACCTCTTGGGCAATGGTCGGAATGTGGACGGGCTTCCGGCCTGCTTCAAAGACCGACAGTCCCTGCTCGCCCCGCTTCAGAATGAGGTACCGGCTCCGGACGAGCGACAGGATCTCCTTGCCCGCCCGCTCGACCTGGGCGTTGGTCCGGCATTCGTGGCCGACGATCTTCTCGGCCTCGACGTGGTTCGGCGTGATCAGGGTCACCGGCGAGAACAGGCCGATGTTTTCGACCTTGGGGTCGACGAAGACCATGATGCCATTTGCTTCGGCGTGCGCCAGGACCCCGCCGACGAGACCGGCCGTCAGCATCCCCTTGCTGTAGTCGGAGAGGACGATCCCGCCGCATTCCTCCTTCCGGACGAGGTCGAGGAGTCGCTCCTCCATCTCCGCGGGGACGGCCTTCTTCTTCTCGAGGTCGACCCGGACGACCTGCTGGTGGTGGGCGATGATGCGCGTCTTGACCGTCGTCGGCCGCCTGGGGTCCGGGATGATGCCGCGGCCGTCGGGCACGTTCCTACGTATCCAGCGGCCTTCCGCGTCCTTCCCGACGACTCCGACCAGGACCGGCACGGCGCTCAGGCTCTCCAGGTTCCGGCAGACGTTCCCGGCCCCTCCCAGGCACAGGCTGTCCCTCTTGACCTCGACGACCGGCACGGGTGCTTCCGGCGAGATCCGGGAGACGCTTCCCCACAAGTATTTATCGAGCATGATGTCGCCCAGCACGACCACCTTCCGGCCCTTGAACTTGCGGACGATGCGCTGGAGTCTCGCGGGATCGACGTTCATCATGATCTCAGTCCTTTCTCAAGAAGATCGGGTTGGAGATGATCCACGGGATGTCGGCGGCGAGCGCCGACCGCTCCTTGAGGAAAACTTCCACCCGGTAAACGCCCGGCCCCTGGGCCTCGACCGTCAGGACGCCGTCGCGCGTGGACGCGATCGTCCGGCCGTCGCGGACGAGGTGGATCTCTGTCGCGAAAGAGAACGGCGCCCGCGCCTCGAACCGAACGGTCCCGGCGGCGGCGGCCTCGCCGGCCGAGATGGCGTCTCCCATCCGGAAGGCCGCGCCCCCGGCCCCCGAAGCCTTGAACCGGAAACCCCTGGCGCCGGCTGCCGCCTCGATGGCGTTGAAGAACCGGCCCTTCCTGAGGGCGGCGTAGACCTGGCCCGCGGCCGCTTCGAAGCCGTCCGCGAGCGGTTCGTCGAGCAGGACGTGGAGATGGAGGAGGGAGAAGATGGCTCGGTAGTAGAGGTGGGCGTCGGCGCTGAAATAGCCGTAAACGGCGGATGTCGCGGCCCGCTGGTCCCACTTCGTCAGGTTGGTTTCAGGGTGTTCGAGCATCCTTATGAGCGGAAGACGCGAGCGGAAGAGAAGGAGCGGCAGATAGGGTAGAACGCGCCCGACGTTGTTCTTGAACATCGTGTCGGCGTTGATGATCTCGAGGCCCGAATAGACCGAGACGTCGCCCCACGACCATTTGACCTTGGAGTAGGGGTGGGCGATGATCGTGAAGCCGCCTAGCGCCTGGACTTCGGGGACGGCCTCCTCGGCCTTCTGGGAGAAATTCCGGTCCGGCGTCCGGAAGCCGAGGGCGACCAGGTGGCCGCGGTTGACGCTGAGCTCGGACCCGGCCAGGACGAGGACACCGTCCTTCCGGCCCTGGCTCCGGAGGCTCTCGAAGTTGGGGTTGCCGTGGTCGGTCAGGATGAGGAAATCGAGCTTCTCGCGCGACGCCTGGGCGGCCAGCTCATCAACGGACGCGTGGCCGTCGGAGAATTTCGTGTGGACATGGTAGACCCCCTCGATCTCGAGGGCGTTCTGG
>Ga0315291_10005153_pt1 | contig 16477 bp, 18 predicted proteins | sample YL17G12_20_MG_FD_203070 | JGI IMG/M metagenome (GOLD analysis project Ga0315291, IMG submission 203070) | Sediment microbial communities from Yellowstone Lake, YNP, Wyoming, USA - YL17G12_20 | ecosystem: Environmental > Aquatic > Freshwater > Lake > Sediment | place: USA: Wyoming | collected...
TTGTAGTCGTTTTACCATGGGCAACATGGCCAATAGTACCGATATTGACGTGCGGCTTTGATCTTACAAACTTTTCTTTTTCTGCCATAGAAAAATTAAAACCATGAGACATACAGCTGGCAACAAATTATTCGTTACAGGCCGTATGAACCATGAAATTATGTTTATATTATATTTTAAATTGTTATATTACTATTCTATTAAATGTAAGAATAAAGTCAACCCCGCACTAAATTTGCCAATGAACTCTATGGCGACGCACGTGGCCGAATAGGCCAGTCCCGCAAAGCGGTACAACGCTATTCGCATTAGTGCGTCGCGCAAGAATTACAAGTTAAACTATAATTTTTAAGCCTTCTTAATATTTATATCGCAAATTTAGTGCGGGGTCAAGAGCCTATCTTCTTTTACCTTCAATGATTTCCTGGGCGATATTCTGAGGGACTTGTTCGTAATGGTCAAATTCCATTGTAAAAGTTCCTCGTCCTTCTGTCAATGACCTCAAAGCTGTCGCATATCCAAACATTTCGGCTAAAGGAACCTTGGCTTCAATGACTTTAAAATCTATTCTGTCTTTTGTTTCTTCAATCCTGCCTCTTCTAGCGCTCAAATCTCCTATGGTATCGCCTAAAAAATCAGCCGGTATTATAACTTCAAGTCTCATTATCGGCTCAAGGATTATAGCTTTTCCTCTTTTAGCTGCTCCCTGAAAAGCCATTGACCCTGCAATCTTAAAAGCAATTTCTGAAGAGTCAACTTCGTGAAAAGACCCGTCATATAAAGTCACTTCCACATCAACTACCGGGTATCCGGCCAAAACTCCTTTCTCTATCGCCTCTATCACTCCTTTTTTAACAGCAGGAATATATTCTGAAGGTATGGTTCCTCCTTTTATATCATTAATAAATTCAAAACCTTCTCCTCTCTTTTTTGGTTTTATCCTAAGCCAGACGTGGCCATATTGACCGCGACCTCCAGACTGCCTGATATATTTTCCTTCAGCTTCTGCTTCTTCCTGTATTGTTTCTTTATAAGCAACTTGGGGCCTTCCGACATTAGTCTCAACTTTAAATTCTCTTCTTAAACGGTCTACAATAATTTCCAAATGCAACTCCCCCATTCCTGAAATAATGATCTCTCCGGTTTCCAAATCGCTTTTTACTTTGAATGTTGGGTCTTCTTCTGTTAATTTCTTAAGAGAAACCCCCATTTTATCCTGGTCAACTTTGGTTTTAGGCTCAATCTTAATTGAAATAACCGGCTCTGGAAAATAAATCTTCTCCAGAACAAGAGGATGCTCTTCATCGCATAAAGTATGGCCGGTAGATGTTCTTTTTAAACCCACAGTCGCTCCAATATCGCCGGCAAAAACTTCCTCCACCTCCTCTCTTTCATTAGAATGCATCCTGACGATCCTGCCGATTCTTTCTTTTTCGTTAGTGGTAGTATTTAATAGATAAGAACCTTTTTTCAAAGTTCCGGAATAAACCCTGAAGAAAGTTAAAGATCCTATAAAGGGATCAGCTGAGACTTTAAAAGCCAAAGCGGTAAAGGGTTCTTCATCTGAAGGATGTCTTTCAATTTCCTGCCCGGTTCTAGGGTCAATTCCTTTAACAGCTGGCCTATCGACAGGACTTGGCAAATAATAAACGACCCCGTCTAAAAGCGGCTGAACGCCCTTATTTCTGAAAGCAGCTCCGCAAAAAACTGGAATTAATTTATAGTTTAGGGTTGCTTTCCTTAAGACTTTTCTCAAGTTTTCAATCGGAATCTCTTCTTTGGCTAAATATTTTTCCAAGAGTTCCTGATCTTCAGCTGCGATTTTTTCTATTAATTTTTCTCTCCATTTTTTTGCACTCTCCAGCAAAGCAGCTGGAATTTCTTCTTGTTTTAAAATTTGGCCGAAATCTCCGCCAAACATTAAGGCTTTCATTTTTAACAAATCAATTACTCCAATAAATTTATCTTCTGTCCCGATTGGTAATTCAAGGGCAACGGCATTTTTTGTCAGTTTTTGCCAAATTGATTCCAGGGATTTTTCAAAACTGGCGCCCATTCTGTCCATTTTATTAATGAAACAAATTCGAGGCACATTAAATTTATCAGCTTGGCGCCAAACTGTTTCTGATTGCGACTCCACTCCAGCAACTCCGTCAAAAACTACTACCGCCCCATCCAGAATCCTCAAAGACCTCTGAACCTCGGCTGTAAAATCAATGTGGCCAGGAGTATCAATAATGTTAATCCTGTATTCGGATTTTTGATCTTTTTCTTTGTTTGGATTTAAATATTCTTCCGGCGTCCAATAACAAGTGGTGGCAGCAGATTTAATTGTTAGCTTTCTTTCTTTTTCCTGGATCATCCAGTTCATAATGGCGGTACCATCATCAGTGCTCCCCAATTTGTGGGAAATGCCGGTGTAAAACAAAAAACGCTCGGTAGTGGTAGTCTTGCCTGCTGAAATATGGGCAATAATTCCTATGTCTCTATATTTTTCAATTGGATATAATCTCATACCTACGAATTACGAATCTTTACGAATATACGAATAATTTTTACAAACTATTGACAAATTATATATTAATATGGTATAATATAATAATTGGGGGTGGAATGTATGAAGTTTAGTTTCTTCTTCGCCGCGTTGATGATTACCGCCGTGCTCATTTCGCTTAGTGTCGCATTCGCAACCCATGATGCCTTAGCTACAGTATTTTCATACTTTGCTACTATAACTCTTCTGATGACAATCTATTTCTTGTTCGAAGACCTTAAAGACAAAATAATGGAAGTAAAGGTAATGCTCAACGCAAAAGCATCCTAAGGGCGGACCTATCAATCTTGTAAAAATTTGCAAGGTTGATAATAATGCCCGTTTTTTTATTTTCCAAAGAACGAAACTAAGTCGGGAACTAATTTTTAGGACCATCCGCAGGTAAAATTTTAGAACGAGTCGTTAAAAGTGTTCTGCAAAAAGAGGTAAAACTTTTCAAGGTGCACCTCGGAGGCGTCGCTGCATGGTGTTCTGAATAAAATGAGGAACAAGGACGCTGAGAGATGAACAAATTTTTCTCGCCGGGAAAAATATTGTGTCTCCTTGAAAAGTTTTACCCAATTGCATCTACCAGGCCAAATGGTCGTTTCGCTCACCACGAGAAGTGCGCGAATGCTCGGTTGGCTTCTGCCATTCTGTGGGTATCTTCTTTCTTTTTGATTGCTGGTCCCCTATTTTCCGAAGCTTCCAATAATTCATCAGCTAATTTTTGAACCATTGGCTTTCCTTTTCTTGATTTGGCAGCACCGATTATCCAGCGAAAAGCTAAAGTCATCCTTCTATCGCCCTGAACTTCCCGTGGAACCTGGTAAGTGGCGCCACCGATTCTTTTTGGTTTTACTTCCAAAATAGGGCTGGCATTTTCAATTGCTCTTTCAAAAACCTCTAAAGGCTCTTTTTTTGTTTTCTCTTTTAAAATATCAAAGGCGCCATAAACAATTTTCTTGGCAATATTTTTTTTGCCCTGGCGCATTACCTGATTGATAAATTTGGCAATAATAACGCTGTTATAAACCGTATCTGGTAAAATATTTCTTTTTTCTCTTTTTTGTCTAGCCATTATTTTTAGAATTTAGAAATTAGAAAATAGAATTTTATTTATTTCTTTTCTTTCTTTACCCCGTATTTTGATCTTTCTTGTTTCCTTCCATCGACGCCGGACGTATCCAGCATCCCTCTGACAATGTGGTATCTAACTCCTGGTAAATCTTTTACCCTTCCTCCTCTAATTATAACTGCTGAGTGCTCCTGTAAGTTATGGCCAACTCCTGGAATATAAGCAGAAACTTCCATGCCGTTAGTCAAACGAACCCTAGCCACCTTTCTTAAGCCTGAATTTGGTTTCTTAGGAGTAACGGTAAAAACCTTAAGACAAACGCCCCTCTTAAAAGGAGAGGGGTATTTTACCGGTCGATTTTTCTTTGGATTAAAACCAAATTTAAGAGCAGGCATTCTCTTTCGCTTTATAATTTTTTTCCTGCCTTTTTTTATTAATTGATGAATTGTAGGCATGGTTCTAAAATAAATATCCGCTTAGCGGTATAAGAATAACTTAACAAACAATAAAATAAAAGTCAAGCTATTCTAAAAAACCTTGCCGGAAAACAAGTGATAGAAAAACCCAGCCAGGCTAAAAATCCAGCCTGAACCAAAGGTAATGATTAAGATCAAAATCAAAAGGCCGTATTGCTGGATAATTATCTTAATATTTGACCATCTTTCTGATAAAAATGAGAAGAGAATATGAGAACCGTCCAGGGGGGGAAGAGGAATTAGGTTGAATACCGCCAAAATAAAATTATAAATAGCGATGAAACTAAAAGCAATTAAAAGACTTAAGGGTAAATTCAAAAACCTGATCAAAATGGCAAAAAATATACCAATTAAAAAATTGGTAAGAGGACCGGCTATCGATACTTTTAATGTTCCCCATTTTTTATCACTAAAATTATAAGGATTAATTGGGACTGGTTTCGCCCAACCAATGATTGGTCCTTGACCACCAGTAAGAAAAATTAACAGTATCGGCAGAATAACAGAGCCAAAAGGATCCAAGTGTTTTAGAGGATTCAAGGAAAGCCGGCCGGCATCTCTCGCAGTTGTATCGCCCAAGGCCAAAGCTATGCTGCCGTGGGCAACTTCATGGATAATAACGGAAAACAATAAAACTACTAAAGAAAAAATTAAAGTATCCATATTTTCAAATTATACTTCCAAGTATAATTAAATTCTTTAATTATACAACAATTTAAATTTTATTAAAATTGTCTCTTGATAAATTTAAGAAATAATTATAATATATATGATATGGAAAAACAATGCATTGTTTGCGGAAAAAAATCAATAATGGCCTGGAAGCTAGTTAAACTTCGTGGTAAATACAATCCGACTGCAAAGTATAGAAAGCATCCCAATTTGCAATGGGTTCATGTTCCTATCGAGATTAAAAAATCTTCTCTAAAAAAATTCAGGGGGAAAAGGATCTTGGCCTGTACGAAATGTATCAAGGCGCTTTCTAAACGCAAGTAATTCTCAGGGATTTAGAAATTAAAAATTAGAAATTGGAAATTTTCTATAGCGGGGTGTCGGATAACGGTAGTCCGCTACCTCTTGCCCACCAAAATTTTACGGGGTGTAGGATAATAGTAGTCCACTACCTTGGGGTGGTAGTAGCCCGAGTGCGATTCTCGGCACCCCGAAAGTAAAAATCTAGGCGGGCGACAAACAAAAAACTTCATTTTAGGATGAAGCTTTTGTTTTTCAACGAAAGAGTCCTGGCACTTCCGTAAAATTTCTCCGAGAAAAATTCAAGTGGGCATTCTCACGTATAACCCAAGGGTTACACGAATCAGAATAAGCCCCTAAAGTACTTTTGTCTCAGAATTAAACGAAAGTACAGGACTCATTTAATCTTATCTCTCTTGATATTGTGTTGTCAAGCCCGCCCAAATTTTTAGAGCAAAAATTTGGGCGGATAAATAGTTTTAAAGATTGAAAATGTTTACCATCTGCTTAATCATTGAAACAACAACTGGCGGAGGCATTAAACTGTAAGATGGGACTCCTTCATCGTCTGCAACAACCCAGTTTTTTTCTTTTCTTTCAACTTTATTCTTCTTCTCGTTCCATTTAAACTCATATTCCGGTGTAATTTCATAATCATCGACGAATTGGGGAGCATCTTTTACGGGAACAGAATTTCTTAATAGTATTTTGGGAATCCCATGGAGAGAAAGAGCCATATCCATTAACTTATCATCAATTTCTAATCTTTGTTTTATATTTTTGATACCTAGCTCATCTCCTTCTTTCTGGACCATTTTTACTTCTTTGCATTTTTGGCCTTCGCAAAGCAAATAAGATTCTTTTCTCTTTTTATCGTATTCCACTTTTGAAGTCGGAAGCAATTTTAAATTCCTTGAAGTTTTGCAAACTGGACAAATCCTTCTCCACTTAATCCTTTCATCAATCACATTTTCCGGAACGTCAATCAAAATAAATATGTCCGGGTCGTCCCTATGGCCAATCAAATCCCTGAAGAATAAAGAAAAGTTTATCTGGTCTAAATCTCTCGGGAAACCATCTATAAAAAGCGATTTTCTCCCGCGCTTTTCCATTTCTCTTTTTACTAAAGCCAGAATAACCTCAGTGGGCCTTAGGGTTTTTGTATCTCTGTTTTCCAGATCGCAGATAACTTCTTCCAGAGAAAATCTTCCCCGATAATTTTTCTCCAGAAATTTATATAATTCTTTTTTCTTTGTAGGATCCACTAATTCTTTATCCAAATCTCTAACCATGTCTCCAATAGAAAATTGCTCTATTCTTCCGGGCGAAATCACTTCAGCAAACATTTTGGAATATGTTCCTTTGCCAGAATTTTTCTTCCCCAATAAATAAGCTATAAAAGTGTTATTTTTAAAATATTTTCTTAATTTCTTTATTTCCTTTCCTGCTTTCAATTCAAAATATTCTTTCTGGTCTTTTGGATCGGTTAAATCAAATTTTTTAGCTAATCCTTTAATTTTGGTTTTAAATAATGGGAATTTCATGACCTTACGAATTACCTGCCCGCATTGCTACGCAAAGCGTTGCGGGCGGGCGAATCTCTACGAACATACGAATAACTTTAATTAATCGGAGGATAGTTGTTTGAGGGGGACACTTCGCAGCCCCGCCTCTTAAGCGTTTGAAACTACATAAAATGCATAGGTGGCGGGGCGAGAAATAGCAGCAGCTGTGGACTAACTCGATTTTCTTCTTTGAGCTGACTGCGTGTCACCCGAAGCAATCTATCCGAAGATTGTTTTCGACCGATTATTCTATTTTTAATCCTTCTCCGTCATAAATAATTTTAATATCCCCTGCTTCGTCGGTCCTTAAAACTCTTATACCATATTTATTTAAATTTTCCAAAACCTCTTGGGTAGGATGGCCATAAGAATTATCCTTACCAACTGAAATCACGGCAATTTCCGGCGAAACTTCTTTTAAAAAATCCTCTGAAGAAGAATATTTGCTTCCATGATGACTGATTTTTAAAACATCAGAGTCTATACTCATTAATTCGCACGAATTTGAACACGAATATTCACGAATTAGTTCTTTTTCTGCTATTTCAGAAATATCTCCAGTAAAAAGAAAAGAATTATAACCTAATACTAAACGGCTTACGATTGATGTATCGTTGCTGTTTTCAAATTCCTTACCCTCCTCACTTTCAAAAGGAAACAAAATATCAATCGAAATCCCGTTAGTCATTTTAATTTTTTGTCCGTTGCTGGCAATAAAAATTTCCGCCCCCTCTTCTTTTATTAATTCTTCCCACTCTTTGTATTCTGGCGTATCTCTTATTATCCCTGTCCACAAAATATTTTCCACTTTGTATTTTTTCAAAACTTCAATCAAGCCTAAAAGATGGTCGGCTTCAGGATGAGTCAAAATTATTAGATCGATATCCCTGTCCCAAAAAGGAATTTCTTTTCCCAATTTTTCTAAAATTTTCGTTCCCGGTCCACCATCAATTAAAACTTGCTGATTTTTCGGTGTCTCAACAAAAATCGCGTCTCCCTGTCCGACATTAAAAAAATTAACTTCAAGAAATTTCTGCTGGCTCAAATCAAAAACAACACTCCAAGCTAAGATATTTAGAACTACTAATATTCCCAAAAAAATAAAAACTTTCTTTGAAGCAAAACCTATCATTCATCCATTATAATTTAGTTTTGCAGATTTAAAAAATAAAAAACCCACAAAAAAAGTGGGCTGCGTTACAAATACGTAATTCTATCTATATCTCGATGTCGCCAAAAGGAATTTCTACTTTCTTTTGCCCCTTTCGAGCCTGGTTCTCAGAAGTCCACACAAATGGACTTTTTGCTATTTTTTCAACAAGATGCAACGCTTGATCTTCTAAAGAACTTTTATCACCTATGCATCGCCAGAGAGCCTTTCGTCTAAGCTCGACTTTGCCATTGCTAATAATTATCTGGAATATCTGACTTCCACTTCTCAAGAAATTCAACATCAAAAGTCCTTGGTCCGGAAAATTGCTAATAGTTAGATCCAAATCCTCCATTCGAATTCCATCTTTTCCAGTAGTTTTTATTTTGACTCCGCCAAAACTAACTCCATCGGTCTCTATAGTTTCTTTCCTTTCTATCTCTTGTCTCATTATTTATCACCTCTGTTCTAAAACAATTTATCACGCTTCGATGGAAAAGTCAATTTTATTCAATCAAAAAAGAGAAATAAAAAAGAGGCGAAATGATTTTGCCTCTATGATACTTTTATTCTCCAGGTGGAGATAAGGTGATGTTTTGAAGATTATCGAACACCCAAACTTGAGCCGAGATACTCGAGACCTTTCGGCTTAATGATAACTTTCTTTGTATCACTCTGCTCAATGTGCCCGGCGTGTATAGCATTAAATCCAAGATGTCTTGCTATTTCTTGAGCTTTCTTTATATCCGATTCCGGCATATAGGCCGCAAATCCCGCACCCATATTCAGGTTTCCGTACGCCTCACTATCGTCCATCGGACCGTGTTTCTGCAAGAAATCAAAAATCGGTAGTTGTTTCGGCAAGCGCTCGATGACATATGTAAATGGCTGAGTTGCACGCATGAACTTACGCCACCCATGCCCCGTGACGTTCACCGCGTAGTGAATATTTACTCCATTGTTTTGGCAGTCCTCCATAAACGGAACATAGATAAGTGTCGAATCGAGCAGTGTTTCGCCATATGTGTGCCCATCATCGAGTTTTGTAAGATAGCCATCCGGCAACTTATCGGCAATCGCTCTCGCCATCGTCAGGCCGTTCGCGTGAATGCCGGAACTCTCGAGAAGTATGATTGCGTCGCCATCTTGGATCTTATCTGGAGTTATAAGACGTTCTTTCGGTTTCACTATGCCTATCGCAGAGCCAGAAAGAACAGCAGTTCCCGGTATGACAATACCCTTGAGTGTAGACGTTTCGCCTCCGCCCCACGCACAGCGCGCTAGATTGCACGCTTTCTTCCAACCTTCAACAAGATCGCGACACCGCTTTTCATCATTGAACCAATCAGACACACCAACTGCGAGATGCATAGCCACCGAAAACGGCAGTGCTCCGACCGTAATCATATCGTTCACTATCATAGCAACGGTGCACTGTGCAATCTGGTCATAATATGACTTATAAAGTGAAGGTTTAATCGATTGCGCAATTGCCAAAAGTTGACGAGATGCGTCGGCGACGAGGTCTTTCGTACCGAGTCCCTCTTCAACGTGTCCAAGATATGCATTACCGATGTCCACCAAGTAACAGCTTTCGCCTCGGCTCCATTCTACTTCTTTAAACCCGAAGCGTGTTAGATTACCTGCAGTTTCTCGGCCCGCAAGTTGCGCCATGCGCTTGAACGGGTCCATCGCATTGTAATCGACGCCAACTCCTGCATACGTCATCTTTTTTGTCACATTATTATCGGTTCCTTTTTTCACGACTTATCACCTCTTTTTTTGTTAATAGTGCTAAAAGTATTCTATAAAAATTAGATTGAAAAATCAAATCCAAAAGCTAAAAACCGCTCGACGCACAGCGTATAGAGCGGTTTTTGGCTGAAAAATGTAATTTTAAAAAAGAAAAACAAACCCCGTATAATCTCTTAATTTAAAACGGTACTTTCCCTATATTCCTCAATCCTTAATCTAAAAATCGTGCTTTTTAGATTGTACGGGGTAAATTTACTTTGCTTTCCCTAATATCCTGAACATTTTTGTTCCACAGTCAGGGCAGGTTCCTTTCATTGCTCTTCTCTTTGTTCCACCTTTTCCCTTCATTGAAACCTCTTCTGGTGCTTTCATCTCCTTTTTCGCTTTACATTTTACACAATAAGCTTCTGGCATAGTATAAAAAATAAAAATGAATTGAAAATATCCTAATTCGACCTTTTCTCTTTGCTTAATTATACCTATAGGGATAATTAATTACTTCATTATAGCTTAATTTAAGCCAAAATGGTAGTCAAGCCCCTACACCATAAGAGGGATTTCCGTTAAATTAAAATTTAACGGCGAGCGGAATCATTTTAAAATGATTCCGCATATCCCTCTTTGGTGTGGGGACAAGCCCCCTTATACCCGAACAAATTATTCTCCTACGAATATCTTCGTCAGCAACATTAAACCTAATCCAAGCAAAAATACAAAAAAGTGCCAAAAAGATTCTCTAAGGCCGATTTTTTGTTTAATCTCGGGAATCAAGTCCGAAGAGGCTATATACAAAAAGGTGCCAGCGGCAAAAGGTAAAAGATACAAGATTTCTTTTCCTATTTTCTCTGAAATTAAAAATCCAACAATTCCGCCTAAAATCGCAATAATGGCTGAAAGAAAATTATAAAGAAAGGCTGTGGTTTTTTTAAATCCCCCATAAATTAAAACTCCAAAGTCCCCTATTTCTTGAGGAATTTCATGAAAAATCACAGCTAAAGTAGTAACCACTCCGATTTTAAGTCCAGCCAAAAAAGAAGCAGCTATAATCAAGCCGTCAATAAAATTGTGAATGGCATCGCTAATTAATATTAAATAAGAAAATGATTTTATTTCTGGATGTTCTCTTCCATGATGATGGTGCCAGCTAATAAATTGCTCCAAAACAAAAAAGGCGCAAAATCCAATCGTTAATGAAAAAAATATCTTTAAGATTTTATCGCTTCCCGCTTCCGAAATTGCTTCAGGTAATAAATGAAAAAAAGCCGCGCCCATTAAAGCGCCGGCAGAAAAAGTAACAAGAAAAAGAAGAAACCTGTCTAACTTTTCCTTCAAGAATAAAATTAAAGCTCCACAAAAAGAAAGAAGGCTAACTAGAAAAGTGCTTAAAATTATCAGAAAAAACGTTGTCATCTTGAACCAATAAGATTAGCCAAAAATTAAGAAAGTTGGCTTAAAAATCAATAAAATTCCTAGAATAAGTATCAAAACTCCGGCGACTAAGGTTGAATACCTGTTGTATTTATCAGAGAAACTGAAACGATTGAGGGTAAAAAAAGCAACACCAAAGACTATAAAATCATCTAGCATATAAAGTAGATTATAAAATAGTAAATAAAGATAGTACTGAATAGTTCCGACATTCTGGAGTGCCAAAATCCGAGTGTACATTACCGGAAATCCGGCCGAACAGAAAAACTCAACTAAATTCACGCCGAAAGCTAAGGCAATAGTTCCCAAAATTGTTGCCGGGACAGCCGCTGGTTTTAAAAGATTCTTCATCTTATCAACTAGTTTATCTTGGGATTTCGAATGTTCGACAACTTTGCAGACACCTGGTCTCCAAGTAAAAAATTCTCTAATCCGCCAAATGCCAAAAATAATTCCAAAAATCCCAATCAAAGTTCTTGTTATAGAAACATATCCAATCACTAAAAAGGCGTTCAACCAAGCACTCATAAAAAGGAAATAAAGCAATCCTTCGGCAAAAATAAAAATTCCACCTACTAATGCTATCTTCTGACGAGATTTTAATGACAAAAGTAAAGAAACTAAGACAACTAAAACCCACATTGCACAGGGATTAAAACCATCCAGAATTCCCAAAATCAAAGTTAAAAGAGGCAGGGATATTGTTGAAGCATCTACCTCGCCATAGATTGGAATAATGATCTTTTGACTAACAATTTCGCCACCACCTAGACACTCCTTTAAGCAATTTTCAATATCTTTAGCTACTTGATCATTAAATCCAACAAAATAGTTGGTCGGAGTAAATGTTACCGGTACCCACCCTTGATCTTTTTCCGGTACCTTGTATTTTTCATAGAACTCTTTTAAAATTTTCTGATTTTCTGGGTTATGGACTGTTTCGTATGATTTTATCTCAATCTCTGGATATTTTTGTTTCAACTCTTCTAAAAATTTTTCCTCTTCAGCGCAATGAGGACAAGTAGAGCTATAGAAAAAATCAATCTGAACTTTTTTGTCTTCTGCTAAAACAAAATTAAAGCTCAATAGGGTTGATATTAAAACCACTGTCAATATAATAACTACAACTTTACTATAATTTTTCATATTTTTAATGTTAGCAGGTTTTTATTAATTTTCAATATAGTCAGGAAGAATTCAGCCAGGTCCTCAAAATCAAAAACTGGCCGGCGCATTAGCGCATAGGGGCGATTTTTTAACGCTAAATTATGTAGAAACTGATTTTCTGAACTTCCTTATTCTATTTTTTCGAACGGCAACCGCATCCGCAATCTGGTGGACAGGAACAGCAACATATACAAACCGAGTCCTCGCAATCGCATCTACTCTCTTTTTTATCTATTGGCTTCCCGCATTTTTTGCATTTTTTTTCTTTTGTCATATTTTTTTATTTATTTTATTTATTTGAGTTTTTAAAAATTTCCAAAAGCTCTCTTATTTTCTTTTTCTTTTCTTTTTCATTTTTTCCTTTAATAGCTTCGGTAACGCAGGTATTAAGATGGTTTTCCAAAATAAGCTCATTCATTTTTTTGAGGGCGGCGATTACTGCTTCACTCTGCCACAAGATATCAATGCAATATTTGTTTTTTTCCACCATTTTTTTTATCCCTTCCAAGTGCCCCGAAAGGTAACTGATTCTGTTTAGAATTTGTTTTTTAAATTTCTTTTTCATACCCAGTAGGAGAATTTCGAATTTGAATTTCTTCGAAATTCTGTATTAGCCCAGCGGAGCTGTTCGAAATTCCTCTACTGGGCATAATTTTTATTTAGTTTGTTATTCATACCCCCCTATGGGGGGTGTATTATCATTATAGTCGAGCAAGAATCCTTGTCAAGCCCGGTAGGAGAATTTCGGCAACTCCACTCTTTTTCTCAAAGAGCGGAGTAATTTCGCAAAGCGAGCCGAAATTCCTCTACCGGGTCAAGCCCCCAACCCCAAAAATCGCCCGGCGCGTAAGCGCATAGGGCGATTTTTTGTATAAATTCCTTAACTGGAGGCTTATTATTTTATTAGCATAATTTCTAATAATATAATTAAGATACCAGAAAAAAAAGAAATTAAAATTACCAGCCACCACTTAATTTTTATTTCTTTCGTGAGAAAAGACATTTTAATTTTTAGCCTTAAGCTATATATTCTTAGCTTTTATTATTGTTAAAAGGCCATCTTTAAAATAGGATATTTTTTCTGGTTTTAATTTGTTTCGTCCCAACAAAACTGGCAATCCTCCTTCTTCTATATAACTCTTTAAACTTTCGCGGTTATTTTTCCCGGCTAAATACTCCGCTGCCTTGATTAAATAAGAAGCGGTGTTTGAAACGAAAGGAACCTTAAAATCAATAAAAATAAGGTAGCCATCTTTTTTTACGACCCTTTTCATTTCAGAGATAACCGCATCTCTTTTGCTGCTTTCTATTTCATGCAGAGCCAAGGAAATCGAAGCCATATCAAAAATATGATCCTGAAATGGCAGAGCCATTGCGTCAGCAACCTTGAAATCAATATCGCTCAGCCCTCTCTTTTGCTTTTCGTTTAGGGCGAATGCAATCATCCTCTGGCTAAGGTCGATTCCGGTGACATTGGCGCCTTTTTTGGCGTAATAAAACGCCTGGTCTCCGGTACCACAACAAACATCCAATACCCTATCTCCTTTCTTCACCTCGGCAAAATCCAAGGTAAAAAGCCGGATTTCTTTCAATAAGGGATCAAAAAAAATTGAGTAAAAAGAAAACATATTTCATTATACCAAAAAATCGCCCGCCGGGCGATTTGTGGAAATAAAAAAGGGCGATTTCGCCCATTAAGATTAGCAATAAGTTTTGTGCATGTGGCAGAAACTATCTAGTAGGCGCAATAAAATCTTTGTAGTAATACTGGGGATCAAGATTGATATTTACCCCTGAATTCCTAGTAAAACATGTCTTAAAGTGATAGTTGTATCCGGAGGTCCAGCTGTAAGTGATGTTTAAAGCCTTTGTTTCACCGGGGTCAAGCGATAAGAAAAGCTCTGGAAAAGTTATAATTTGTCTTTCGTTATTAATATAAACATACGTTACTTGCACCCAGCCAGTTCCGTTGTTTTCTATTGTTAGAGTGATAAGATTTGGTGCTGGAAATTCTGCCCTAGTCACTTGCAAGCCATAAGTTTTACTAGGCCTGAAACTGAATATTAAAGCGCCCATCCAAGCTGCCACTACAATTGAGACTGCCACCATCACTGCGATCAGAATTATTGATACAACTACCGGACTTAGTGCTCTTTTATTTTTAAGGAGCTTCAATTCTTCACCTCCTATTTTCCAATATTCCTATTATATAGAGAAGAAATAATTTGTCAACGATTTACCAAAAAATCGCCTTGCTTGTCCTGAGTTAGTCGAAGGAGGCGATTTTTTGTACTGCACGATTTAGTTATTTCGTAATCTCGATAATTTTCAGTTTTGAGGTAGAACCTGAAATGATTTTTATATTTGACGGACTCGTCCCAAAATAATCAGCCAGGGCTTTAAAAACTGCGCGATTAGCTCTCCCCTTTTCCGGCGGTTCTTGGACCCACACTTTAAAATTCGTCTCGCTGATCTTTATCACTCTTTCTTCTTTTGCTTTTGGCCTAACCTTTACAAAAATTTTCATCATTATTTGGTCTTATATTTTTTTCCAAACATCTTTGTTCTTCTATTTGTTTTTCTATGCACATCTTTATTTCTGCTTCTGTCTCTATTACTCCAATATCCAGATTGGTCTCTACTCATTTTGTTTTTTTCCATAAGTTTTGTTTAGTTTGCCCTCACACCAAAATTCGGTAGTGCCAGGGCTAAATTTTATTACTTAACTTTTGCAAAAAGATAATCGTCAAAAAATTTATTATCCTTTTTGGTATTTTTTCTAATTATTCCTTCAAATTTATAGCCATTTCTTCTCAAAATCTGCATCGAAGTCTTATTAAAGGGAAAAACCTTAGCATAGATTCTTTTTAGTCTCAACCTATTAAACCCAAATTTCGTTACCATTTTCACTGCCTCAGTCGTTATTCCCCTACCCCAAAATTTTTCTGCCAGCCAGTAGCCAATTTCGGATTTATGGCCTTCGATTTTTTCTAAACTGACTGACCCTATAACTTCGCCATTAATATCAATTGCAAAATTGACCTTTGAAGGTTTTTTCTTTTTGGCTTCTTTTAAGGTTTTAGCCAGCCATTCATTAGCATCTTTTAGGGTGTAAGGATAAGGAATATGCAACGTGTTACGGTAAATCTTTTTGTTATTTATATTTTCCGTTATTGCTCTTGCGTCTCCTTTCCTGAAAGGCCTTAGTATAAAATATTTTGATTTAATAACCGTCATATCTCCATTCTACCAAAAAATCGCCCGAAGGGCGAAATAAAAAAAGAGGAAGTATTTGCTTAATAGTTAATCCTTTCCTCTTTATTGAGATTTGAGCATCTTAGGCTTGCCCTCACTTGTTGTCTTGATGATTAGTCTTCTTCCTTGGAAAAGAGCTATTCCTTTTTGGGTGATAATCACTTTGCTACCCTTAAGTTCTATCCTTAGAGGTATGATAGAATTCTTTCCTTGAATTTCTGCCCTTTTCTCAAGGATATACTTTCCATCACTTCTTTGCCATAATCCCCAGACTGATTTGTCACCAGTTGCTTCAATGATTGCGTTTCCAAAATCTACTTCTGGCATTCAAATCACCTTTTTTAAATTAACAAATTGGTTTGATACTGTCAATCAAAAAAAACCGCCCGGCGCGTTAGCGCCGGGCGAAGAAAAGGACTGAACCTGGATTATTTCTGAAGTGTTGGCAGCTCGTAGATTGAGGTCTTGCCGGTTAAAATCTTGAAAAGATTTTCAATAAAATCACCGCCGGCGTATCCAATAATTATAGCTATAGCTGGAGTGATGTTTGCTAAGCCCAAAAATTTAAGGCCCAAATCCTGGGTCACCCAGGCAGCCAAAAGCCCGACTGCTCCGGAGATTACCACGCTAAAAACAAAATAGCCGGTCTTAAAAGAAACGTTTTTGTAAGAACTGCGGTACTTAATGTAGCCAACCAACCCGCGCATCAGGCCGCCGAAAAAACCGCTCAAAAGTATGGAAAATAAAATTGGCATAGTTTCTTGCCCCGTAGTCCGAGCACATAAAACATTATGTGCTCCGGTACTACTGGGGTTTGTTAGTTATTATTAATTTATTTATTATTTCTCAAAGATCAAATCTAAAAAATCTTTCAGTGGTTTTTCCGCCGTTTTCTTCATAAAACTTATGCGTATCTGTCAATTCGTTATTACTATCTAACTTTATTACTTTGATATTATTCTTAATACAATAATCTTTTGCTGCCGAGAATAAAGCTGTTCCTACACCTTTTCCGCGCATATTGTTGGTGACAAAAAAGTCCTCAATGTGGCCCCTTTTCCATCCATGCCGGATATTTGGAAGAAGATAAAGACTAAT
>Ga0315291_10005154_pt1 | contig 16473 bp, 7 predicted proteins | sample YL17G12_20_MG_FD_203070 | JGI IMG/M metagenome (GOLD analysis project Ga0315291, IMG submission 203070) | Sediment microbial communities from Yellowstone Lake, YNP, Wyoming, USA - YL17G12_20 | ecosystem: Environmental > Aquatic > Freshwater > Lake > Sediment | place: USA: Wyoming | collected...
CTACGAACAGGCGCTGGAGATTGCCCGCGAGATCGGGGACCGGTCTGGGGAGGCTATCCACTGCTGGAATTTGGGCTTGGTGTACGAGGACAGCGATCCGGTCCGCGCGGCGGAACTGATGCAGGTCTGCGTGGAGTACGAGCGCGGGCTCGGCCATCCCGATGCGGCGGCGCACGCGCAACACGTGCAGGGCTTGTTGGACAGGTTGGGGAAGGGCAAGTAGACGGCAGGCAGTTGATGGGGAAAAGATGAGCGAGACCGACCTGCAAGTTGGCGGCGGTTACGTTTGCCAGTGGGGTAGCTTCGCCAGATTTCAGGCGGGTTTTGCTGCCAGACGTCGCGCAGTGCAGATTTCCTGGTTTGCGGTATACTGCGTTGGACCAAATTGCCGAGAACTCTGCCGAAATGAGATCTTGTCCGAGGAAAGACCTGACGACCATCCCAAGACATCCCCTTTTCCGAACGTTGCGCGAGCTCAAGGGCAATCCGCGCGCCACCGTGCTCACCGAGCCAATGTTCGGTATCCCCTGGAATCTGTTCTTCCCGTTTCTTTCGGTGTATATGCTGGCCCTGGGGGTAGCAGACCAGGGCATTGGAACGATTGCCAGCCTGGAATTGGTGCTCCAGATCTTCAGTGCTTTGCTCAGTGGCGCGATTGTGGACAAGTTTGGCCGCCGCCTGACCCTCTTCATTGCCGATCTGGTCTCGTGGAGTGTGCCCTGCCTGATCTGGGCCGTGGCTCAGGATATGCGCTTCTTCATTGCCGCCGCGCTGCTGAGAGGTCTGTACCGCATCTCGCATACCGCCTGGACCTGCCTGATGGTCGAAGACGCCGAAGAGCGCCACCTGGTGCACATTTGGACCTGGATTACGATCTTCGGGATTGGTTCAGCCTTCTTCACTCCGCTGGGCGGGTGGTTTGTGGCGCACTTGGGCCTGGTGCCGGCGATGCGTAGGCTGTTAGCATTCGGCTCCTTTATGATAACGGCCAAGGCTTCGGTGTTGTACATGTATTCACACGAAACGGCTCGCGGCCGGCAGCGCATCGAGGAAACTCGCCACCGGTCGCTGGTCAGCCTGTTGGGCGAGTATCGCAGCGTTTTCGGCCAGCTCCTACACTCCAAGCCTATCCTGGCTGCCTTATCCTTGATGGTGATCACAAGTATCTATGCCACCGTCAGCGGCAGTTTCTGGGGTGTGCTGTTCACCACCAAACTCGGCTTCGCCGAGTCGGAAATTTCTATCTATGCGATGCTGCGCTCGCTTTTGATGGCCCTGTGTTTCTTTCTGATCGGCCCGCGGCTCACCACCTTGCTTCACTTTCGGCTGCCGTTGTGGGTGGGTTTCGCGGCCTTCTTCGTCAGCCAGGCGCTGCTGGTCTTTATGCCGCCGCACGCGAGGCCTTTGCTGGTGACGAGTGTGGTGCTCGAGGCAGTGGCCGCGGCCTTGATTAGCCCTATGACCGAATCACTGCTGGCCGTTGCGATGGAATCGCACGAGCGGGCGCGCATCAGCGCCCTGGTTTACGTGGCCTTGATGATGCTCGCTTCGCCTTTCGGCTGGATTGCCGGGCAGCTCTCGGCGATTGACCGTTCACTGCCCTTTGTGCTCAATATGGGCCTGTTTGTGATTGGGGCAGGGCTGGTATGGATGATTCGCCGCTGGCGGCCATCCTTATCTGCCCGGCCTGAGTAGGTACATCATTTCAGATATCGTTGACGTCGGCCCGGCGGAGGGACGGTTGGCTCGCGTGGGGCGGGCCTGCCCTCAGGGTCAGAGCACGGCGTCACCAAGAGGAGGTGTTATGGACGTCAAGACAAGCACAGGGGGTCTATCAGAGGCCGAGGTTGCGGCGCGTGTCGAGGCCCTCATGGGGCAGATGAGCCTCGAGGAGAAGATCGGGCAGCTCACCCAGATTGGGGGCTTGTCGTTTTTTATAGGTCCGAAGCTCGAGGAGGTCATCCGGAAGGGCGGAGCCGGTTCGGTGCTGTGGATCAACGACACAGAGCGATTCAACGCGCTACAAAAGGTCGCCGTCGAAGAGAGCCCGTCCAAGATCCCGCTGCTCTTCGCCCTCGACGTGATCCACGGCTACCGCACGATCTTCCCCGTGCCGCTGGCCATGGCCTCGTCGTGGGACCCGTCGGTTGCCGAACGGGCGCAGGCCGTGGCGGCCAGGGAGGCCCGCGCCGCGGGCCTGCATTGGACCTTCGGCCCGATGCTCGACATCGCCCGTGACGCCCGCTGGGGGCGTATCGTCGAGGGTGCCGGCGAAGACCCCTTCCTGGGTGCGGCCATGGCGGCTGCCCAGGTGCGTGGCTTCCAGGGGCCATATCTCGGCGCGCCCGATCGTGTCGTGGCCTGCGCCAAGCACTTTGCCGGTTATGGCGCGGCGGACGGCGGGCGCGACTACGATCCGGTCTACCTGCCCGAGGGCCAGTTGCGCAACGTCTACTTCCCGCCCTTCGAGGCCGCAGTGAAGGCCGGCGTCGGGACGTTCATGAGCGCCTACATGGACCTCAACGACGTCCCCGCGAGCGGGAACCGCTTCCTGCTGCGCGATGTCCTGCGGGGCGAGTGGGGCTTCACGGGCTTTGTCGTCAGCGACGCGATGGCCGTCGGGAGCCTCGTCACTCAAGGCTTTGCGCGCGATGGACGCGACGCGGCCTTCCGCGCGCTGAATGCGGGCGTTGACATGGACATGGCCAGCGACACCTACCGGCAGCACCTCGCCGGGCTTGTCGAAGACGGCACACTGACGCTGGACGATATTGACGCGGCCGTGCGGCCCATTCTCGCGCTCAAGGTTCGTATGGGGCTCTTTGAGCAGCCGTACGCCGATGAATCGAGGCTGGCACAGGTTGTCGCACTGCCTGAACACCGCGAGGAGGCGCGGCGGGCCGCGCAGCGTTCGATGGTGCTGCTGCGAAACGAAGGCGGGCTTTTGCCGCTCGCCAAGAGTCTGAAGAATGTGGCCGTGATCGGCCCGCTGGCCGACTCGAAGGAGGCCACGGAAGGTTCGTGGATGGTCTTTGGCCACACACCGGCTGCCGTCACAGTCGTCGAAGGCATTCGCGCCAAACTGCCAGGAGCGAAAGTAGAGTATGCCCCCGGCCCCGAGATCCGGCGTGACATCGCATCATGGTTCGATACCCTGAACCCCGATGCCAAGAAGGTTCCGCAGACGCCCGAGCAGGCAGAGGTCGCCTTCCAGACGGCCGTGGCCACGGCGCGCAGCGCGGACGTCATCGTGATGGTCCTCGGCGAGCACGCCGACATGGCCGGTGAGGCCGCTTCGCGCGCTTCGCTCAATCTGCCGGGGCGTCAAGAGGAGCTGCTCAAGGCTGTCGTGGCCCTCGGCAAGCCGGTGGTCCTCGTTCTCTTGAACGGTCGTCCGTTGAGCATCGGTTGGGCGGCCGAGAATGTACCGGCGATCCTCGAGGCGTGGGAGCCCGGCAGTGAGGGCGGCCACGCCGTTGCCGACATCCTGTTCGGTGACGTGAACCCGGGCGGCAAGCTACCCGTCACCTTCCCGCGCAAAGGCAGCCATGCGCCGCTCTACTATGCACGCAACCTCACGCACTCGCCCGAGAGCAGCCCAATGTACAACCCGCGCTACTGGGACGGCCCTCCGACGCCGCTCTATCCCTTCGGCTTTGGCCTCAGCTACACAACCTTCTCAATCACGAACCTACAAGTCGCAGCGCCGCAAGTGAAGGTGGGAAGCGCGGTGGCCGTGACAGCCGACGTGACAAACACAGGCCCGGTTGTAGGTGACGAGGTCGTGCAGCTCTACATCCATCAGAAGGCCGGGAGCGACTCACGTCCGATGCGCGAGCTGAAGGGCTTTGAGCGTGTCACGTTCAAGCCCGGTGAGACGAAGACGGTCACCTTCCTTCTCGGCCCGGCCGAGCTCGGTCACTGGAGCACGAACGCCGGCAAGTGGGTCCAGGACGCGGAGGCCTTTGATATCTGGGTCGGCGCGGACTCGTTGGCGACGCTCCACGCGGACCTCGCGGTGGTCCGCTAAGTGAGAGTCGAGAATGCCCACCATCCCGCAGAGTGAGTTGCCGATACCCAAGTCGTGGGACGAGTTCGAGGACATCGTGGCCGACCTCTACGGCCGCGTGTGGAACGATCCCAACACCCGGCGCTATGGCCGGACGGGCCAGCCACAGCAAGGCGTTGACGTCTACGGCTGCCCCACCCACCTCGGAGGGCGCTACGCCGGCGTGCAGTGCAAGCGCTACGACGAGGGCGCGCTCACGCGCGCGATCGTCGAAGGGGAGATCGCCAAGGCCGAGGAATTCTCTCCCCCTCTGGCCGAATACACCATCGCCACCACAGAGCGCCGGGACGCCAGGCTGCAGCTGGCCGTGCGTGAGATCAGCCAGGAGCGGCGGTCGGCGGGCAAGTTCCCGGTACACATCGCGTTCTGGGAGGATCTGTGCAGCCTGCTGGGCCACCCGAACAACCGCGACCTCCTGCGGAAGCACTATGGCGACTGGCTGGGCGGGCTGAAGGAAATGGTGGGATTCGAGGTTGCTGCGCCTTCGTCGCTGCACCAACTCCCCGCCGACCTGGCGGACTTTACCGGCCGGGAGGAGGAAGTGCGCGAATTGGCGGCGCTGCTGGGCGAGGGGGCAGCGGGGGCGACGATCTCGGCCATCGGGGGCATGGGCGGCGTGGGCAAGACGGCGCTGGCCGTCCACGTGGCACACCAGGTGGCGGAGCGCTACCCCGACGGGCAGGTCGTGGTGGAGATGGGGGGTACCTCCGAGCGACCGCTCACGCCGGTGGAGGCGATGGGCCAGGTGGTCCACGCTTTCCAGCCCGAGTTGCGGCTGCCGGACGAGCCGAACGAGGTGACCGCCCTGTACCGGACGACCCTGGAGGGCCGGAGGGTGCTGCTGCTCTTGGACAATGCGGCCAACTCGGCCCAGGTGCGGCCGCTGGTGGTTCCGGCGGGCTGCGGGCTGGTGGTAACGTCGCGACACAATATCTCTCTGCCGGGGCTACAGCACTTTGATCTGGACGCGTTGCCGGTGGAGGAGGCGTGCGCGCTCCTGCAGACGATCGTGGGGCAAGGGCGGGCGACGGACGAGGAACTGGGCACGATTGTGGGCTTGTGCGGGCGGCTGCCGCTGGCGCTGCGGGTAGCGGGGGACTTTCTGGTGGTGCACCCGGACTGGAGCGCGGGGGAGTACGCCCAGGCGTTGGTAGACAAGCGGGAGCGGCTAGCGCGGCTGAAGCACGAGGACCTAAACGTGGGGGCGGTGCTGGGGCTGAGCGCGGCACAACTGGTGCGGGAGCGAGCGGACCTGGCGGCGCGCTGGCAGATGCTGTCGGTGTTTCCTGCCCCGTTTGAGCGGTCCGCCGCGGCGGCGGTGTGGGGAGTGCAGGAGGGGCAGGCGCGCGACGGGCTGAGCGAGTTGGCGGCACGCAGCCTGGTGCTGTACGAGCAGGAGGGGGGGCTGTACCGGCTGCACGACCTGATGCGGCTGGTGGCGGAGGATGCGTTCGGGTACGGGGGCGGGGAGCGGGACGCAGAAGGGGAGCGGGCGCGGCTGGGGGAGGCGGCCACGCGCCACGCGGCGTACTACCTGGAGGTAGGCAGCCGGGCGGACGACCTGTACGAGCAAGGCGGGGAGCACGTGCTGGAGGGGCTGCGGCAGTTCGACGGGGCCTGGCCGCACCTGTGGGCGGCGTACGGGCGGATGCGGGAGCGGGGGGATCGAGCGGCCGCGCAGTGGACGAGCGAGTTTCCCGACCGGGTGGCGTTCGTGTTGGACCTGCGGCTGCCGCCGAGGGACAGGATCCCCATCCTGGAAGCGGCGGCCGCCGCCGCCCGCGAGATCGGGGACCGGCGCGCGGAGGGAGTGCACCTGGGCAACCTGGGGAATGCCTACCGCGCCCTGGGGGAGGTGCGGCGGGCGATCGAGTACCACGAGCAGGCGCTGGTCATCTCCCGCGAGATCGGGAACCGGCGCGGGGAGGGGACGGACCTGCGTGGCCTGGGTCTGGCCTACGCCAACCTGGGGGAGGCACGGCGGGCGATCGAGTACCACGAACAGGCGCTGGAGATTGACCGCGAGATCGGGGACCGGCGCAGGGAAGGGGCTGATCTGGGCAACCTGGGGAATGCCTACAGCGACCTGGGGGAGACGCGGCGGGCGATCGAGTATTGCGAGCAGGCGCTGACCATCGCGCGGCAGATCGGGGACCGGCGCGCACAGGGGGCCATCCTGGACGACCTGGGGAATACCTACTTCACCCTGGGGGAGACGCGGTGGGCGATCGAGTATTACGAGCAGGCACTGGCGATTGCCCGCGAGATCGGGGACCGGCGCGGGGAAGGGGCTGATCTGGGCGACCTGGGGAATGCCTACAGCGACCTGGGGGAGACGCGGCGGGCGATCGAGTACCACGAACAGGCACTGGCCATCGCGCGTGAGATCGGGCACCGGCGCAATGAGGGGGCCTGGCTGGGCAACCTGGGGATTGCCTACAGCGCCCTGGGGGAGACGCGGCGGGCGATCGACTATTCCGAGCAGGCGCTGGCAATCGCGCGCGAGATTGGGGCCCGGCGCGCACAGGGGGCAATCCTGGGCAACCTGGGCTCGGCGTACAAGAACCTGGGGGACCTGGTGCGTGCCCGCCAACTGTGGGAGCAGGCCCTGCGCATCTTCGAGGCTATCGAGGACCCGAACGCGAAGCGGGTGCGGGGGTTGCTGAAGCAACTGAATGAGGGGTAGACAGTAGCCAGGGTAGAAGAGGGCGGGATCAGGCTGGAACACTCGTGCACCGGGCGGTAGGCGCGTCGAAAGGGAGCACTGATGGCTGGACCAAGTGTAGCGACCGTCAAGAGACTGTTTGCAGTATCGGGGAACCGGTGTGCGTTTCCGGGGTGTGAGGAGCGGTTGGCAGATGTCGCCAGCGAATCCGTTATGGGTGAGGTGTGCCACATCAAGGCCAAGAGCTCCGATGGGCCGCGGTACGACGCGCAACAGACGGACGAGGAGCGGCACGGGTTCGGGAATCTGGTGCTGTTGTGCCCGACACACCACACCCGGGTGGACCGGGATCCTGATAGGTATACGGTGGAGAGGCTGCTGGAGATCAAGGCCCAGCACGAGGCGCGCTACGCCGGCGGAGCGGAGCCCAGCGACGTGATTGCACAGCAGTTTCTGCCCCAGTTTGCCGAACTGCTTGAGCGCTTGAAGCAGCTCCTGGCAGAAGACCGTACCCTCGCCGCCCGACTGACCGCCATCACCGGTGACGGCAACGTGGTGGGCGACCACAACGTCGCCACTGTCAATAAGTTGTCGGCGGGCGACTATGCGATCCAGATTGGGCAACTCAATCTCACACTCTCCCCCGACCAACTGCGTGCCCTGCTTCCGCCCACCTACACCCCCCGTCCCCGCCAGCTCCCGGCGGACCTGGCGGACTTTACCGGGCGGGAGGAGGAGGTGCGCGAGTTGGTGGCGCTGCTGGGCGAGGGGGCAGGAGGAGCGACCATCTCCGTCATCGGGGGGATGGGGGGAGTGGGCAAGACGGCACTGGCCGTCCACGTGGCCCACCAGGTGGTGAACCGCTACCCCGACGGGCAGGTCGTGGTGGAGATGGGGGGCACCTCCGAACAGCCACTCACCCCCCTGGAGGCAATGGCCCGGGTGATCCACGCTTTCCAGCCCGAGTTGCGGCTGCCGGACGACCCGAACGACGTGACCTCCCTGTACCGGACGACCCTGGAGGGGCGGCAGGTATTGCTGCTCCTGGACAACGCGGCCAACTCGGCGCAGGTGCGGCCGCTGGTGGTTCCGGCGGAGTGTGGCCTGGTGGTGACTTCGCGGCACAATATCTCGCTGCCCGGGCTACGGCACTTTGACCTGGACGCCTTGCCGGAGAAGAAAGCGCACAAGCTGCTGCGCGCGATCGTGGGTAGGCGACGGGCGACGGGGAAGGAACTGGACGCGATTGCGGCATTGTGCGGGCGGCTGCCGCTGGCACTGCGGGTGGCGGGCGACTTTCTGGTGGTGCACCCGGACTGGAGCGCGGGAGAGTACGCGCAGGCGTTGGCGGACGAGCGGGAGCGGCTGGCGCGGCTGAAGCACGAGGACCTGGACGTGGGGGCAGTGCTGGGGCTGAGCGCCGCGCAACTGGTGCGGGAGCGAGCGGACCTGGCGGCACGCTGGCAGATGCTGTCGGTGTTCCCGGCCCCCTTCGAGCGGGCAGCCGTGGCGGCGGTGTGGGGGGTAGAAGAAGAAGAGGCCCGCGACGGCCTGAGCGACCTGGCGGCGCGCAGCCTGGTGCTGTACGAGCGGGAGGGCGGAGTATACCGCCTGCACGACCTGATGCGGCTGGTGGCGGAGGACGCGTTCGGCTACGGCGGCGGGGAACGGGATATGGAAGCGGAGCGGGTGCGGCTGGGGGAGGCGGCGCTGCGCCACGCGGCGTATTACCTGGTGGTGGGGAGCCGGGCGGACGACCTGTACCTGCAGGGCGGGGAGCACGTTCTGGAGGGGCTGCGACTGTTCGACGGGGCGTGGCCGCACCTGCGGGCGGCGCATGAGCGGATGCGGGAGCGTGAGGATCGAGCGGCGGCGCAGTGGACGAGCGAGTTCCCCGGTCGGGTGGTGTACGTGTTGGACCTGCGGCTGCCGCCGAGGGACAAGATCCCAATCCTGGAAGCGGCGGCGGCTGCCGCCCGTCAGACCGGAGAGCGGAGCCACGAGGGGGTGCACCTGGGCAACCTGGGCGAGGCCTACAGGAACCTTGGGGATTCGCGGCGGGCGATCGAGTACTACGAGCAGGCGCTCACCGTCGCCCGCGAGATCGGGAACCGGCACGGGGAGGGGGCTGACCTGGGCAACCTGGGGCTGGCCTACAGCGCCCTGGGGGAGACGCGGCGGGCGATCGAGTATTTCGAGCAGTGCCTGGTGATACACCGCGAGATCGGGGACCGGCGCGGGGAAGGGGCTGACCTGGGCAACCTGGGGCTGGCCTACCGCGCCCTGGGGGAGACGCGGCGGGCGATCGCGTATTACGAGCAGGCGCTGAAGATTGCCCGCGAGATCGGGGACCGGCGCGGGGAAGGGGCTGACCTGGGCAACCTGGGGCTGGCCTACAGCGACCTGGGGGAGACGCGGCGGGCGATCGAGTATTCCGAGCAGGCGCTGAAGATTGCCCGCGAGATCGGAGACCGGCGGGGAGAGGGGAATCACCTGGGCAACCTGGGGATTGCCTATGCCGCCCTGGGGGAGATCCGGCGGGCAATTGAGTACTACGAGCAGGCGCTGGCCATCGCTCGCGAGATCGGGGACCGGCGCCGGGAGGGGAATCACCTGGGCAGCATAGGGAATGCCTATGCCGACCTGGGGAAGGTGCGGCGGGCGATCGAGTACTACCAGCAGTGCCTGGTAATACATCGCGAGATCGGGGACCGGCTAGGGGAGGGGAGTACTCTAGACAACCTGGGGAGTGCCTACTTCACGCTTGGGGAGGTGCGGCGGGCGATTGAGTACTACGAGCAGGCGCTGGCCATCTTCCGCGAGATCGGGGACCGGCGCGGGGAGGGGAATAGCCTGGCCGACATGGGCCTGTTAGTCAAACAGCAGGGAGATCTCGCACGCGCCCGCCAACTGTGGGAGCAGGCCCTGCGCATCTTCGAGGCCATCGAGGACCCGAACGCGCAGCGGGTGCGCGGCTGGCTGGACGAGTTGGCCGGAGCAAGCGCACCGTAGATACTGCCGCCGGAATGAACCTTGCCGCTGGCGGACAACGGCGTCGCTCAGGTTGGGCCAGTCCTTTGCACCTCACGTTTCACGGACCACGAACCACGGAACACGCCTCACGTTTCACGCCTCAGTATCTCGGTTCGTGCGCTGCCGTGATCAGCGCCAGGTTGACGGCCTGCGCGGCCCGGCTCAGGTGGCGCGCGTCAATGCGATCTGGCGTGTCCCCCTCCAGCGCAGGCGGTGGGTTGCCCCAGGTGACGACGAGTGTGCCGTTCTGCCCCTTGAACAACCCCTGATACTGGTGGAGCAGTGCCGGGCCGCGGGTGACCTCCACGTTCAGCCGCCCCGCGCTGGCCACCAGCAGGTCCAGTAGTTTGTCACTCCCACTCACCTGCTGGACCACCAGCCCGCTGCCGTCCGCGCCGCCCAGCCGGTCCACGTGCACTACCGCTGCAACGTCGTACCGGTGGATGAAGCCGGCCGGCTGGTCGTGGAAGTAGTGGGCTGCCGAGTAGGGCAACTCGCCACCGGCCCACAGCGCAAAGAGCACCGAGCGGCGCGGCTGGAACTCTTGCGCCTGCCACAGGCGGGCGATCTCGAGCATGGCGGCCACGCCCGAGGCGTCCCCGTTGGCCCCGGGATAGAGCGTGCCGCTGGACTCTGGCAACCCTTCCTGGATCGGTGCACGCCCCAAGCCATCGTAGTGACAGGAGACGATGACCAGTTCGTTCACCAGCGTGGCGTCGGAGCCGTCGAGCAGCCACATGACGTTGTAGGCCGTGACGGTTTCGGGCGGCCGGAGTTGGACCCGCACGCGCACGCGCGCGTTGAGTTCACGGGTGACCCAGGTGGCCACGTTCGCGTCCAGCGCGTGGCTCGCCTCGCGCAGCGCCGCGACGTCCAGCCCGTCACCCGCCAGGATGGCGTCGGCAGTGGCGGACGTGATGCGCAGGACCGGCAGCGAGGGGTGCTCCAGGGTGTCGCTGGAGAGGACCTGGTTGCGCGGCGTCACGTCGTCGGACACAATCAGCACCCCCAGCGCGCCCCGGATGAGCGCCTCGGTGGCGAAATCGTCCGGCGCGTTGCCGGCGATCACCAGCGCGATGCGCTCCCGCAGGTCCAGCCCCTTGAAACGGGCGTAGGCCTCCTCCGGCGGGCGCCGGACGATGTCCTCGGCGGGGGCAAACAGCACGAGCGTGACGGGCGCTTCGGCCTGCCCGCTGCCGCCGTGATGCTCGATGGACTCGCCGTAGTCGGCCAGGCGGGTGAAGGTGGTCAGCGCGCGCCCCGCCGCGTCCACCAGCGCCAGTTCCGGCGGCTCGGCCGGGCGGGCCAGCGTGAGCGGCACCTCGCGCAGCCAGCCGCCGGGCGGCGCACTGATGCCATAGGCCTCCAGCTCCTGCGCGATGTACTCGGCCGCCCGCCGTGCGTCGGGGCTGCCGGCGCCACGCCCGTTCAGGCTGGGGTCGCTCAAGAATGCGACGTGGCGCATCAGGTTGGCCTCGCTGACCTGTTCGGCCAGGTGCCGGTAGGAGGGGGCCGGCCCCAGCGTGAGGATCACGTAGACGCTGGCGGCGGTGATGAGCACGCTGGCGGCGATCCCCCGCCAACTGAGCAGCACGCCGGTATTGAACAACCCCTGGTCAATCAGCCGCCGCAGCCCCTCGCCCAGCAGGTTGAAGCCGACGACCGAGGCAAAGAAGGCGACGGCGGGCGATAATACCATCCAGGGGTAAGCCCGCGCCCAGGCCCGTGAGCCGGCCATCATGGCCCCCCACTCGGGCATGGCGAAATACTGCTGCCGGGTAAACTCGTCCATCTGGACCGCCAGGCCACCGCCGATGTAGACGCCGACGAAGCCCAGTTCGCCCAGGATCATCAACACGGCCCCCATCTCCAACAGCGTGATGACGATCAGCGCCGGCAAGAGGTTGGGCAGGACGTGGCGGACGGCCAACTCCAGCCCATTCAACCCGATCGCTCGCCCACTGTCCAGGAACGGCTCTTTCTTGAGGCGGATGAACTCGGCACGGGTGTACTGGGCAATCTCCCCCCAGCCGATGGCGCACAGGGCGACGATAAAGACCGGCAGGCCGCGCCGGATGTCCAGCGCCAGGATGAGGACCATCGCCACCAGCAACATGGGGAGCGAGATCAGCATCTGGATGAGGCCCATGACCACCTGGTCCAACAGCCGCCCCTGGTTCCAGCCGGCCAGGCCGCCCAGGGCCACTCCTAAGACCAGGCGCGCCATGGCGATGAAGGCGGCGGCCACCAGCGTGTTGCGCGTGCCATAGAGCAGCATGCTCAGCGTGTCCCGCCCCAGTTCGTCGGTGCCGAACGGATACTCGGGCGAAGGAGGGAAGGGCGGGGAGTGGAGCGTGCCATCCACGTATTCGATAGAGCGGCGACCGCCCAGGTAGGGGTTCTGGGGAGCCAGGAGCGGGCCGAACAGGACGCCCACGAACAGCGCCAGCACGATCAGCCCGCCGGCCAGCAACGGGGTATTGAGCAAGACGTGGCGAGGGCGGAGGCGGCGTCGCCGCACTTCTCCATCCACTCTGGCAGGCTGCGAGGGCTGCCCCGCCGTGCGGCGCAGCCTGGACAGGTCGGCGCGAGGATTCAGCAAGCGCGCGAGATGTTCCTGTACCCTCACGCGCCCTCCCCCTCAGTCCCCCCGCGCAGGCGCGGGTCTATCAGGCGGTAGAGCAGGTCCACGGCCAGGTTGATCAGGAGAAAGGTCACCCCCAGGCTCAGCGCCAGGGCCGCCAGGACGTGGGCATCCCGCGCATAGATGGCGTTGAGCATGGTGACGCCCAGGCCAGGCCAGTTGAAAAAGATCTCGGCCACCGGCAGGCTGCCCAAGGCAAAGCGGAACGAGACGACGACGCCGGTCAGGATGCTGACGCTGGCATTGCGCAGCGCGTGCCGCTGGAAGACGGTGCGCCGGTGCAAGCCCTTGGCGCGGGCGGTGCGGATATAGTCCCGATCCAGGATCTCGGATAGGGAGATGAAGGTGATGCGGGTGATGTAGGCCAGCGGGCGCGCGGCCAGCACCAGGGCGGGCGGGACGATGTGGGGCATCAGGCTGCGGCGGTATCCGCCCAGGCCGAGGATCGGGAAGAGGCCGGTGCCGGTGCGTTGGTAGAATTTGATGTCGGCCACCTGGAGCAGCAGGGCAAGGAAAAAACTGGGGATCGAGACACCGATCACCGTCAGGGTGAGCATGGGCAGAGACAGCAAAGAGTGGCGCCGGGCAGCGGCCAACCCACCGGCGGCCACGCCGATCACGGTGGACAGGGCGATGGACAGTGCCAGCAGTGTGGCGCTGCTGGTGAAGGTCTCGGCCAGCAGTTGCGTCACCGGCATCCAGGTGCGCTGGGTGATGCCTTCCCCGGCGACGCGGCCGAGGTCGCCGCGCAGGGCCCCGGCAAAGAAATCAACCGTCTCCTCGAGCGCCGGCCCGGCCAGTTTCCACACGCTCTGCGCGCGGCCCGGCGAGCCCGAGTTGAGGCTGAGGCGCACGCCGAGCACGCAAAAGTACACGATGGCAACGGCGACGACGAGAATGAACAAGAGGCGGCGCAGCACGAAGGGGAGCCAGAGGGGATACGAGCCCGCCCTTTGCTGTTCTGCCGCCACTTCCGGCTGATCTGTGACAGATTGCATCCTTCACCGTGAGAACGCCAGTGTGTGGTCCTTCGACCAGCCGATGAGTATATCACAAGGTTCTGGGGAGAGCAAAGAGGCGTGATGCGTGAAACGTGAAACGTGATGCGTAATTCGTAATGCGTAATTCGTAATGCGTGGTGCGTGTTGCGTGGTTCGTGTTCCGTGCGGGTTGCGCTAGCCGAGGTCTTGGGAGGCCTGGACTATGGGCTGGTGGGCGGCGTGGAGGGCCGGGGCGATGCCGCCGGCCATGGTCAGGAGCGGCCAGAGGAGCAGGCCCGCTGCGCTGGCGATGAGGAGCGGCAGCCACCCGGTGAGCGAGGAGGTGGACGGGGATGCTGGATGTATCGTCAAACCCAGGTAAGTGCGGGCCAGCCCCAGGAAGAGCAGGGTCACGACCCAGCCCAAGACGGTACCGACCAGTGCGGCCGCCGTGCCCACCAGCGCGGCCTCGGCCAGCACCAGCCGGCCGACCTGCCGCCGCGTGGCCCCCACCGCGCGCAACAGCCCGATCTCCCAACGCCGCTCAGCCACGCTGGCCAGCATGGCGTTGACGGCGCCCAATGCGGCCACCAGCCCCGTGATGCCGATCAAGAGGCCGATGGACAGCCGGGCCTGGTGGAACATTTGCCGCACCTGCGCCGTGGCCTGGCTGAGCGAGAGGAGCGTGCCGCCGTGGGTCTGCACAGCGTCCAGCAGCGCCCGCCGCACCGCTTCCGCGTCGGCGCCCGGGCGCACCTGCACCTCCACCCCGTTGACCTCGTTGGCCCCGAAATAGGTCGCGCCGTCGGCCAGGTCCAGTATGCAGGTGGTGAACTCGCTCTCGCCGATGCCCGCCACGCGGAAATCCAGCGGCCCGCGCAGCGTGTCCAGCCGCACCTGCTCGTCCAGGCCCACGTTCAGGCGGCGGGCCACCACCGGCGTGAGCAGGACTGCCGGCCCCTGGCGGAAAGCCGCCAGCGCGTGGGGCCAATCCCCCGCCTGGAAGCGAAAGCCCCCCATCCGCGCATACCCTGCGACATCCAGGAGGAGGGTTGGTTGGCCTGGAAAGACCTGCAGCGTCGCAACGTCGGCGGTGGTGCCGCGCATCAGCCACACCCTATCCGACAGCCCCTCCAGCGCCGCCAGCAGCCCGGCATTCAGCGGCGGCACGTCCGACGTGTCTTGCCCGGCCAGTTCGCGCAGTGAGATGGTCGTCAGGCCCGGGAGAACCAGGTAATCCCCGCCGGCCAGGCGGCCAAAGGTGGTGGCCAATTCGTCCCCCAGCAGCGAGAGCACCCCCACGTTCCCCAGCGCCATGCCGAGGACCAGCGCCAGCGCGCCGGCCATGCGCGCTGCTCGCCTCCACTCGCGGGCCAGGCTGGCGAGCGCCAGCGGCGCTTCGGCGGGAAAGAGCCAGCCTATGGCTGCCCCTGCACACGCCTGCGCGCGCGGCCGGATCCAGGCCAGGGCTTGCCGGACGAGATTCCTCGTCGCTACGCTCCTCGGAATGACAGGGGGGGAGGCTACGCTCCTCGGAATGACAAGGGGGGCGGTGCGCAAGGACTCCAGGGGGGGCTGGCGGGCCGCACCGAGCGCGGGACCGAGCGCACCGGCCAGGCTGGCGAGCATCCCCAGCGCCGCGGCCCCCAGGAGCGTCGTGGGCGGCAAGGGGGGCAGCGCCGGAACGGAAGACGGGACGGAGGCCAGGGCAGAGGTATTACCCAGGACCAGGCCAGCCCCGCCCCAGGCGAACAGGGCACCGGCGACCAGGCCCAGGCCGCTACCGGCCAGGCCCAGGAGCGCGGCCTCGGCCGCCAGCAGCGCCAGCACCCGCCAGCGCTCGGCCCCGACGACGCGCAGCAGCCCGATCTGCCGGCGGCGCGCCCGGGCGGCGGAGGCGAACACGGCGTAGACCAGGCTCACGCTGCCGGCCAGGACCAAGCCATCCACGCAGACCAGCGCCCCCAACACCAGCCGCTGCCACAGCCGGGCGGACTGCCCCGGCTGTGAGGGGATCGAGACCGCGTAGGCCGGCCCCAGCGCCCGCTCCAGGGCCGCCCGCACCTGGCGCGGCGAGGCGGCGGGAGCCAGGCGCACTTCCAGTAGCGTGAGCGCATCGTGCACGCCGAACAGGTCCGCCACCGTCTCTAGCGGCGCAATCAGCACCAATCCCTGCTGGGCAGCCGCCAGGCTCTTGACTTCGATCAAGCCGGTGAGGGGCAGCGCGACGTCACCCGAGGGGGTCGTCACCGTCACCGGCTGCCCCAGGCCCAGGCCCCGGACAAAGGCCCAGGGGGCCAGCGCCACCAGCCCGGACCTCTCTGTGGAAGGGAGCGTGCCCGCCGCCAGCGCCAAATCGTGGAAGGCAAGGTAGGAGGCGGGGTCAACGCCCAGCAGCGTGAGCGTGTCGGTATGGGGGGTCTGGACGCGAACGGGGCGGCGCAGGACCGGCTGCACCTCGGCTACACCGGGCACGGCCGCGACCTGCGCCTGCATACGAGCCGGCAGGTCATAGTCCACGTCGTAGGCGCTGGCGATCCACAGGTCAGCGGGGCGGCCGAGCAAGCGAGCGGGTGTCGCCACGCTCGCCTGCATCAGTGCGCCGATGCTGCCCGTGGCCACGACCAGGCCCACGCTCAGCGCCAGCGCTGAGAGCGACAAGAGCGTCCGCCAGCGCCGGCTCCACAGCCCGCGCAGCGCCAGCCAGCATAGCCAGCGCATCCCTACTCTGGGGTGAAGAAGAACACGACGCCGTCCATCCTCTGCGGGGTGAAGCGCAGGCCGATGCCGACCGACTCAAATGTCTCCAGGATGGGATTCTCGATGTTCGTTTCGTACGCCTCCTCGGTCGTGTTGGCCTGGTAGAGGCGGGTCAACGGCTCGTCGTTGAGGTAGATGATGAGCGAGGAGTCAGCGGGCAGCGCTGCCAGCAACGCCTGAAAGTTCTCGGTCAGGTTCAGGCCGCGCTGAGCGTGCCAGGCCACCACGGCCTGACCGATGGCGTCGGGCGAGGAGCCGAAGAGCAGCGTGTCACCGTCGAAGCCGTAGGTGATGGCGTACCCGCTCAGCCCCGTACCGACCT
>Ga0315291_10005156_pt1 | contig 16470 bp, 15 predicted proteins | sample YL17G12_20_MG_FD_203070 | JGI IMG/M metagenome (GOLD analysis project Ga0315291, IMG submission 203070) | Sediment microbial communities from Yellowstone Lake, YNP, Wyoming, USA - YL17G12_20 | ecosystem: Environmental > Aquatic > Freshwater > Lake > Sediment | place: USA: Wyoming | collected...
TATAAAACACTTCCGCTCCTTTACTGTTCCCTCTCCCCTCTGGGGAGAGGGTCAGGGTGAGGGGTTACTTCCTCATCAAAAACCTTTATTTGCTCTCCTTCTCCACCCAATCCAGATAATCCTTCGATCCGATTAAGATCGGCAATGCGATAATCTCTGGCACCTCGTAGCTGTGCATCTTTTTAACTTCTTTTTCTATCTTTTCAAAATTCTTTCTTTTCGACTTAGCGATTAATAGAACCTCCCTCTCATCTGAGATTTTACCTTTCCAGAAGAAAATCGAGCGAATATCTCGAACTATATTGACACAGGCGGCTAATTTTTTTTCCACTAAAGCTTTACCAATCTTTTCTGCCTTCTCGACAGAGGATGCGGTAATAAAAATAACAATGAATTCAGTCATCACATTATTTCCCTTTTCAAAATCTTTTTAAGACTCTCTACCTTACCCTTCATCCGGTTCTTTGCCCCTTTTCGATCGTCGATAGTGATCTTGGTGTAAACCCTGCGGCAGTCTTTTCTCAAAGCATTATGACACCTTTTTATCAATCTAAAGACCTCATCCCAATTCCCTTCTACTGTAGTCTCCATAGCACAAGTATGATGGGGCAATTTGCTTTTATCCACAATGTCCACCACCCTTGCCACATATCTACCTAAACTCTCCCCCTTATCTAAGGGGAACATACTGAATTCCACCACCATCTTTTTCCTCCTTTTTATGCTTATGCATCTTGAGATGGGTTGACCTCTTTTCTTCTTTTTAACTCTATTGCTTGAATAATCACTTCTGCCAACTTTTCCATTTTAAAAGGTTTGGGCAAAACAAAATCGACCCCTGACTCCTCCAAAATTTTAGGGTCGGGATCAATCCCCCATCCGGTTATAAGTATCACCGGTACATCGAACTTAATTTTTTTCACTTCTTTGGAGACCTCCCAGCCAGAAACCTCCGGCATTCCCAAATCGGTAATCACCAAATCGAAGTCGTCCTCTAAAAAAAGCTTTAACCCTTCAGTGCCCGATTCTGCTAAATGGGTTTGGTAGCCCAGTCCATCCAGAATATCAAACAGAAGATCTCGAATCATCTTTTGATCATCGATAGCCAAGATCTTTAATTTTTTAACCTCAGGGATTATCTCCTTTCTCTCTTTAACTCTGGTTTCGACCTTTGCCCGTTCAATAACTAAGACCACCTCACCCTTTTCATCCATAATCGGATAAGTCCAGACTGATAAACTTTCTTGGTTGTTTAAAACCATCTCCATAAATTGAGGTTTTGTGGTCTGAAAAGTCAAATAGCAAGGACAGCTTTCCGAATTATGACTTTTATACAAAAGCTCAAAACAAGATTTCCCCAGAACTTCCTCTGGCGGGAGATTCAAAAGCTTAAAAGTTTTTTGATTCGCTCTTATTATCTTTTGATTTCTGTCATGCAGAGTTATCCTCTCATCTGAAAAAGATAATACTATCTCCCACAGCTTCTCCTCTATTTCTTGCTTGGTTAATATCTTTTGATAATATAAAACAAAAGAAGCGTAGTTTCCTAAAGAGCGAGCCAAATCAATTTCCACCGGAGTGAAAGGTGTATCTATCTTCTCCAGAATCAAAACCCCCAGAAGTTCGGTTTTGACCAAAAGGGGAACCCCTAAAAAAGAATTCATATTTTTCTTGAAAACTAAATCCTTTTTCTCCACCACCTCCAAAATTAAGGGATTTTCTTTAACCTTGAATCTCCTACCTAAAGACGCCGGATCAAAGGATGCTTGGACCGTTGCCTCTTCCCCTTCTAAAACTATTATATCACATCCCGATGAATTGACCAGCTTGATTCCGGCAAAGACGATCTTTCTCAAAAGCTCTTCCGTGGTCAACTCTGAAAATTTTCCGCAAAGCTGGGTGAAAATACCTTTTTGATTTTTTATCTTTTCTAATTCCTCATCTTTTTTCCTTATCTGGTTTTCATAGTCCAAGGAGTGGACCAACCCCCCCAACTCTTTACCAAAAAAGCTTAAGAATTCTAAATCGTTTTTGTCGAATCCAAATTTCTTTTGGCTGAAAACCGATACCAAGCCTAAGATTTTACCTTTGGTCGCAAGGGGTGAACAGATACACGATTCCGGCTTGTCCTCCTTTGCCCAGGAGGCTAAGTTCTTTTCTTTATCCAGAATATCTGAAACTAATTCGGCAGATCCATCTTTTGCCACTCGGGATAAGATATCATCTTTTATGGGAATTCTCCTTAAGTTATTTATGGTATCCGAGGAAAGCCCAAAATCGGCTGAGAGAATCAGCTCATTTTTATCTTTGCTCAAAAGGAAAATTCCACCAAAATCCCCCTTGAAGTATTCCACTATCTTAGGCAAAGCAGCACCAAAAAGATCTGCCAGATTTTTTTTAGTGTTAAGATTTTCAATGAAACTTCTCAATGAACTCAACTTCTGTTCTTTTTCCTCTGATTCTTTCCTTTCCGAAAAGAGGCTGGAAAGCCAGTTCAAGGGGCTGATCACTAAAAAGATTATCCCTAAAAGATAAAACCCGGTTTTCAGAAATAAGCCCCAGGGGGTTTGGTCAACCACCAGATATTGAACAATCGAAGAGAACTCCTCACCTAAATCTAATAAGCTTCCTAAAAAAAGAAAGAGGACCCCCCACAAAAGCTCCACCCACCCCTTCAATTTCAGACGCTGGTATTTTCTTCTTATTCGATCCAGGTATAGCCAGAGAGAAAACAGAAATACTGAGAAAACAAACTTGATTAAAATCGGCATAAACCAAGCCTTGTGGCTAATCGATTTTTGCTATTAAGTTACAATAAACTTGTAGGAAAATCAAATGAAATTTTTGGAGATGAAAGTTTTTGTAGGGGAGGGGTTTATCCCCTCCCGCACTCTTTATCGCATATACGCGTAGCCGAGCCTTCAGGGTTCGGCAGAGGTATAAAACTTCTGCTACGCAATTTTTACCAAGCCTAACCCTTTACCCACCCTATAAGGTATCACAGGTTGTCACAACCTGTGATAATCCTCTGTTCGTGCGGGAATTGTCGTCAAGATCCCCCGCCAATGGCGGGGGAGATTTCCCCACACGAGTGTGGTTCGGGAATTCCAATTCCCGAACCAACTTTTTTAAGGCGGACGAAAAGCTGGGAGGGTTAATGGAATACTTCTCCGAACAAAGTAAAACTATCTGAATCAACTATTTTAACCGGAACAATCGAACCTAAAAGGTCTTTGTCATCTCTAACAATCACCATCTTATTCCCCCTCGATTTCCCTTTCCACGATTTTTTGTCCCTTTTGCTTTTCCCATCGATCAAAACCTCCTCCACTTTGCCGATGAGTTTTTTATTTTTTTGAAAGGAGAGCTCTCTTTGAAGTTGAATCAGGATATGCAATCTTCTCAACTTTTCTTCTTCAGGAACATCATTTTCAAATTTAGCCGCCTGGGTCCCCTCTCGTGGAGAATAACGGAACATAAAAGAAGAGTCGAACTCCACCATTTTCACGAGATTTAATGTCTCCTCAAAATCCTTTTCCGTCTCACCGGGAAATCCCACGATCAAATCTGTAGTGATGCTTAAATTATCTATTTTCTTTTTCGCCTTCTCCACCAAAGCCAAGTATTCCTCAGAAGTATATCCGCGATTCATTCTCTTTAAAATCTCATTCGACCCGGATTGCAAAGGAAGATGTAAGTGTTCACAAACCTTGGGCAAACAAGCCATCTTATCCATTAATTTCTCAGATAAATCTTTAGGATGAGAAGTCATAAACCTTATCCTTTTGACATCTGCCTGGTCATTTACTTTTTGCAATAAATCCGGGAAATCAAACTTCCCATCTTTATAGGAATCAACATTCTGTCCGACCAGGGTAACCTCCAAACATCCCAATTCAGAAAGACATTGAACTTCCCTTAAAATTTGTTCCCATTTCCTGTGTCTTTCCGGACCACGGACATAAGGGACAATGCAATAGGAACAATAATTATCGCATCCTCTGGAGATAGCCACATAGGAGGTGAATTGTTTTTTTCTTTCTGGCAAAATATCTGAGAAGAAAAAATCTGAGTCGGCTAAAGAGACTAAAGGAAAATTTTTTTTATTATCCAAATAATGGGGCAAGTGAAAAATCTGAGAGGTCCCTAAAACCAGATCCAGATATGGAGCTTTTTTCAAAAGTTTTCCCCCGGACTTCTGAGCCGCACAGCCTACTAAGGCTAAAATTACCTCTGGATTTTTTTGTTTAAATTTATTCAATTCCGCCAATCTCCCCATAGCCCTATTCTCTGCATGCTCCCTAACACAGCAAGTATTCAGAACAATTACATCCGCATCTGATGGTTTTTCGGTCAAAGAATAACCCTTAGAAAGAAGGATACTTTTCAACCTCTCAGAATCATAAACATTCATCTGACAACCAAAGGCCTGAATGTAGATATTTTTTATCATTTGGAGTGCAAAAATTTATTTTTGCTTACATTTGTCGTTCGTGCGGGAATTGGATTTCCCGCACATTAAGAACGCAACCTGAAGGTTGCGGCTACCCTAAAAATACGAGACAAAACCCCACAGGTCAAGACAAATTGGAGCGCAAAAAATTATTTTGGCATTTATTTCATTGGTAGCCGCAGGCTTTAGCCTGCGAAAAGTTTTTGTAGGGCCAACCTTTAGGTTTGCGAAAAAAATAACCCGCAAGGCTTCCCGCCTTTTGGCGGGATCCGCCTCTGGCGGAGAAGCCTTGCCCTACGTTTCTTGGTAGTTCCGTAGGTCGAAACCTCTGTGGTTTCGACATAATCCTTCTTTCGTTCGCGAATTGTATTTTCCCACACAAAAAATTTGTTTCGCGAATCCCCTGCTTTTAGCGGGATCTTAAATCGACCCGTTCCCTCTCCCCAGGGCGGAGATAAACTCCGCCCCTACGCAAACCGCATACTTAAACAAAAAAGGCGATCCGCCTCAGGCGGATCGCCTTTTCCTTTTTCTATTTTCCTTCTTCCTTTACTGTCCAAAGCGCGCCATCCAGGTTATCTCATCTTTCAAAGCCTTAGCATCGATTTTCCCCACCCCAATCTGCTGAACTAACTCATCACCTGTCCAGCGATTCGAGGTTGCCCACAGGCTTTTCAAATAATCACCGGCCTCGGGGGTTTCAAACCATTTCTCTCCGAACTTCTCCTGTAATATCTTTTTTAACTGCGCCTCTAAAAACCAGGCTCTCAAATAATCTGCAGAATAAAAATGGTCTCCGGATAAAAGATACTTCAGGCTATCTATTTGAGTCCACTCGTATCCTAAAATTGGCTGTTGGATTTCCGCATACTCCTCTTTTAAATTGGGAGCATTGGTATAGAGGTATCTTTCGTAAAGGAAATCGCCGCAATAAATTCGGGTCATCAAAAGGCGGATGAAGCCCCGATAGCGGATGAAGTCTTTCAAATCCTCCGGGGTAAACTTAAAGTGTTCCTCTAAGTAATTGGGGTCATCCATAAGATATTCCAGAGTAAATGCGTAGGTCTCGGTGACTGTATTATTCCCTAAATAGTTGAACTCAAATCCAGTCTCCTTGCTGAATAAAGCGTGTTGAGCATGACCCATCTCATGAGCAAAGCCGTCATAATCATCGTGTCCACCGATGGGTTTTAAGTTTATCCGGATGTCATCCGGAATGGAAACTGGATAGGTAGCTGCTCGGGGCTCCTTTTTGGGCCTTTCCTCAGTATCTAAAGTTAAAGCTTTTTGTTTATCCAGATCGATACCCAAATCCAGAAGGGTCTTTTTCATATTGGAGACCAAGTTCTCTTTGGGGAAGTATTGATCGAATTTTGCCCCCTTATAAAGCAATGCGAAATCCCAAGACCTGAATGAATCGGCACTCACATTTGCAAACTTGGGAGCATATTCTTTGAATAGGGCAAAATATAAAGAATCTGTGGAGGAAATAAATGCCTTACATACCTCGGCGAACTGGTCGAAGTTGGCTAATCGGTAATCCTGTAAGAAATCCTTCTGGGTTTTGTATCCGAACTCCTTTAGCATTGTATCGGTCTTAGCCATATCGGCAATGGTTATCGAGTCCTGCTGGGCAATTATCGGGATCCTGGAAAAGCTGATCTTTTTTCTTTTTCCCCTATCCGGCTCATAAGCCATCACATAAGAGTAGTGCCGATAAGGGATAGTGTCTTTGTCCACAACTAAGATAGCTTCCGCAGTCAGTTTGTTCATCTGATCCCCATATTTCGCCGTCTCCTGACCGATATATCCATCTATCAAATAGACTCTAAGATAATCTAATTTTTTGCGCTCCTCTGGATCGGAAGCAGCTTTCCTCCCCTTTCCAACTATTTTAATATTCTCTTTATCAAAGATATCTTTATATTTCTTTACAATCATCTCATAATGAGATTCCTCACCAAAGGCATCCGCTTTGAATCCATCCCCCACTATCTCCTTTATGAATTCGTAAGATCTGGCTCTGATCTCATCCAATTTTTTATTCTCCTCCGAAGTTAACTCCTTTTTAGCACAGGAAGAGAAAACCAAAAACAGGGCTATCATCATCCCGGTAAGTAGAATTAATCCTTTTTTCATATCTAACAGTTCCTTTCTTAGGTTAAAGTTTTAGTTTAAGTACCAGAAAATTGTATTTGCGCTTTATCGTAGTGCGACCCTTTCAGGGTTGCATTCTCCTTCGGCGGAAAAGCAAGGCTGAAGCCTTGCCCTACGAGTAGATCCTTAAATTCATACTTAATCCATTTACACCTCCATCCAGTATCTTTCTTTTACATTCCCAAAGTCTCTTTCAACCTCTCAATAAAATTCTTATCACCCTTAGGAGGCTTCGTTCCGGACATCTCAGACAATTTCTGAAAAAGCTTTTTCTCCTCAGAGGAAAGTTTTGTGGGAATCCAGACAATTATCTGAATCAGTTCGTCCCCTTTCCCATATCCATGTAGGTGAGGAATCCCCTTCCCTTTCAATCGGAATATCTTCCCCGATTGGGTTCCTTCTGGTATTTTTAACTCGATTCTACCATCTAAAGTGGGAACTTCAATTTGATCTCCTAAGGCGGCTTGAGAAATACTTATCGGGATATCACAGACTAAATCATCTCTATGCCGGGTGAAAAAAGGGTGTTCTTCTTCCTCGATGAAGACTAAGGCATCCCCGGCTGGACCTCCTCTCAGACCATAATTGCCGGCACCTCTTATGGGAATATAATTTCCAGGCGAGACTCCGGCTGGGACTTTAACCGTAATGGTACTTTCTCCCTTGATCCTCCCCTGTCCTCCGCAAACAGGACAGGGCTTTTCAATCACCTCACCTTCCCCTTGGCAATAATCGCAGGTGGTAACATTGATCAATTGCCCTAATATCGATTGCCTTACCTTCCTTATTTGTCCGGTCCCCTGGCATCGGGGGCAGGTAATTTTCGATGTCCCCCCGCTTCCTCTGCATTCTTCGCATCTGAGCAATCTTTTCAATTTTATCTTCTTTTCCACTTCAGTTGCGATCTCATTTAAAGACAATTGCAGTTTTATTTGCAGGTCCTGTCCCTTCTGTTTACCTCTGCGTCTCCTGATTGTAGTTTCCTGGCCAAAGAAATCGTCAAAGATGGAGAAGCTGCCGAAATCTCTCATGAATGCCCTTAAAGCATCGGAAAGGTCGAAAGTCCTGAAGTCAAACCCCTCAAACCCAGCACCAGCACCGACTCCCACATGTCCGAACTGGTCATATCTGGCTTTTTTTTCCGGGTCCTTCAAGACCTCGTAAGCCTCAGTCGCCTCTTTGAACTTCTCTTCAGCTTCTTTATTTCCTGGATTTCTATCCGGATGATATTGCAGAGCCAATTTACGATAAGCCCTTTTGATGTCCTCCTCCGTCGCCTCCCTCCCCACTCCTAAGATGTCGTAATAGTCCCTTTTAACCATCTACTTTCTTTTTCTTTTTAAGACCGAATTCTGTTAACCTTCAGCCTTAACTTTTATTATTCCTTACGTTTTTCATAGAAATCTCATCAATTAAATATTTTAATATACATCCCTTTTCTCCTCTGTCAACTATAAAAGTTTGTAGGAACATAACATTGTTCTGTCTCTAATTTCAGGGAAAGTATAAAGTAGGTCAATCCCGCCAAAGGCGGGATTGACACCCATTTTTGATCTGTCAAGCAGGCTGCGCCATGCTTGACCTACTTCTCACAGTTATTCAATAAATCTTGGGTATCAGCCGTTTGGTTGTTTGGGAATAATGGATATATTCATTTCCCAAAAAATCCTTAAGAGCTTTCTCCTCAATCCCCATTCGATAGATGAATGCCGCCAAAATGGGGAAAAATATAATCAAAAAGACAAGCCAATTGGCAAATGCTAATCCCAGACCCAGAAAAGAAAGCAAACTTCCCGCATAAGCCGGATGACGGATAAATTTATAGATACCTTCTTTAACTATCTTTTGATCTTTCAAGACTGCCACATCCACTGTAAAATACCTTTTCAGAGTAATTATTGCTATCCATCTGATAGCCAAACCTGATAAGATCAAGCCAAGTCCCAATACCGAAATGAAGGGAGATTGGATTTTTAAAGAGCTAAGGTTTTGCATCGCCAGAAATACTCCTATAGAAACACTAAAGGTGATAGTAATCCATAAAAGCCTCAATGAGGATTGGTCCAACTGTTTTGAAGAACGATTTGTCTTTGAATGTTTGACTCTGGCCAAAACAACTTCTGAGGAAAACCAGATAAAAGAAATGATGATAAGAAACAGACTTAGATTCACTTTTAACTTACCTACTTCCCTATCGTCTCAATTATATGTAGGGGCAGGTGCGTATGCATTCATACGAATCTTTAGACCTGCCCTTTTGATGCTTCGGGAATAGGAATTCCCGAAGCTTTTTAGCGTCAGCATTTTCCCCGCCTTTGATGGGATCTTAAGACTAACGCAGATGCTCTTTTAACGTCGGGCATGAAGCCCGACGCTACCCCTTTGCCTTCTAATCAAAGGAATACCGTCGTAGGGACAGACCTTCAGGTCTGTCCGGACAGGTTTGAAAACCTGTCCCTACGTTTTCCGTTTACCGTTTTCCGCTCATTCTACTACCTCATAGTCCGCATCCACCGCCCCTTCCCCTTTTCCTTTTTCCTTTTTCTCTTTTTCCTTTTCTTCTTCAGGTGGTGGCGACGACTGTTGGGCAGTCGTCTTCTTATACATCTCCTCTGCTATCTTATGCGATGCCGAAAGCATATTCTCCACTGCTCGATTTATCTCCTCAGTATTATCCCCTTTCATTACTTCTTTAACCTTCTCGATCGCTTCCTCTACTCTTTTCCTCTCATCCGAAGAAATCTTATCTCCATATTCTCTTAATGTTTTCTCAGTAGAATAAACCATCTGATCAGCCCTGTTTTTTGCCTCGACCAAAGCCTTCTTCCTTTTGTCCTCCTCTGAATGCAGTTCTGAATCCTTTACCATCTTTTTGATTTCACCCTCTGAGAGGCCGCTGGAGGATTCGATCCTGATTTTTTGTTCTTTTCCAGTTCCTAAATCCTTGGCTGAAACGTGCACAATCCCATTGGCATCGATGTCAAAAGTGACCTCGATCTGAGGGATCCCTCGAGGAGCTGGTGGTATTCCTACCAGATCAAACCTTCCTAAGGTTCTATTATCTATCGCCATCTCTCTTTCCCCTTGAAGGACATGGATGCTCACCGCGGGCTGATCATCTGAGGCTGTGGAAAATATCTGAGATTTTCTGGTGGGAATGGTGGTGTTCCTCTCAATCAAGCGAGTCATTACCCCGCCTAAAGTCTCGATCCCTAAAGATAATGGGGTAACATCTAATAGCAAAACATCTTTGACTTCCCCGGCTAAAACCCCGGCTTGAATTGCCGCACCTACTGCCACCACCTCATCCGGATTGACCCCCTTATGAGGCTCTTTGCCAAATAGGTCTTTCACTATATCCTGAACTTTGGGCATTCTGATCTGGCCGCCAACTAAAATTACTTCATCTATATCTGAAGCGGAAAGTTTAGCATCGGAAAGTGCCTGCTTGCAGGGACCAATGGTTCTTTGAATCAGATCATCCACCAATTGTTCAAGTTTTGCTCTACCCAAGGTCAAATCTAAGTGTCGGGGACCGGATGAATCCGCAGTTATAAAAGGTAGATTTATATTGGTCTGAAGGGTGGTGGAAAGTTCACATTTCGCTTTTTCCGCTGCCTCCTTAAGTCTCTGTAAAGCCATCCGATCCTTTCTCAAATCTATTCCATATTGTTTTTTAAATTCTTCCGCCATCCAATCGATCACCCTCTGGTCAAAATCATCTCCGCCCAAGTGGGTATCACCATTGGTGGCTCTCACTTCAAATACCCCTTCACCTAACTCTAAGATGGAGATATCAAAGGTTCCTCCACCTAAATCGAATACCGCGATCTTCTCATATTTCTTTTTCTCTAAACCGTAGGCTAAAGAAGCCGCGGTTGGTTCATTGATGATCCTTAAAACATCTAAGCCTGCGATCCTTCCAGCATCTTTGGTAGCCTGTCTCTGGGAATCGTTAAAATATGCTGGCACAGTGACAACCGCCTGCGTTACTTTTTCGCCCAGATAATCCTCAGCTGTCTTTCTCATACTTTGCAAAATCATTGCTGAGATCTCTGGAGGGGAATATTCTTTCCCCATAATGCTCACCCTCACATCCCCATTGGGAGCTTCAACGATTTTGAAGGGAACCAACTTTTCTTCTTCTAAGACCTCACTATGTTTCCTTCCCATAAATCTCTTAATAGAGAACACCGTATTTTCAGAGTTGGTAATCGCCTGGCGTTTAGCCACCAAGCCGACCAACCTTTCCCCGGTCTTAGTAAAGGCGACCACTGAGGGAGTAGTCCTCGATCCCTCCGCATTAGAAATAACCTTCGCCTCTCCTCCCTCCATCACCGCCACACAGGAATTAGTCGTCCCCAAATCTATCCCGATAACTTTTGGCATCTTATTTTTGACCTCCTCAATTTATTTTCAAAACATCGCTTCATCTTACTATTTTATTTTATCTATAAAACTGCTGAACACTGGGCTATATTAATAATTGAGCACAACGGGTAAATCAAAAGTTATAATACACACGATAGCGAAACAATCTGTAATTGCGAGCAAAAGCGAAGCAATCCTTATAGTGTTCAGTAGATATCTCATAATTCATCATACAAATCCTTCCACTCTTTGTTTATACTGTTAATCAGACCCACCTTCTTTTGCCTGGAGCCACCTTTAAGCTGCTTTTCTCTTGAAATAGCGTAATAGGCATCCTCAAATACCTCATAATAAACCAATTTATTAATATTATACTTTTTTGTAAATCCGCCTATTAATTTTTCCTTATGTTGGTAGGCTCTTCTTTTTAAATCATTGGTTACTCCGGTGTAGAGCACAGTATTATTCTTGTTAGTCATTATGTGTACATAATATTGCTTGCTCATCTGATAACCTCTATTGTCATTGCGAGCCCATCTGGGCGAAGCAATCTCTATCCCGTTTTGGAGATTGCTTCGTCGTCCCGCAAAATGCGGGACTCCTCGCAATGACACCCTATAAAATGCGTTTGGATTAATCGGCAATTCAAAACATCCTCAAAAAATTCTACCATTCCTCCTTCTCTTTTTCTTCCTTTTTCTCTTTTAACTCTTCCTTTTCTTTCCTTCCCATCGAGACAATCACCTTAGGAGCTTTAATCACTCTATCGTTTAGAATATATCCTTTAGAAATCTCATCCGCAATCACCCCTTCGGGAAATTCATCTGACTCCACTTGCAAAACTGCCTCGTGCAGATGGGGATCGAATTTCTCCCCCTTGGTTTTTATCTCCTTCAGTCCCTCTTTTTCCAAAATATCTTTAAGATGATTGTAAATCAGCTCCACCCCCTGGTGAAAACTATCAAAATCTGTAGAATTTTTGGCTGAGTTTAAAGCTCTTTCAAAATTGTCCAAGGTATCAGTCAGTTTAGCTATTAAATTTTCATTAGAATATTTGATTAGATTAGCAAATTCTTTAACTGTTCTTTTTTTGTAATTATCAAAATCAGCCGCCACCCTCAAAAGCCTATCCTCGATCTCTTTGCATTGCTGTTCACTTTTTCCCAGCCGCTCCTTTAAAACATCAATTTGAATTTCCTCCTTCTCGATTTCTTTCTCTACTTCTTTCTCTTCCGGCGCCGGGACCACCCCCAGTTCCTCTCCACCAGCCTTCCCGGACAAGGTAGTAGATTTCTCTTTTTTCAAATCTGTTTCTGAATTTTCTTTTTTTATTTGCTCTTTTTTCTTCATCCCATTCATCCTCCGTTTTATTTCTCAAGATGCATTCGCACTAATCAAAAGAATTTATTCTGAAAGAATTTTGCTCAGAAGTTTTGCAGTATAATCAACTAAAGAGACTAATTTCCCATATCTCATCCTGGTGGGACCGATGATTCCAATAGTCCCACTAACCTCCCTGGCTTGATAACGAGAGGTGACCAGGCTTAAGGATTGAACCTCACCTCTTTCTAACTCCTTGCCAATGGTGATAGTGATCCCTTCCTTTATCCCCTTTGCTGAAATCAGCTCAGCTAAAATCTTTTTCTCCTCCACAAGGGTGATGAAGGAAGAAAGGGTATCCTTATCTTTAAATTCTGGTTGATTGACTATATTGGTAGTCCCACTTAAATGAAGTTGCTCTGTTTCCTGGAAAGTCAACAAGGTTTCTTTGGAATCTAAGAATAGTTTTATCAATTTAGCGTCCGCTCCCGAACTCTCTTTGAGCCTCTCCTCCATCGAATCCATAATCTCTCTCAAAGAAAGACCGCATAATCTTTCATTCAATATACTTTGAGTCTTCTCCAAAGCTAAAGTCTCTAAGTTTGATTCAGCTTCTAAGAGAATGGTCTTTATCAGTCCGGATTTCACAGCTAAGACTACCAGAATTTTTTTCTCCGCCACCGGGATCAGATCTGCGCGGGTTAAAATACCTTTATCGAACCGCGGAGACAAAATCACCCCCAATTCATTTGAAACATTTCCCAAAACTCTTGCGGTCTGCTCTAATAATTCTTCAATCGCCTTATAATCTACCAAGATCTCCTCTTCGATTTTCTTTTTTTCAGACGCCGCCAAATTTTCCGGTTCCAAGAGATCATCCACATAGACTCGGTAGCCGGTATCTGTGGGAACTCTTCCTGCAGAGGTATGCGGCTGTCTTACCAAACCCATTTCCTCCAGATCCTGCATAGTATTTCTTATCGTAGCTGGCGAAATTTTCAATCCAAATTTATTAGCTAAAACCTTGGAGCCCACCGGCTGAGCCGTGGCTATATAATAGTCGATCAAAGCCTGAAGGATATTTTTTCCCCTCTCAGATAAGCTCTCAAAACTCATAGTTAAACCCTTTGGCTAATTTAGTTTTTTAGAAACTTTATCTTTAATCTGGGCATATTGATTCAAAGTGACCTAAACAATTATAATTATAATACGCATCCTCCCCCTAAATCAAGCAAAAAATCGACCTCGCAAAAGCTTATCTTATCATCCATCAAGCTTTTAAGAAACCATTTTTCTTGCGACTTGAAACTTGAAACTTGAAACTTTATTTCATCCGTCATTCGTCATCCTTCATCCGTCATTTCTCTTCCGACTTGAGACTTGCAACCTGCAACTTTATTTCAATCTTCTCACCTCAAAAACCACTAAATTCATCGGATCCGGACAGCAGACATCGATAGCGTCTGGGTCAGAAACCCAGAAATGGCTCCCTTTGAACATCAAGGTCCGGGCAGTGGGTATAACGGTTAACATTGCCTCCACACATAAATCCGCAGGAGTAGTTCCACCTCTGAAATAGAACACATCCCCAACTTTATGCCCCAGAGCACATTTCCCTTTAATAGATTTAACTTCCACCTTGATGTCCGGAATCTTTTTCGATCCAATTTTTCTCTTCGCCATTTTTCCTCCTTTTTGTTTATCTTTAAGTAAAGCTAAAGCTTTACACTCCAAGAATTCGTGATTTGTCATTCGTCATCCGTCATTATTTTTTCTTGACCCTTGCCCCTAATTTGTTATTCGTTATTCGTCATTCATCATTCGACATTCGTTATTCGTCATCCGTCTTTTTTTGCCTATTGCCTTTTGACTTTTGACTTTTTAATTAGTCATCCGTCATTCATCATTCGTCATTTTAATTATATTCTCCCTGATCGTAGGATAGCTATCACCAACCAGATCCCCAGAATTCCAGCAAAAACATATCCAAAAATCCCCAAAAGGGGGTAACCGAAAAGATATGGTCCTACTTCCAATCGCATAATCAGAGAGGAGCCAACGATCAATGCCGCAATTATCAAACTAAAAGAAATTCTGTTGGAGGAGCGCTCCATCTCCAAAATGAATTTTTCTAATCCCTTATGTTGCAAAGAGAATCCTAATTCCCCTTTTCTCAATTTTTCAGTTATCATCTGTAAGTCAAAGGGGAGAGGAACCAACAGGTCTCTTAGGTCTTGCAAGGTGGTGGTAATATCCCTTAAGATGATTTTCGGTCTGAATTTTCTTCGAGAAAGCTTTTTAACATAAGGGATCATCTCGGTAACAAAATCGAATTCCGGATCCAGCATCCTACCCACCTCTTCATAAGTCGCCAAGGCTTTGCCGAAAAGCATCAGCTCCGACTGAATCTTTATCTTGTGCCGGTGAATCAGATCAAAAGCATCGTTTATCAAAGATTTCATATCTATCCGAGCTAAAGGGATGCGGTGATATCTATATAAAAATTCAGTTAAATCGGTTTCCAGAGTTTTGAAGTCCGTTCCTTCAGATAAGACCCCAGCTTTCTGATAGACTTTAACTATCCCTTTCGGATTCCAGGTGACTATTGCGATCAACAAATCTGAGAGTTCATCCATCAGAGTCTCAGAAAGTCGTCCCATCATTCCAAAATCTAAAGGAGCGATCACATTCCCTTCTAAAATGAAAAGGTTTCCCGGATGGGGATCAGCATGAAAAAATCCATCGATAAATATCTGCTTGAATAAAGCCCTCCCTGCATTTCTGGCAATTATTTTCCTATCCAATCTCGCTTTCTCAAGTTCCGCTAAATTGGATACCTTTATCCCGTGAATATATTCCATGGTCAAAACTAAAGAGGTGGTCTTATCCCAGGAGACTTTGGGAACTTTTACCGTGTGGTCACCTTTGAAATTATGGGCAAATATCTCGATATTTCTTCCTTCATTTTTGAAATCGATCTCCCTTCTGAAAGTTCGAGCAAGCTCCTCCACTATCCCCTGGGGATCATATTGTTCACTTTCGGGGATATATTTAACTAAAAGATTGGCTAAATCCCTTAAAATCTCCATATCGGTATCGATGATTTTTTTTATCCCCGGGCGTTGAACCTTGACCACCACCTCATCACCCTCTTTGGTTTTGGCTTTATGCACTTGAGCTAAAGAAGCGGAAGCAATTGAAACCGGATTAAATTCTGCAAATAATTCTTCCAATGGAGCTTTCAATTCAGACTCGATTATCTCTTTGACTATAGGAAAAGGGAAAGGAGCTACTTCATCTTGAAGCTTGGTTAATTCTATCACTAATTCCAAGGGGATCAAAAAGGGTCGTATGGATAAAACCTGTCCTAACTTAACAAAAGTCGGACCCAGCTCTTCCATGGCTAATCTAATCCTCTGGGCATAACCCAGCTCTTCGATCTCCCTTTTTTCTCTGACTAAAAATCTTTTACCTAACTTCAAAAAAGTGAAAATTCTCATCTGGGATAGGATATGCCCGAACCCGTATTTGACCAAAACCCCAACGATCTGTCTATATCTTCTGAAATGCCTGAATCTTTTGTCCCACCGGGGAATCCGCATAAACTCTCCAATATGAAGGTTAAATAAACTTATGAAATAACTCAGAGTTAGTCAACAAAAAAATGAACCATATATGTTGTATATGCGAATGTATCTCAAGTGGGTAGCCCTGGGTCCCTGAACCCAGGGCTATCTATTTTACCTATGATTGTTCTGCCGGCAGGGAACGAGCAGGTTCTGGAAACCCATGTTGCCTCCCAGCTGGGCAGGCAACGTGGGACTACCGAATTATAGGTGGAGTGTTGTCCAAAGGGAGTGAATGGGAAAATATGTAGGGACAACCCTTGTGGTTGTCCGTGGGATGTAGGGATAGAGAAACGTAGGGGCAACCTATGTATTTGCCCTTTTTTAATGTAATGTCCGACGGTTCTGTTGGACGAAAAACGCCCGACACAACGGTCGGGCGCTACTATACACCATCATCAGACAAGAATGTCTGACCTACCGGGAAAGTAGGGGCACGTTGCAACCTGCCTCTACCGAAAAAAACTATTTCAATTTCTGTTCCAATTTCTCAATCGCCTTAGCCAATTGATCGATCCTTTTGGTTAGCTCCTCTAAGTCCTC
>Ga0315291_10005160_pt1 | contig 16460 bp, 18 predicted proteins | sample YL17G12_20_MG_FD_203070 | JGI IMG/M metagenome (GOLD analysis project Ga0315291, IMG submission 203070) | Sediment microbial communities from Yellowstone Lake, YNP, Wyoming, USA - YL17G12_20 | ecosystem: Environmental > Aquatic > Freshwater > Lake > Sediment | place: USA: Wyoming | collected...
CAAGACGACGGGCTTGCCGATTCTTTCGGCGACAGCCCTGGCCTCGGCCGGCGAAAACGCGACATCGCCCGAAGGGACGCGCACGCCGCCTTCGCGGAGAAGTTTTTTGCTCTGATGTTCGTAAAGCCTTGCCATGTCCGTTGCTCTCGGGTCAAACCGCTGAAAAAGTATACTTTAAACAGGCTTTAGATGAAAGAGGGCGCCCGCCCGACAAACCGCGCCGGACCGTTGATTTTTCCGAGGGATTATGAATAGAATACCCGCGCTTCCCAAATCTCACCAAGGAGACGGGCATGACCGACCCCCAACCCGGCAAGGCGAAATTCCCCAAATCATTCTGGACCGCCAATGTCATCGAACTCTTCGAGCGGGCCGCTTACTATTCCGTGGCCTCGTTCATCGTGATCTATCTCAACGAGAAATTGGGCATGAGCCCGTCCCTGGCGACGACCCTGAACTCGTCCGTGTTATGGGCGATCATCTATTTTATGCCCGTCGTCTCCGGGACGCTGGCCGACAAGTTCGGCTTCAAGCGTTCGCTGGGCGTCTCGTTCGTCATGATCGTCCTGGGCTATGCGATCATGGGCAACGTCCAGAGGCTCTGGCCCGGCCTCGTCGGCGCCGCCCCGGGTGCGCCGGTCAATTATGTCCTTCCCGTCGTCCTGGCCATCGTCCTCATCGGGCTAGGCGGGTCGATCGTCAAACCGTGCATCGCCGGGACGATCCAAAAGACCTCCGGCGTGCGGGCCACGCTCGCCTTCGGCATTTTTTACATGGTCATCAATATCGGCTCGATCACGGGCCGCAGCGTGTCCTATTTCGTCCGGACGAACTACGGGATCCCGGCCATTTTCACGTATGTCGCGACCATCTTCGCCGTCATCGGCCTCGGCGTGACGCTCCTCGTCTACCGGGAGCCCCAATACGTCAGCGACGGGAAAAAAGATAACCAGCGCGTCCAAAAAAAGACGGTCGGGCAGGCCCTCTTCGGCATTATCATCGTCCTGCGGAACCTGAAGTTCGTCTTTTTCATCGTCGTCCTCGCCCTGTTCTGGTTCCTCTACATCCAGCTCTACAACCTGATGCCGCTCTTCATGCGGCACGTCGACCCCAACGCGCCCATGGAGCTCTACACGATGGCCAACCCGATCATGATCGTCTGCTTCCAGATGCTCATCACCCGGATGGTTAAAAAATGGAATCCGATCAAGACCATAATCATAGGAGCCGTGATCGTCACGATCGGGATGTGCCTCAATGTCCTTCCCGCCCTTCTGACGTCCGATATCAAGCACAAAGTCGACCTCCTAGGGCTCGCCATCCCGTTCGCGGGTTTGTTCCTGATCGTCTCCATCGCCTCCATGGCCGTCGGCGAAATGCTCGCCTCTCCCCGGATCTACGAATACGTCGGGGCCATCGCCCCCAAAGGGCAGGAAGGGTTATACATGGGTTACGTGAACCTGCCGCTGGCCGTCGGCAGTTTTTTCGGCGGACGCGTGAGCGGAAAATTGTTCGAACACTTCATCGCCAACCCGACTAAGGCCGGCCAGCCGGCCAACTATATCCCGATGTGGCTGATCATCACCGGCGTCGGGCTGTGCTCGATCATCGGGCTGGCGATTTATGATAGAGTGATGAAAAAGACGTCCTCCCGTTAACTCGGCCGGACGACAAGAAGATTCTTCACGCCGTTTTTGACGAACTCTTCATAATAGGAATCGACGATGTCCCGTTCAAGCCGGTCCAGCTCGCGCGGCTTCATGGTCGTGACGTAGTCTTCTCCATAGCGCGCGGCGAGGTCGCGGTCGGCCATCCGGTATTCGAGCTCGTCCCAAAAGAGGTCGTTCCGGTAGTCATCCAGGGCGGAATCCCATTCCTCCTCGGCCGCGGCCGACGGGAAATACTGGCCGAGGTCCTCGTCGAAGTCGACAAGACGGCCGAGGCCGAAGTCGCGGGCCTTGCTATAAACGGCGTTTTCCAGGGCGTTGGTCTCTTCGTCAGGGGCCTCGGCCCGGTAGCCGTTCACGACCCAGTTGCCGAGATAAACCAGCCGCATCAGCGTTTCGAATTGACGTTCCGTAAAATGGATTTCCATGGCATCCTCGTCCGATTCTCGATTGAAGCGCTATTATACACCATTCTTTCGGGAGGACGGAGATGCGGCCGCGGGCCGGAACTATTCGAACCAGATTCTGACGCGAGTGCCGTGATCAATGACCTCAATAAGGAACTGAGGCCCGAGTTTTTTCAACTCCGCGAACAGCGCCTGGACATCGACCTGACACCCTTTGTCCTTCAAGATGACGTCCTGGGTCCCGACACAGCGCAGGGCGACCTCCACGACGACGATCGGGAGCGAGACGGAGACCTGGACCTTCCCGGATTTCTCATCGGAAACCAGGACGTTGAAGCAGCTCACCGCTTTACCCGGCACATACGTCGGGTTGTCCGCGACGGCCTTTTTGATGGCCTGCAGGTCGGCATATTTCTCGGCCGCGAAGGGTCCTGAGACGGCGCCCAGGCCGAGTCCCAGAACGAGCAGGACCAGGGTCGTAAGTTTTTTCATGACGATTCTCCTTGTTGGTGTTATTCGATCCAGATTTTTATGAGGGCGTCTTCCGTCCGAAATTCGAGGATGCGACCTTTGAAGGATTGAAGCTCCCGGATGATCCTGTCGATGTCGTAGCCTTTGGCCCGGATCGTTTGCTTATCGGCCTCGGGGAGGGCGCCGAGCACCAGGTCGGCCAACGCCCACGGCAGCGTGACGTCGCTGACGAGCCTATTCGTCCGCGCGTTCATGACCCTGATTCTCAGCATGCGCGGCGCTTTGCGCTCCAGGGACTTTTCCTCGGCCCCGGCGAGCGATTCGGGGGAAACGCGGAAGAGGGCGATCCTTGCCCGGTCCAGGAGGTCGGGCGCCTTTTCGTCGGTCAGGATGCTCTTGAGCACGGGAACGCTTTTAGCGGCGATCTTCTTGTCCTTGACAAAGCTCAATTGGATCGCGGCATAATACCGGACGACCCGGTTCGAGCTATCGAGCCGGTCTTCGGCTTCACGGACGTAATCCCTGCCGCCCTGTTCATAAAGCTTAAGCGCCAGGTCGATCACGGCAACCTCGGCCGCTTCGGCGAGGCTCGGGCTCTTGTCCTTCACCCGGAGAAAGCTTTTATAAGATTCGAGCGCGTCTTTCTCCCGTCCGCCCACCCTGTCTAGCGCCTGGGACCGGTAATACAATGCATGCGCCGACAGCGGGCTTTGTGGATACTTGACCAGAAAATCGTCCAGGCTCGCCAGGGCGTCGGGCCACTTCTCGTCAAAGACGAGGAGCTTGATGTCCTGGAAAGCCTTGACATCGGCGGACGCCTGTGACGACTGGGCCCGGCCGCCCATCCAGACGCCGGCCAGAAGGACCGCCACCGTGACGATTTTTTTCGTGTTCATGTCAGACCCCGCTTTCCGCGAGCTCCTTCCGGAGCAATTGGATGTTCAAGAGAAGCTGCCTCTGCTCGACGAACGCTTTGATCCTCGACGCTTCCTCGGCCGTGAGCTCGTCGCTCATCTCCGACAGCTCGAAGAAGAGAGTCTCGATCTGGTTGCAGATCTCCCGCGCTTTAGCCATCTGGGCCCGGTCGAGTCCCGGATTGATGAAACGTTTTTTAGAGAGAATGCCGCGAGCCAGGTCCGCCGTGCGGTCCGACCCCATCGCCTCTCCCGGACCCGCTGGCCGCTGGAGAAGATCCAGAATCAGGGCCTGACTTTTGTCCAGATAAGCGATTGTTTCCTGCTTGGCCAGCCGCAACTCGGCCCGGTCCACGAAATCGGCCGACGCGGAAGAGTTCAATGCGCCGGCGCGGCGGAAGACCGGCGGATGGACCGCGAAATACATCGCCGCCGCTCCGATGACGACTCCGCCGAGCGCGGCCGCCAGGACAGGCCTCCACCGCGGCGTTCCGAGCGCCGTCCAGAACGGTCGGCTCGCCGGCTCCGAAGCCGCGCCGCGCCCCGGGGTCAACGCCGCGTCGGCGATCCGCTCCGGGAGCGTCTCCCAATCGACCGCGGCCATGGCGCTGCGAAGGTCTTCGCGCTCCGCATCGGCCCCGGCGAGGATCTGCTCGACTTCGTCCCGGGCCCGCCGACACTCCGGGCATGTTTCCAGGTGTTTTTTCATACCGGCCTCTCTGTCTCCGCCGAGCGTCCCGTCCAGGAGGGCCGCCACGTCCTTGCGCGTTTGTTCACAGTTCGTCATCGTTCCCACCCCAGCCGCGGACCCATCAGCGTCCGCAGGTTTTGAATGGCCTTGAAATGCAGGGATTTGACGGTTCCCAGGGAAAGGCCGAGCGACCGGGCGATCTCGTCGTTTTTGAGCTGCTCGAAGTGCCGCATGACGAAGATCGTCCGCTGGCGGTCGGTCAGTTCGTTCACGCACCGTCCGAGAACCTCTTTGAGGTCATGCGCCCGTTCGCCGCCTTCGGCCCGGGGGTCAGCCACGTTCAGTTCGTCGACAGGCGTTCCGCTTTCCTGGGCCCGGCGACGGTCGCCCGCCTTCCGATAATGGTCGATGCACAGGTTCCGGGCGATCTGGAGAAGCCACGCTTCGAAGTTGTGGCCCGCCCGGAACGACCCGATTTTCTGATACAGCCGGAGGAACGTGTCCTGGACGAGGTCCAGGGCGTCCTCTTTGTTCCGGAAAAAGGAATACGCCACGATGAAAACCTTCTTTTGATATGACCGGGTGAGGGTCACGAACGCCTCCCGGTCGCCGGACCGGACCCGTTGAACCAGACTCCAGGTATCCTCATGGGTGAACTCTCGTGACGCGTCCATGCCGAAACCGACCGCGCCCTCAGTCCCGCCGGATAAGCCTCATCGACATCCTCTCATATTATAGACTCCATGAGAGTCTACGTAGAGGCCTTCGGAAAGGTTTACGCGGGGCGCGGGGAGACGAATGGCCAGAAAACTCCCTTGGCGAGAGGTTTCTCTCCCAAGGGGGGTCGAGTCGCGGTTAGACCGGATCCGGGCTAGAAATCAGAACTTCCGAAAATCTCTTCGCTCTCCAAAATCCCGGCGCTCCCGCGGACGGTCCTCGCGAGGGCGGGCTTCGTTGACGATGATCTTCCGTCCCTCAAGGTCCGAGCTGTTGAGCTTGGACTTCGCTTCTTCGGCGCCTTCGGGAGTCGCCATTTCGACGAAGCCGAAGCCGCGTCCTTGAAGGATGTTCACCGAGGCAACCTCGCCGTACTGGGAAAACACTTCCTTAAGTTTCTCCTCGGTCGTCTTGTAATTGAGGTTGCCGACATACAACTTTTTAGAACTCATAAAAAAAACCTCCTGCGCCCTTCCATCCTCCGATGCCAAGGACCGGATCATTTTTCCACATTGACTTTGGAAAATCAAGCGGAATTTCGCCCGCGCCGCCGCCGCCATTTTCGGCCGCGGGCTTTTTTGGTATAGTGACCGTGAACGCCGTCTCCAAGGAGCTTCCCATGACAAAAGGCCGGCTGGTTTTCATTCTCGTCGCCGTCTTCGCCGTTCTTCTCTTGGCCACCGCGGCCTCTTTTTTCCTTCTCGATTTCAACCGGCCCCCGTCGATCGCTCCTGCGTCCTATCTCGAGATCGTCCTCGAAGGGCCGCTCGTGGAATTTTCAGGAGGGAACCCCCTGGCGTCATTCCTCGGCGTCCGCCCGCTCTCCGTCCATGATATCTGGACGGGCCTGCGCAAGGCCCGGGTCGACGACCGCATCGCCGGCGTCCTCCTCCGTCTCGGTCCTCTCGCCTGCGATTGGGCCAAGTGCGCCGAGGTCCGGGACGAGGTCGCCGCGTTCCGAGCCTCGGGCAAGAAAGCCTACGCGTACATCGAAGAGGCGGCCTCGTTCGACAAGGAATATTACCTTGCCACGGCCTGCGATAAGATTTTTCTCCATCCGCTGGGCTGGTTTGGGATCGCCGGCATCGGCGGCGACGTCCCGTTTCTGAAAACCGCGCTCGACAAGCTGGGCATCGAAGCCCAAATCGTTCACGTCGAGCAGTATAAAACGGCGTACAACATGTTCACCGAGCGCGGGTTCACGCCGGCCCACCGGGAGATGATGGAATCCCTCATCTCCGACGAATTCGCCTATTACATCAAAACCGTCGCCGCGGCCAGGCACAAGAGCGAGGCCGACGTCCGGGCGCTCATCGACGAGGCCTTTTTCCAGGGGGACCGGGCGGTCGCTTCGGGGCTCGTGGACGGCCTCCTCTTCGACGACCAGGTCCGGGCGCTTTTCGGCCGCGGCGCCGGCCGCGTCCCCTTAAACGTCTACACCCGAATCGACCCGGCTTCCCTGGGCCTCGGGACGGGCCGCAAAGTCGCCCTCATCTACGCCGCGGGCGCCATCCACGGCGGCGAAAGCGCGTACCAGTCGATGGGCGCCGACACCGTCGTCCGCTCGCTCCGGGCCGCCCGCGAGGACCGGAGCGTCGCGGCCGTCGTGTTCCGCGTGGACAGCCCGGGCGGGTCGGCCGTGGCCTCGGACTCGATATGGCGCGAGGTGATGCTGTGCCGCGAAAAAAAGCCGTTCGTCGTCTCGATGTCCGACGTCGCCGGCTCGGGCGGATACTGGATCTCCATGGCTGCCCACAAAATCGTCGCCCAACCCCAGACGCTGACCGGATCGATCGGCGTCCTCTCGGGTAAGATTAGCCTCGAAAAGTTGATGGCCAAGGTCGGTATCGCGACCGAAAAAGTCGGGATCGGACAACGGCTCGGCGTGTTCTCGCCGTTCCGAAGCATGACGGCCGAAGAAACGCAACTTTTGAAAAAACAAATCCTATGGATTTACGACCGCTTCCTGGCCAAAGTGGCCGAAAGCCGGGGTCTGTCCAAGGAAACGGTGGACGGGATCGGCAAAGGACGGGTCTGGACGGGAGGCCAGGCCAAGAACCTCCATCTTGTCGACGAGCTCGGCGGGCTGTCCCGGGCGATCGAGCTCGCCAAAGAGCTCGCCGGAATTCCGACGAGCGAGGACGTCCGGTTTGTTGTTTGGCCTCGCCGCGAATCGCTTTTCCGGACGTTGTTCCGGCCGAACGAATCGCGCTTTCCGGGCGCCCTTTCCAAAGAGGTCCGCGCGGCCTCGGAGTGGGCGGCGCGTTTGAACGAGGACCGGGTCTGGGCCGTCATGCCCATCCTCCCGGGGTTGGGGGGGACGACTATTTCTTCGTTTTGACGATCGCCTTCTCGTCCGGTTTCATCAGCCAGAGCTTCTCGCGGGCTTCCTTGTCCACGGCCTGCGGGTTCTTTTCCAGGGCTGTGATCTCTTTTTCGAGCCGGCTCTTTTCCTTCTGGAGCCGCTCAACCTCTTCGACGAGGAATGAGTATTTTTTCCGGATGCGGACGATGTCGAGGAAGCCTTTCCGTCCGAAAAACGCGGTGACGAGTAAGGCGAAAAGGATGAACGCGAACCCGAAGAGAAAGACCTTCCGCCGCAGCGCTCCGGATTTCTTTTCGGTCACGCCAGCTTCTCCAGCCCGGCCTTCACGAGCTCACGCAGGCCCTTCTTCGTTCCGGACTCCGCGTAGCAGCGAATCAGGGGCTCGGTTCCGGAGAACCTCAGGAGAAGCCAATCGTCATCGGCGAAATCGAACTTCACGCCGTCCAGGGTCTCGACGTCCAAAACCGGCCGTCCGGCGAGCCGGGCCGGAGGATTTTCGGCCAGCTTGCGAAGTTTCTTCCCCCGTTCGGGGGTCAAGGAAATGCTTTTTTGGAGCCCGACTCGTTCCCCGTAGTCCCGGAACAGGTCGTCAAGGAGGACGGCCAGACTCTTCCCCGCAGCGGCGATCATTTCGGCAACCAGGAGGCCGGCGAGGATCCCATCCTTTTCGGGCAGGTGGTCCTTGACGGCGATCGAAGCGCTTTCTTCGCCGCCGAAGATGATTCGCCCCTGAAGGAACAGCTCGGCCAAAAATTTGAACCCGACCGGCGTCTTATAAAGCGGCAGGTCATACTTGCGCGCGATCCGGTCGAATAAATGGGTCGTCGCGACCGACCGGGCGATGCCGCCGCGCCAGCCCTTGACCGCGACGAGATAGTGCAGCAACATAGACAGGATGAGGTTCTGGATGATGACCCGTCCTTGGTGGTCCACGATTCCGAAACGGTCGCCGTCGGCGTCGGTGGCGATTCCGAGGTCGCAGGTCTTCGCCAGGACAAGCGCTTTCAATTCGGCGAGGTTTTCTTCCGTGCAGGACGGGGCGATGCCGCCGAAATACGGGTCGATATAGCCGTGGATTTCTTCGACGGGCACGCCGTTTTCTTCCAGGATCTCGTCCAGGTATTCCCGGCTCGTGCCGTAGAGGAGGTCTACGCCCACCCGGATCCCGGACCTCCGGATGAGGTCGAAATCGATCTTGTCCTTAAGGAAAGCCAGATAATCCTCCCGGAGGTCGATCTTGTCGATGAATTCGGTCCGGGGGTATCGCGGCACGAACGAATAGCTCTTCTGGAGCTCCCGGATTTCGGCTTCGATAACCGCGGTTTCGGCCGGCATGGCCGGAGCGCCCGTTTCGGTGTTGAATTTGAGGCCGTTGTATTCGGGCGGGTTGAACGACGCGGTGAAATTGATGCCGCCCTGGGCCTTGCGCTTGATGATCTGGTAAGCCTGGGCCTGGCTCGGCGCGTCGCGTTCGGACAGATAGACGTGGATCTTGTTATGAGATAGAACGTTGGCCGCTTCGGTGGCATAGCGTTCGGAGAGAACGCGAGTGTCGTAGTTAACCAGAACCGCGATGTCCTTTTCCGCGAACTTCTCCTTCAAAAAATTCGAGATCGCCTGGACCACGATCCGGACGTTTTGGAAGGTGAATTCCTCTCCCATCACGGCGCGCCAGCCCGACGTTCCGAAGCGAATCATTAATTAAAAAAATAGCATATCAACTCTGTAAAAGCAACTCGCCCGGCGAGACTCCTCCTTAGAGGTGACGGGAATTTCACCCCCGGATTCATCGAGGGGGGGGATTGCCCCTATTTGTCGCTTGCATAAAGATATCGCTTGAGCTAAGATGCGTAACAAAGAAAGAGACTGCCAAAAATTGTCAAATCGGGGTTTGACACGGAAGGCAATTTTTGTTAATCACAGAAAGGGTAAAGCGGGAAAATAAAAAAATCGAAGAGTCATGAAAAATCAGGCGATATACCCAGGATCGTTTGACCCGATCACGAACGGGCACGTGGATATCATTCTCCGCGGCGAAAAGCTGTTCCCAAAGATCATCATCGCCGTTCTCGAGAATCCGAAGAAAGAGACGCTCTTTTCCACTCCGGAACGCATCGAGATCATCCGGGAGATCTTCAAAAACCATCCGCGGATCACGGTCAAAGCGTTCCACGGCCTGCTCGTGGATTTCGCTCGAGACAACGGCGCGTCCATCGTCATTCGCGGCCTCCGAGCCGTTTCGGACTTCGAATATGAATTCCAAATGGCCCTGATGAACAAGACCTTGAACCCGGCGGTCGAAACGTTCTTTATGATGCCGAGCGACAGATACACTTTTTTGAGCTCGAGCCTTGTCAAGGACGTATACTTCCTGGGCGGTCCGGTCGGGGATCTGGTCCCACCGGTTGTCGAGCGGCGCTTGCGTGAGAAATCGCAATTGCGCGGAGAGTCCTATCCAAAGAGGCGGCGTGAGGAGAAGCATGTTCGGTCTGAAACGCGATAAATCCTTCGTCGGTCTCGACATCGGTTCGCACGCCGTAAAGGCGGTGGAGCTCGGCGTCCGAACCAAGGGAAAACGAAACGTCTATCATGTCGTCCGGGTCGGTTATGAACCGTTGCCCCATGACGCGATCGTCGAAGGAACGATCATCGACGGAAGCGCCGTCGCGGAGTCCATCCGGGCGCTCTGCGACAAGGCCAAGATCGCGAACAAGGACGTCGTCATATCGATCTCGGGCAATTCCGTGATCATCAAGAAAATCTCCCTTCCGTCGATGGGAACCGAGGAGCTCGCCGAGTCGGTCATCTGGGAGGCCAAGCATAATATCCCCTATCCCTACGAGGAGACCCACGTCGACTACGCCATCCTCTCTCCCGCGTCGGGCAGCGGGACCCAAAACCTGGAAATTCTCCTCGTCGCCTGCAAGAAGGACAAGATCGCGGCCTACAGCAACGTGATCCATCAAGCGCGCAAAAACCTCGCCGCGGTCGAGGTCGACGCGTTCGCCCTGTTCAACATCCTGGAGGTCAACTACCCCGAAGAATTTACCGGCCAGACCCTGGCCCTGATCAACATGGGGGCGGCCATCACGACGATCGTCATCTGCGAGAAGGGCGTCCCTCAGCTCTTCCGGGACATCCCGGTCGGCGGGTCGTTCTTCACCGAGAACATCCGGAAGGACCTGAACATCGGTCATGACGAAGCCGAAGCGCTCCTCAGGGGGGGGACGTCCCCGAGTGTCCAGCCCTTTGAATACGAAGCCGTCCTCGGCTTGAACGTCAAGGGCCTCTTGGAAGAGATCGAGAAGACGTTCGTCTTTTTCGAAGCCGAAGACAAGTCGCACAAAAAAATCGAGCATATCTTCATCTCGGGCGGGCTCTCGAACATCAAAAACGTGTCCGGCTCGTTCGAACAGAAGTTCGGGGTCAAGACGACGCTGTTTGACCCTTTCCGCACCGTCCAATATAATGAAAAAAAGCTGGACCCTGTCTATTACCAGGAAATGGCGCCTTTCTTCGCCGTCGCCGCCGGATTGGCCACGCGCAAGAGAGAGAAATAAACGATGATCCGCATCAACCTGATCAAGACCGAGGCCAAGGACATCGAGGCCAAGCCGGCCGGCGGAACCGAGCTCGAAGCCGCTCCGGTCAAGAAAAAAGCGGCCAAGAGCAATCTCCTAATTTTCCTGGTCATCCTCCTGCTGGGCGCCCTCGTCCTTCTCCAGAAGCGGGCGATCGATACCGAGCGCGCCCGGCTCACGGCCGCCGAGAACGAGAAGCGCCAGCTCCAGCCCGTGCTGGCCAAGCTGGACGAAGTCGAACAGCAGAAATCGTTCCTCGAACGGAAAATCACTCTGATCAACGACCTCAAGGCCCGGCAGGGCCAGGTCGTGAGGTTCATGGAAGGGCTGAGCTCGGCCCTCCCTGAATGGGTCTGGCTGACCGAGGCCACGTTCAACCGGCAGACGATGCAAATCAAGGGCCGCGCCCTGACGAACATCCTGATCTCCGATTACATGCGGAACCTCGAACAAAGCGGACTTTTCGAATCGATCGCCCTTCTCGGCTCGAACCAGCGGACCCAGGGCGCAACCGTCTACCTCGAATTCACGCTCGCCGCGAACTTCGTCCAGACGCCCGCTCCGCCGCGGACGAAGACGCCGGAGGCCAAATGAAGAGCCAGCCGTGGTACGTTTGGGCCCTCCTCGGGCTTTTCGCCCTCGTCCTGGTCTTTCTCGTCTATTTCAAACCGAAACAAGCCGAACTCAAAACCCTGAAAGCGCAGAGCGCCCAGGTTGAGAGCGAAGTGACGAACCTGAAGGCCAAGAAACGCCAGCTCGACAAGATCGAAGCCGAGCTCGTGGAGCTCAATAAAGGACTGGTCGAACTCGAAGCGATCATCCCCCAGAAGAAGGAGATCGGCGAGATCCTTCGTTCCGTCCAGCAGATGGCGTCCGACGCACGACTCAACATCTCCCGCTTCGCTCCCACCGGGGAGATCGCCAAGGACTTTTACGCCGAGCAGCCCATCCCCATCGAGGTCATCGGAAGCTACCATAATCTCGGAGCCTTTTTCGACCGGCTGCTCCATTTCGGCCGGCTCTTCAACATCGAAGATTTCTCGATCAAGGCCCTACCGGTTCAATCCGAGGAAGGCACGGTCTCGGCGCTGTTCACGGCCAAGACCTACTTCTTTCTCGAACCGACCCCGGTGAAAAAAACCGCGGTCAACAAGCCCTCGAAAGCCCAGGAGAACGTCGAATATGAACATCCCTAAGCCGGCGATGGCCCTCGTGGTCCTTCTGAGCACGGCGTCCGCTCTCGGACTCGCCCAGACCGCGCCGCCGGTCGAGAAAAAGCCGGTTTCGTCGGAGTTTTCCTACCACTCCGGAGGGCGCCGCGACCCGTTCAAGGACCTTTACGCCACGACGGCGATGAAGGGGAAAAAGGCCATCACCGGGCTCGCCGGCCTGGCCATCGACGATGTGACTCTCATGGGCATCGTCGGCCTGCGGCAAGCCTACGAAGCGATCGTCAATATTCCGGAGGGATTCCCGCTCACGATCCGCGAGGGCGACCGTCTGGCCGACGGCTTCGTCCTGTCGATCGGAGCCGACCGGGTTATTTTCAGAAGAACGCACGACAGCCGGGGCCTGCCGCTGTCCAAGCCCGTCGACGTCGTCAGGGATATCGTTGCGGAGGAGCGCTAACATGACAAGGCATCGACTTCGGTACGTCTTGGTCCTCTTGGGCATCGGACTCGCTCTGTCCGCCGCGGACCGGCCGGCCCAGCCGTCCGTGCCAAAGATCTCGATCGTTCCCTCCAGGACGAATGTCCGCATCATCGTCGAGACCGTGACCCCTCCGAGCACGATCGAAGCGGCTTATGCCAAGGATTTCCCTTCGACGCTCGTCGTGACGCTGGGACAAATCCTCGGCCTCTCGGCGCCCGCCCTGCCCGCTGACGAGACCCCGCTCATGACCGACCTCAAGGTCGAAACGGCCGAAAGCGGGACCGCGGCACTTTATGTATCGCTCAAAGAGCCGGTCCCGTACCGCGTTTACGGCGACGGTCCGCGGACGGTCGTCGAGCTGACAAAAATCCTGAGAACTGGGGCGGACGTCCTGCCCGAGGACATGCAAGCGTCTCTGAAAGACCCGGTCCGAGGGGGCGCCGTGCTCCGCGACCTCGACGTCCGGGATGACGGCCAAGGTTTGAGCGCTGTCGCCCGGCTCAGTCAAAAAACCATCACCAACATCTTCGCCTTGGGGAATCCGCTGCGCCTCGTCGTGGACGTCTACGACGCGGTGTTCGCGAAACCGTCCCTGATCCGCCCTGTCCAAAAATACGGCGTGGACATCATCCGCGCGGGGCAATATAAAATGCCGCCTCCTTACGCCGTGACGCGACTCGTCTTCGAACTCAGCGAAGCGCGCCAATATGGCCTCATCCAAGGACCGACGGACACGACGATTTCCTTCCCCGCGTCCAAAGCCCCGGCCGTCCTCGAGGCGCCGAAAACAAAGACGGCGGACGAACAGCCGCCGTCTCCGCCTGCGGCCGCCATCAAGACCGCCGACACGCCTCCGGCGGAGGCGAAAGGGGCAGCTCAAGACAAACCGGCCAAAGCCGGCGACCCGGTCCAGGAAGAAAAAACCCGGGCTCAGACGATCCACGACGCCGCAGAGAAGTACGCAGGCGAACTCATCAGCCCGCGGTTCAAGGACGCCGACTTGCGCGACGTCATCCTCTGGCTCGGAGAGAAGGTCGGCTTGAACGTGATTTTCGACCCCGAAGTCCGGGGAACGGTTACCCTCAGCTTCGACCTGGTGCCGTGGGACCAGTTCTTGGATATCATTTTAAAGACAAATAAACTCGGCAAGACCCTGGAGGGCAACGTCCTTCGAATCGCCCCGCTCAACGTTCTCGCTGAAGAAGAGCGGTCCCAGCAGCAGCTCCGGGATGCCCAAGAGCAGGGCGGGACGCTGTCGACCAAAACGTTCACCCTGTCCTACGCCAAAGCCCGGGACGTCCTCGAGCTCCTGAAGAACAAGAAATCGGCCCGGGGCGAGGTCGTCACCGACGAGCGGACGAACACGATCATCATCTCGGACGTCAAGGACAAGTTGGACCTGATCGAGAAGTTGATCACCGTCCTCGATACGCAGACGCAGCAGGTCCAGATCGAAGTCCGAATCATCGAGGCCACGTCGACGTTCGTCCGCAGCCTCGGCTTCCAGTGGGGCTGGAAAGGCACGGCCGACCCGTTCTACGGCAACCAGACGTCTTTGCAATTTCCGAATAAGATCCTCGCCGACGGGGCGATGATCCCTCAGGGCATGGTGACGAAGGGTGTCGGCGGTCCCCTAGGGGGATACGCCATCAACCTTCCTTCGCCCTCGTTTACGAGCGCCGTGGGCTTTTCGTTCGCCAATATTCTCGATACGCTACGCCTCGACCTGGCGATCACGGCGATGGAAACGGAGGGCAACGGCCGGATCGTGTCCTCGGAGCGGGCGACGACCCTGAACAACAAGGAAGCCTATATCAATCAGGGCCGCCAGATTCCGGTCCAGACGCAGGCGAACTTCACGGTGACGACCCAATACATCAATGCCGGGCTCGAGCTCCGGGCCACGCCGCAGATCACGGCCGACGGAACGATCATCATGACCCTCGACATTCAGAATAACGCGGCCGACTTCGCGAACCTCGTCAACGGCATCCCGCCGATCACGACCCAAAGCGCCAAGACGACGGTCATGGTGCCCGACGGCGGGACAACGGTCATCGGCGGCATCTACCGGGTCGAGGACTCGATCACGAAGGAGCGCGTCCCGTTCCTGTACCAGATCCCGATCCTGGGAAAACTGTTCCAGTCCTTCAGCCGCACCAAGCAGAACCGGGAGCTTTTGATCTTTATCACGCCGAGGATCATGCAATAAGAGGAGTGCGACCATGAGACACATCCGCCCCAAAACTTTCGTTACGGCCTCGGCCCTCGGCTTGCTCGTCCTCGCCTTCGTCGCCTGTAATCCGGTGGAGAACCAGACGAAATCGGCCAGCCTGCTGGTCGTGGAAAATCTGCTGGGAAGCGACCTGGGCGGCAATGAGGTGAACTTCCTCCAGTCCGACGTCATCATCCAGAACGCGGACACGGGCGCCGTATCCTGGAGGGGCGACGCCGCCAAAGTCACGCTGTCGGCCTCGACCCTCGACCCCGACCCGAAGCTCGGCGTCTCCTCCTACGAAGACGTTCAGGTCACGCGCTACGTCGTCAGTTTCATCCGGCCGGACGGCAAGAATGTCCAGGGCAAGGACGTCCCGTACTCGTTCGAGGGCAACCTCTCGATCCTGGTCCGGATCGGTCAAGCCTCGAGCGCGTCGTTCATTGTCGTCCGGGAAGTCGCCAAACAGGAGCCGCCGCTCGTCAACCTTCAGAACGCCGACCGGGGCGACGTCCTCAACATGACCATCCGGATCGACTTCTACGGTCACGACATGGCCAGCCGGGCCGTCCAAGCGACCGGATACCTGCCCGTCTTTTTCGCGAACTACGGCAATTGATGAGGGACGACCATGACTAAACGACAAGAGCTCATCATCGCGGTCCTCGGCCTGGGTCTGATGCTGTTTGTGAGCTGCGAACGCAGCGCCGTCCGGGAACCGTCACCGGTCGGACCCTCGACGATCGCCCTGACGTTCGACCTCTCGGCCAACCCGAATGTGATCTTCGCGGGGACGCGCCGGGCCACATCCGAAATCCGCGCCGTCGTCAAGGACGGAGGAGCCCCGGTCAAAAATGCCGTCGTCTATTTCACGATCATGAGCGGCTCGGCCCTGTTCTACGATAATTCCCTACGTGTCATCGCGTATTCGAACGAGAACGGCGTGGCGACGGTCACCCTCCTCGGACCGCTGAAGGCCGAGATCACGGTCGACCAGGACATCCTCCTAGAAGCCCAGCTCGATACGTCCACCCCCAATACGATCCAGAAAGATATCCTGATCCGCGTCCTCCGGGCGCCCGATTAATCGTAGCGGACCAGTCTCGTTTTCCCCCGGACGGAATCCAACCCGTCGGCTAAACACCTATCCAACGCCTCACTCCGCCCGGCCCTCAGAATCACCTCGACGCCCTTCTCTCCCCTCGGCCATGACGGCGACGCCACGGCCGGGCCGAGGACCTCGACCTCGGGATCGGCGGCCCGCACCCGGCGGATGAACTCGCGGGTTTTTGCCGCCAGCGAGCGGCCCTCGCGACCGTAGAGCGTGACTACGGCCATGGCCGAGAACGGCGGGTAGTCCATCAGCCGACGGAGCTTGAGCTCCTCGTCATAAAAAAGGGCATATTCGCCGCGCGACGCGGCGAGGATCGCGTGATGCTCCGGGAACGAGGTCTGGATGACGGTCCGGCCCCCCGCGTCCGCGGCAGCCGTAAATCCCATCATCCGGCGAACCGTGGAAAGGGTCCTCTGCCCGGCCTGGATGTCGGCCAACGACAGCAGAGCTTCCGGGTTCAGGACTCCGACGAATCCGGCCGGCGGGAGGTCGGACCGATGAGCCAGGAGCTGAGTTCCGGCGAGGATGTCGATGTTGCCCTCCGCGAAACGGCGCACGAGCCGGTCGCGCGCCGTTTTCGTCCTGATCCGGTCGCCGTCGAACATCGCGACGCGGGCGCCCGGGAACAACCGTCTCAGTTCCTCGTCCAAAGCTTCGATGCCCGCCCCTCGCGGCTCGAGGACCCGGTTTCCGCAGGAACGACA
>Ga0315291_10005162_pt1 | contig 16444 bp, 13 predicted proteins | sample YL17G12_20_MG_FD_203070 | JGI IMG/M metagenome (GOLD analysis project Ga0315291, IMG submission 203070) | Sediment microbial communities from Yellowstone Lake, YNP, Wyoming, USA - YL17G12_20 | ecosystem: Environmental > Aquatic > Freshwater > Lake > Sediment | place: USA: Wyoming | collected...
ATTGAGCTCCGACTCTCGAACCACCGGATAAAGCTCACGGGAGGTAATCCATACCTGGTCATCACGGATGTGAGTACCAATAGCTCTTCTGTTTACCAGCTCCCCGTCGATGTGCTCATTTTGGACAGCCTCTATTATATGCCCGCCACGCCATTCTTCCGTCTGCTTGAGCGATTGTCCGTTACCGGGCTTTCTTTCAACCCGGGCGACCGCCTCGTCTCGAGAGAGCTGATCGCAGCAAGAACGCCGTTTGATATCACGGGCGTCGAAGTTGAGCAACGTCTGAACGGGTATCTCCTGACGATCAAGGCAAACCGTAAACTTGGCGATTTCGATGCATTCCTGAAACCCGACGGCTGGCTTTTCGTTACGATCGCCGATGCCACAGCCGACACAGTCGCCTTGCAGCAGTTCTCATCGCAAGGCGTCATCCGCCGGATTCTGACATTTCAAGCACCTACCTCGGTCCAGCTTACATTCCAGGTTTCTCCAGACATCACGCAGATCGATCCCATTCTGGAGGAAGGCACAAACAATCTGCTCGTCGCTCTTCACACGAAGCATGAGATCGAAAAGTCCGAGCTGGAGAGAAGGCGCCAGGAACAGATTCGTGAGAGGCTCGAAGGGGCACGCAGTCGGGCGAAGCTCGACGTGATCGTCATCGATCCCGGACACGGCGGAAAAGACCCCGGTACCATCGGCGTGCGGGGCACCTTGGAGAAGGATGTCGCACTGGGCGTCGGGCTGAAGCTCGGCAAGCTCATCGAGCGAAATCTGAAGGACGTCAAAGTTGTGTACACACGGCAGACCGATGTTTTTGTGGAGTTGTATCGGCGGACTCAGATGGCCAATGAGGCGAACGGGAAGCTCTTCGTGAGCATTCACTGCAACTCCACCGAACGGAAGCCATCGTCGGCAAATGGATTTGAGATCTACCTGCTGAGACCCGGGAAAACCGAGAGCGCCATTCGAATCGCAGAGCTGGAAAACTCGGCCGTCAAGTTGGAAGAGGGCTATCAGGACAGGTATAAGGAATTGACCGAGGAGAACTTCATTCTCGTCAGCATGCGTCAAAGCGCGTTTGTGAAGCACAGCGAGCAGTTCGCGGAGGTCGGGGCTGAAGCGATGGCCCGGCATCTCAAGATTCAGCACAGCGGTGTCAAGCAAGCCGGCTTCTATGTGCTCGTTGGCGCTTCAATGCCGAACGTTCTAGTGGAGACGGGATATCTTTCTAATCGAAAAGAGGAAAAGATCCTGAAAAGCACTCAAGGCCAACAGAAGATCGCCGAAGCGCTGTTCCAGGGCATCAAGGAGTACAAAGCAAAGTACGAACAGGCCCTTCAAGAAGGCCGCGCCAATGAGCGGCAGGAGAATTAACCGAAGTCCCATCACCCGCGCCAGCCTCTTCTGATTAAATCGACGAGGAGTCAGACGTCGAGTAGAGGCATCTCGCCGTAAGCTTCGGCGCTACCATCGAACCGCTTGGCTTCTTCAGCGATGATCAGAACGATGTCTTCATCCTCAGCTTCGAGTCACGACATCCGCGTGATTTCAACGAGAAGCTGAAACTCGGCGGGGAGTACCGTTTCCTCAATACCTTTGTTGCGCGCATGGGGTACGCCACAAACTACGATGAACGCGGATTGTTGGCTGGTGTAAGCATGCGGTATCAAGTCGCCGGGCTCCCTGTTCGCGCGGACTACGCTTACCCGGCATTCGGCATCTTCGGCGCGGTCCATCATATTTCACTTGGTGTCAGTTACTAGAACGATAAGCCGTCACGCCTATGTCCACTACAATAATGCAATATGCTGACAATGCCCGCGACGAACTTCTTGAACTCTGGGCCGCCGCACTACCACTGGATGCTATCACGGTTGACACGTTTGAAACACGCGTTCTCCTCGACGAGAACTTCGATCCAGAAACGTTCCTCCTTGCTCGAAGCGATGGCAGACTTGTCGGCTTCGTTCTCGGCGTGTATGCCAAACAGATGGCGTTGGGGGATGCAGATCCGCAAGGCGATCGCTGCTGGATCACGGCCCTTGGGGTCCAACCACTCGTCTCCCTCAACGATGTCGGCGGACAATTGATAGGCGAAGTGGAGAAGCGATTCAAATCACGAGGTAAACGCGAATGCCGAGTTTCAAGCTATCCCCCCGGGTACTTCACTCCCGGAATTGATACGCATGCCTACAAGCATATCCTGGATCTGTTTCTTGCCCATCGGTACGAAGTCTTTCACGAGGCTTTAAGTATGGATGCCTCGATTGTGCTGTTTACCGTTCCCGACAAAACGCAGGAAATACAGAAGAAGCTTCAAGCAGAGGGAATCGAGATCCGATCGTACCGCCGCACCGACCTTGTCCGATTCATGACCTTCCTCGAGAAGTCTATGCCTTCAGACTGGGTCCGCGTCGAACGGCGGAATCTGAGAAAGATCGTCGAGGGCGGGTTTCACGCCGAACAGGTCATGCTCGTGACGAAGGGGGAAGAAATCATCGGCTATTGCCAGTTCGAAGGTTCTCATTTCGGACCCTTCGGAGTGAGTGATCAGTACCAAGGGAGAGGCATCGGGACCGTTCTGCTTGCGCGGACACTGGAGAGAATGCGGCAAGAAGGCCACCACGACGCGTGGGTAATGTGGACAGATGACATCGCCGCAAAGGTGTACAGGAAATTTGGATTCAACGAGACACGACGCTTCGCCCTCTTGAAGAAAACCCTGTAGGATCATATGCCACCCGCTGGCCAGGGGTCGGCGATCCGACGCAAGACAATTTCACAAACTCATCATTCCGGGAAAGCGGCACTCTCATGGCCAATCAACCCGAACGAACAATCCTCGCTGTGGGCGCCCACTGTGGTGACGTCGAAGTCGCTTGTGGTGCTGTCCTCGCCAAGCATCGCAGGGCCGGCGATCGAGTTGTCATCCTGCACCTTACCCTCGGTGAAGGCGGCAACCCGAGGATCACGCCGCAAGCCTACGGCAACCAGAAGCGACGCGAAGCCGAGGCAGCAGCAAAGGTTATCGGCGCCGAGGTCATCTTTGGCCCCTACAAAGACGGAGAGCTACCCAACAGTGAGGAAGCGCGTCGCTACGTTGCTGACCTCATCCGTCAGGTGAAGCCAACGCACATTGTCACGCACTGGCGCACAAGCATCCACAAAGACCATTCAACAACTCACGAGATTGTGAATGACGCAGTCCTGCTTGCATCACTCGAAGGCTTCGTAACGAACCATCCGCGCCACCGGGGAGTCAAGGCGATCTGCTACATGGAAAACTGGGAAGACCCGGAGAGCTTCAGGCCGTATCTCTACGTCGATATCACGGAGGAATTGTCGGTCTGGAAGGAATGTGTTACACAATACGAGTTCATCAAGGGCGGCATCTCTTCGTTCCCCTATCTCGATTACTACGAAGCGCTTGCCCGGGTCCGCGGCGCTGAAGCAGGCAAACGGTACGCAGTCGCGTTTGACATTGACCCCTTCGAGAAGAAGCGTATCGTTGATTTGCTCCCATGATCTAGTGCCGCTCCAACAAAATGATTGTACGGTAGCCACTCGTTTTGTGTAGTTGGAGCGAGCACTGTGCCTCTTCGTCCGTAAAAGGATTTAGTTGTAGAGGCACTAGTTGCTCGAGAAAGCGAGTTTCACCATGTCATACAGCATTCGACAGTACCAGGCCGAAGACGAGCATGACGTCGTTGCGCTTTGGAACCTCTGCCTGCCGCGCAAAGGACTTCTACCACAAGGTCGGTCTGAAAGTTCTTCGTCGACACGAGATTGTGAAGAAGACATCTGACTGAATCCCGAACAACAAAGATGACGAAGGCGATGCGAATACACTGCGTTCTCTTGGCCCTTATTCTCACCTCCCTTGCGTCCGCGCAGCCGGCGCGCGTGGAAATCGATGCCGGGAGAACCATTCGGACGATTCATCCCTGGCTTTACGGTATTAATACGGCGCGGTGGGATGAGTCGCTCTTTCCGGGCCCGTCGAATGAAATGCTTCTCTCAGCGGATCGTGATGCGATCGCCAAGATCAAGGCTTCCGGCGTCACACTTTTGAAGTACCCCGGGGGAAATGATGCTGACCACTATGTCTGGAACTCACCCGCCAACAACGCGACGGAGATGGACACCGACGAGTACATCGCCCTTTGTCGTGAGGTAGGAGCCGAGCCGTTCATCACGGTCAACTTCAACGAGCCATTTGAACTTGCGGCGGAATGGGTACGATACTGCAATATCGTTCGCGGGTACAATGTGAGACTCTGGGAAGTGGGAGATGAACAATGGGGAACGTGGGCTCGGGGTCACGCTCCTCCAGAGGAGTACGCGAAGAAATACATCGCATTTGTGAAGGCGATGCGCGCAGTCGACCCGAGCATCAAGGTCGCAACAAACGTCCCGCTCGGCCCACATCCGGAGAATTGGATCGAGCGCGTGTTCCGGGCTGCCGGCGACCACATCGACATGCTCACGTATACGTTTTTTCCCCAGCAGTGGGGTAAAGAAAACGACGACACGTTGTTCACCACCGTCCCCAAATTCAAAGAGCTCGTTCTCCAAATTCGCCGTGACGTCGACCGCGTTGTGGGAAAAGAAAAGGCCAATTCCATCCTCTACATCAACGTCGGCTACAACTCCGTCAACCACTCCCCCGGGCTGCAGACGCTTCAAATCGTCAACGCGCTTTGGACAGCTGACATGTTGGGGACAATGGCTGAGGTCGGGACGGACATTGCCTGCTATTGGGCGCTGCACAACTTCTACCCACCGCGCGGCGGAGACTACGGGTATCTCTCCTCTGATGCCAGCAATACACCGAGGTACAGCTATTACGTTTTCCCGATGTTTACGCACCACTTTGGGAAGGAGCTTCTCTCGACGACCTGCAGCGATCCTGCGATCTCGCTTTACGCGAGCCGCACGGGCAAGGCGCTGTCGTTCGTCGTGATCAACAAGCACAAGAAGAACGCCCGCAGTCTTGAAATTTCCCTCAAAAATTTTATTCCTCAACCAAGCGGAAAAATCTGGGTGCTCGACGAGAAACGGAAGCATCAGAGCCTGCCCGACCTGCGTATTGTCTCGGAAAGGTTTCCGCTGAAGGTTCCACCCTATTCGCTCACACTCGTACAGGTCCTTGGGCGCGATTCAGTTGTTCCACCCGCAAACATCGGTTTGCTGGCGACGCCCAGTGCATCTTCGATTTCAACGATCGGCCCGCACTTCAAACCGAACAGCGCGATCGACGGGAAGATGTCTACCCGGTGGAACTCAGCAGCGTGGACAAAATCCAACGGCGAAGAAACACAGTGGTTTCAACTCTCCTGGAAGCAACCCCAGCGCATTACGCACGTGAAAATCCACTGGGGTGAAACTTATGCCATGAACTATCTTCTCGAGGTCTCGGTGGATGGGAAGAGTTGGCAGGTGATTCGTGAGGTGACCAGTGGCGCAGGGGGACTTGAGGAACACGAGTTTCAACCGGTCAAGGCTCGATATCTGCGATTGGAGGGAAGAAGAGGAACAAGGGGAATCTCTGCTTACTCAATTCGCGAGATGGAGGTTTTCGGAAAGTAAATATCGAACCTCAAAATCAGAATGTTGAAGTAGTGAGTTGTTCCACACTCCTTCGAGATTCGACATTCCCCGCCAAAGGCGGGTGCGCCCGCCTGAACGACTTGCCCCGAATCCTTCGGGGCGGAGTCGGGCAGGCCTCCAGCGCAGATACTCCACATTCCGTTCAGCCTGCACACAGTGAGCACAACGCGTATGATTGACAGTCCATCCACCCTTCCTCAACGCCTGACATCGCTCGATGCCTTTCGAGGCTTCGCGATCGCCGGGATGCTGCTGGTCAATAACCCGGGAACGTGGGATCCAGCTGTAGTTCCTCGGCTGTTACTCCACGCCGAATGGCACGGCTGCACCTTCGCCGATCTGATCTTCCCTTTCTTTCTCTTTGCGGTTGGCATGGCCATGCCGTTCAGCGACGCTCGAAAGCGCGAGCAAGGTGTTCCCTTTTGGAAGTGTGTCCTCGTTGCGGCTCGTCGCGCGATCGTCCTCTACCTCCTCGGCGCGTTCCTCAAATCGGCTTCCATCAACTTACCGGTGCTGCACTTCGGGATCCTGCAACGGATCGGCGTGCTCTATTTCGCAGTGTATCTCATCCTCCGTCTACGAATGCAGTGGCAAGCAGCAATCGCTGTGTCGATGTTGTTCATCTGGTGGGCAATTCTTGCGTTTGTGCAGGCTCCCGGGGTTATCCCGGGTTCATTTGAGCGTGACGTTAACGCAGCACAATACCTCGACAGCTTCATCCTCGCTCCGGATGACAAAGAGACGATCATCAGCATGATTCCCGGCATTTCAACCGTTCTCTTCGGCGTGCTCGCGGGCAGATATCTCCAGCAGCGGAAAGATCACGCATCGGTCATGCGCATGCTTGCAATCGGTGCTGCGGCTGGAATCATCATCGGGTTGCTCTGGGACCTCATCGTTCCGCTCAACAAGATCCTCTGGACCTCATCCTTTGCCGTCTATACGGCGGGTTGGTCGTGTCTGGTGTTTCTCCTCTTTTACTGGGTCATCGAGGTGCGAAAACTGTCGCGCCTCGGATTTCCGTTCGTCGTCTACGGAATGAATGCCATAACCTTGTATGTGGCGACGGGCTTGTTCGTCCGTTGGGTGATGCTCTCGTGGAAAGTACCGTGGGAAGGAACGATGACCTCCCTCACCGGATACTTCTACAGGACCTTTGCGAGCTTCGCGGGTCCAAGTCTCGGCTCGCTGACTTACTCGACGATGATCATTCTGCTCGGATGGCTGCTCTGCCATTGGATGTACCATCGGAAGCTCTTTCTGAAAGTCTAGATGGTTCATGGAAGCCTCAGACGCATTTCGGCAGTCACAGATCGTCAAGACGGGTGCTGACCGCCTTTTCGCCGATGTCCCTGAGCTGATCAAGGACAAGAACGTCGGCATTCTTACAAACCATACCGGTCGACTCTCCGACGGCCGTTCGATCGTTGACGCGGTCGCCGAATCGGGCCTCTGCCGGATCAAAGCTCTCTACGGACCGGAACACGGCATCACCGGCGATACGCCGGATGGCAAGATCGTCGAGCACGTGGATCACCCGCAGCATGGAGTCCCGGTCTATTCTCTCTACGGGAGGATCCACAAGCCGACAAAAAGCATGCTCGACGGAATCGATGTGCTTCTCTGTGACATCCAGGATGTCGGCGCCCGATTTTACACCTTCGTCTCCACCATTGCGTTGACTATGGAGGCTGCGGCAGAGAACGACATCCCGTTCGTCATCCTTGATCGGCCAAATCCGATCCGGGGAGTGGATTACGACGGGCCTCTTCGCGTCCCGTCGCTGAAATCGTTTGTCGGGTGGATGCCGATTCCCGTGACACACGGGCTTACGATTGGTGAGCTCGCTCGACTCTGGAACGAAGAGGGATGGCTTGGCGCGGGATCTGCAGGAGAAGCAAACGGGACCAAAGCCAAGCTTGAGATTGTCGCATTAGGCGGATGGAAACGCCATCTGTGGTTTGACGAGACCGGATTACCATGGGTGCCGCCCTCCCCGAACATGCGGGAGCTCGCGACCGCGATCGTCTATCCCGGCCTCTGCTTTGTGGAAGGAACGTCGATCTCCGAAGGCCGGGGCACGTCCTTCCCTTTTCAAATCGTCGGAGCGCCGTGGGCAGACCCCGAGAAGGTTCTAACGCACTTGAGCGGATTCAAGACTCCTGGTGTCACGTTCTCTCCTGAGGAATTCACCCCGCGTGAAATCCCAGGTGCCGCAATCCAACCCAAGTATGAGGGGATGCACTGCAAAGGCATTCGCATTGTGGTTACGGATCGTAACGCAGTCCGACCTGTCCGGCTTGGCGTGGCTATCTTGGCAGCGTTTAAGCGTGCCCACCCTCATCAAACCGTGTTTCGCAACCGCCGATTTGATATCTTGACGGGAAACGCGAACGTGCGGCACCAACTGGATCAAAACGTTTCGCCGGATGAAATCTGTGAGGCATGGGCTGAGGAACTTGAAGGCTTTGGCCGAACCCGGGAGAAGTACTTGATGTATTGACACGGCGGTGTGACAGACAATCTTGTTTGTCCGTTCTCGACAGACAGGAGTGTCTGACCTATCCACGACTGGTGGGACAAACATTCCTGTTTGTCCGTACTGGTCAGACAGGAATGTCTGACCTACTGTCTGTGTTGGAGATTCTCAGCATGAATTTTCAAATCCTCGACTGGATCATCCTGCTGCTGTACCTGGGCGCTTCCCTCTTCATAGGCATTCGCGCCAGAAGATACGTCGAGAACATGGAGGGATATTTTGTAGCAGGTCGGAGAGTCAAAGTCGCGCTCGGCTCAGCGACCCTCATCGCCACCGAGATCGGCGTCGTGACATTCATGTATTTTGGTGAGCTCGGTTACGTGACCGGTCTTTCGTGCTTCGTTCTGGGCCTGATCGGGTTCCTCGGTTACTTCGTCATCGGCAAAACTGGATTCATCGTCTCGGGACTGCGCCGGTTGAGGGTGATCACGATCCCTGAGTTCTACGAGCTGCGCTACGGAAGGAACGTCCGCCTGCTCGGTGGTATCCTTCTGTTCCTCGGGGGGGTATTGAACATGGGCGTCTTTCTGAAGATGGATGGGATCTTTCTGACGGAGACCATGGGCTTCAGTCCCGACATCCTCTACATCGTCATGACGGTCATGCTTCTGATAGTGATCAGTTACACCGTGTTTGGTGGTATGTTCTCCGTGATCATAACGGATTTCATGCAATTTGTGATCCTCACCTTCGGTATGTTCATTGCGACGATCTTTGTGCTGATGCGCGTAAACATAGGCGAGATTGCGACGACCGTTGGAAAGCAGTTCGGAGAAGCGGGTGTCAACCCCATCGTGAACCCGCGGTTTGGATGGATGTTCTTGATCTGGATGCTGATCGGGAGCGTCGCGATCTCAGCATTGAACCAGCCGGCGGTTTCGAAATCCTTCGCATCAGAGAGTCCAGTTGTCGCCAGGAAGGTGTTCCTCTACACCGGTATCACGCTCGCTGGCAGGTACATGATCCCGATGTTCTGGGGAGTAGCAGCGCTCGCAGTGTTCGGCCCCACTTTGAACCCGACGACAGCCATGCCAAAGCTGCTCGGTGAAGTCGTCCCTTCAGGACTGCTGGGATTGATGATCGCTGGTATGCTTGCCGCTTCCATGTCGACCTATAGTGCTTATCTGCTCGCCTGGAGTTCGGTCGCAACCAGGGACATCATTGCTCCGTTGAGTCGCAGAGAGCTAAGCGAGAGGACGACCATTCTGTTGAGCAGAATCATCTCCACGCTGATCGGGATCTTCATTCTGATCTTCGGGCTCTACTACCAGCTTCCCGCAACGGCATTCCAATACATTGCCATCACCGGTGCGATGTACGCAGCAGGGGCATTCGGGTGTGTGGCGTTCGGGCTCTATTGGAAGCGGGCAAATATCGTTGGCGCTTACTGTTCACTCGCCTTCGGCGCCGTCGCACCGATCGCGTTCCTCATACTGGACCAGTTCAAAAGCTCGTTACCCGACTCGATCTCTTTCCTTGTCGACGTCAACATTTCGGGGTTCCTGAGTTTCCTTCTTGCCGCATCAGGTATGATTCTTGGCTCACTGGTGAGTCAACGTACGCACCCACCGATCGCACTCGAAGCCAAAAACCGCGATGGAGCTACGCGATGACTGACACCGCACTCGTTTGGATCATCCTCTTTGCCGTCTCGGCTCTCCTGTTCTTCGGCACGGCCGTGGTCATCACGGTGATCGGCATCAGGGATCTCAGAGACCTGCTCCAGAGATCGGAGACGAAGAAATAGGTCGGACCGCAGCGTCGACAACTTTCCTCCTTGCCGGACGTTGTACTTACGAGTCTTGAATCATTTGCCATTCGTTCACAATCAGTTTGATGGGATCGCAACATGTTCAGACAAGTATTGATAGTAGTCGCTGTTGTGCTTATGGCGGAATGGGATGCTTACGCTCAGATAAAGATTGCCAAGGTGGAGAAACTTCCGCTCGGGTTCTCCCACGAGTGGTCCCACCCCCAATTCTCCCCCAACGGCACCCAAATCTACTACACGACGCTCGATGGAAACGGCGATGGGAACCCGGGGGATCCATTTGTACTCGCTTTTGAGACGCGCCCCTCGGATGTCTGGGCTCCCCAGCTTATCTCGACCTCTGCTCCATTCGGAGCGTTGCTCAGCTCCCCCAACTATGTCATCAATTTAACATTCAATGAGCCGTTGAGTCCGGCGACGGTCTCGACCAACAATGTGGTTATCCAAGAGGTTGGGGGCTGCTTTCTTTCCCGCACCCTGGAATATGCCGAGGCAAACGGCAAAGGCGCGTTCAATATTTATCCGACCGGAGGACTGGTGCCAGGGAAATCATATCGGGTCCGTGTGAGCGGAGTGGCTGATCTGGCCGGCAACGCGATCTCAGCTACGACGCCGTTGGTCTGTCTGGGAGTTTTCGGTTGCTGGATCGTCCTCTCAGTCTAAAGCCATCGATGATTTCAACGCTTCCATAAGGGCCTAGAGCCGGCCGGCTTTCACGGATGGGACTGTCGGCATTGACAGTGCTACGTTTATTCGGGATTCCATCGCGACGCTGCGTACAATTCCAGCAAGCCTTCCGGTCGCCTCTACTTCGATCAACTTCAGCTCGCAAAAGGACCTGACACGGCAGTTGTGCGACCACCAGCGTCAATCCCGAAATCCATCGCTCTGTATCAAAACTATCCAAATCCCTTCAATCCTGGGACGAGAATAGACTACGACATTGACCAGGAAACCTTCGTGGCCCTGGAGATTTTTGATCTCTTGGGCCGTCATGTCCGTACGCTCGCATCGGCATTGCACCAACCGGGGCACTTTAACCTGATCTGGGATGGAAAAGATGACAGAGGGCAGGTAGTACCCTCTGGCGTCTATGTGTATCAGCTTCGCTCAGCCGCAACGGCATCGACTCGCAAGATGCTGCTTCTCAGGTGATTGCTTCCTTGCACCTGAAACAACAAAGCCCATCATCGGCCATGAATGGGCTTTCTACTTTCTACTTCTTACTTTCTACTTTTCAGTCTCTACTTCTCATTCTCATCCCTCACTGTTCACTTCTTAGTCCTCCCTTTCTACTTCCGACTTATTTACTCCACTACTTCTCACTGCACCACCAACACCGGAATTGCCAGCGCGTGACGAACCTTGGAAATCGACGCGCCGAAGATGAGATCCTTCAGCCAGCGATGCCTATGCCCTCCCATCACGAGCAGGTCGATACCGTTTTCCTGTGAGAGCTTGATGAGCTGTTGGGGAACGCGACCATACCCCAGCGCCGGAATCACTTCAATACCCAACTTCCGGACCTGCTCGGCCAGCGCTTCGAGTTCGTCCTGATCATGCCGGGCTTCATCATCATAGGCCTCCTTACCGAACAATTGCCCGCTCACTCCTTCAACGATATGGAAAATATACATGGCAGCCCCGTGATGCTTGGCCAGCATTTGCGCGTGCGAGAGCACCTTGGCAGTCAGCGTCCCGTAGTCAATTGCCACGCCGATCTTCAAATACGACTGGGGCACCAGCTCGATCTTTTCGGGAGCCGCCAGCGCTGGCTTCTTCCAGAACATCCACGATTTGGGTAACGAGATGTACATCAGCAGCAAACCACATCCAAGAGCAATCGGAACGATGGTGATCCAGAGCCAGAGAGCATTCGTTCCGGCACTTTCAATCCATTCCGATATCTGATTCACCAGCAGGTTGGCATTGAGGCTGATAATGACCGCCGCAGCGATCCATGCCAGTACTTTGACCCACCACTTGTTGGCAAAACTTCCCATCAGCGACCTGTCACTGGTGAATCGAATCAACGGGATGACGGCAAATGGGAGCTGCAAGCTAAGCACAACCTGACTGAGAATCAACAAATCATACGAGCCCTGGTTGCCTTTGAGCGAGATCACCATGACCGCCGGTATGATGGCGATCAGGCGAGTGATCAGGCGCCGGAGATACGGCTGTATCCGGAGCCTGAGGAAGCCCTCCATCACGATTTGACCTGCCAGCGTACCGGTCAGTGTTGAGCTTTGGCCGGCCGCGATGAGTGCGATGCCGAACAGCATGCCTGCGAACGCCGTACCCAGGAGGGGGGCAAGGAGTCCGTGGGCCTGCTGAATTTGGGTCACGACGACACCGTTCTTGAAGAACACTGCTGCTGAAACGATCAGAATCGCGGCATTGACAAAGAATGCCCCGTTCAGCGCAATTGCTGTGTCAGCCAGATTGTAGTTGCACGCCATTCGTTTACTCTCATGCGTCGCTCCGACTACGCGGGTCTGAACAAGTGCAGAATGGAGATAGAGATTGTGCGGCATCACCGTTGCGCCGAGTATGCCGATGGCAACATAGAGGCTCTCGGACGTCAGATGTGGAACGAAACCTGTCGCAACTTCACTCCACACGGGCTTTGCGAGGAACACCTCAATAATGAAGCAAACACCGATGGTGAAGACAAGCACGAGAATCAATGCTTCCATTTTCCGGATACCATATTGCTGGATCACGAGCAGCAACATCGTATCAAAACCCGTGATGATGACGCCATAGATCAGCGGGAGTCCAAAGAGGAGATTCAAGCCAATTGCGGTCCCCAGAACTTCAGCAAGGTCACACGCCGCGATGGCAATTTCGCATAAGACCCAGAGCACGTACGACACCGGTTTAGGATAATTCTCCCGGCAGGCCTGGGCGAGATCTCGTCCGGTGACGATACCCATGCGGGCGGAGAGAGTCTGCAGCAACACGGCCATCAGGTTGGACATCAGCAGCACCCAGATCAGCTGATATCCAAACCGAGCACCTCCTTCGAGGTCGGTCGCCCAGTTGCCCGGATCCATGTAGCCGACGCTGATAAGATAGGCCGGGCCTACAAACGCCAGGAGCTTCTTCAGCAGCCCAACATTCTTCGGGATGACGACGGTCTGATGAACCTCAGCGAGCGATACAGAGGAGTGTTCAGAGTGCGCGCTCATTCATGTCTCCTCCACAAAAATGTTCTTGGCGAGTTTGGAACTCACGAATTGTTCCTTCCTTCCAACTTCGACGCGCAACGAGCCGTCAAACGCGACGCGATCTTTGACTTTGATTTTCCTGCTTAGGGTGATTCCAAGCTTCGCTGCATATTGGAGAATTTCGGGACTCGAGTCACTGACTCGCGCGACCGTGACCGTCGTGCCTGGCTCGACATCGGCAAGAGACAAGAGGGCAGCCTCTTCAATATCCCCTCCCGCGGTGGGAATGATGTGGCCGTGAGGATCTTTCCGGGGATATCCCAGCGCCTCATCGAGCCTCTGCTCAAGTCGCTCGGAGGTGATATGCTCCAACCGCTCAGCTTCTTCGTCGATCTCATCCCACGGATACTTCAACACCTCGGTCAGGAAAAGCTCCCAAAGGCGGTGGCGACGGATAATGTGCAACGCCTTCTTTCTCCCCTCGACCGTCAACTCGACACCCTTGTACGGCGTATGGGTCACGCTCCCTTCGTCTCCGAGCTTCTTGATCATTTCTGTCACAGATGGCGGAGAAATCCTCAGTCGCTCGGAGAGCGAGGTCGTGGTGACTTTTCCTTCAGACTCTTGGAGCTTGTAAATGTTTTTCAGGTAGTTTTCGATTTGTTCGCTTGCCATAGAACTCCCCAACGTTTGGAAATCAAGCGACGATGAGCAAGGAAACCTCCGGCATTCTCCGAAACGTACGGACCCCTAGCGGAGCCAGCACCGACACGGTCAGTTTTTTATAGGATAACCGTAAGAATAAGTTCGGAATGCCTAAATATATGCATCCCGCGGACGATTGTCAAGCCTCATCCGTCTTGTTTCTCTCCCAACTTTCCGCAATATTTGAGATGACGTTCCCAAGAATAACACGGCTGCCACTCTGGATGACGAAAATCCTCGTTGTAGACGACGAGCCGTCGCTCCGCGAACTCATTGTCACTGCACTTCAGGGGGAAGGATTCGAAGTGCTGGAGGCTGGGGACGGACTCGGCGGGATTGAAACTGCACGCAGGTCCTCGCCGGATCTTGTGATTTGCGACATTTTGATGCCTAACCTCGACGGCTATGGCACACTCAAGGTATTGCGGGAGGATCCCTCTACGGCGACCATCCCGTTCATTTTCCTCACTGGGAATATGGAACGCGGCACGATGCGGCAAGGCATGGATCTCGGAGCCGATGACTTCCTCACGAAGCCTTTCGCCATTCCGGAGTTGCTCGCCGCTGTCCGTGCCCGGCTGGAGAAGCAGCACACCGCTGTTCAGGAAGCGGAGCGCAAGCTCGATGAGCTCCGAATCAATCTTACTCTCTCTCTCCCTCATGAGATCCGCACGCCGCTCAGCGGAATCATCGGCTTTGCCGAGGTCTTGCGGGACGATCATGCGAGCCTCAAGCCGACGGAAATCAGTGAGATGTCCAGCATCATACTGAAATCGGCCACACGTCTCGGTCACCTCGTGGAGAATTTCTTGACCTATGCACAGCTGGAACTGCTTTCAGCCGACCCGAAGAAGCGAGAGCTGATTCGCAAAGACACAACTGCGATGCTCGGTATGCATATTGAGGAGTTGGCGCGGAAGAAAGCAAAGGAATATGAGCGCCCAAACGATCTCGTGCTGAACATCGCGGGCGGTGAAGCGGCAATTTCCAACGAGAACATGAAACGAATTGTCGAGGAACTCATCGACAACGCCTTCAAGTTTTCAACGGCAGGCGGATCGGTGGAAGTCACCATGGAGCATGTGGGGCAACACCACGTGCTCACCGTCTGCGACAAGGGGATTGGGATGGAGGCAAAACAGATTGCAGAGATCGGCGCATACCGGCAATTCAACCGGAAAAAGAATGAGCAGCAAGGTTCCGGTCTCGGCCTGGCAATTGCTAAACGTCTTGTAGAATTGCATGGTGGGACACTCTCACTCCAAAGCGAGGTCGGCAAGGGGACAACGGTCGTCGTGAAACTCCGCACAGCGGACCCAGGCTAACACCCGCGCCTCCTCAACCATTCTCCACAACCTCTGGTCACTCACTCCTTCACCGGACGATCTCTGCGCTCGAAAATCTCGTCCGACAATCCGACATTGACTTTGTAATTTGAGTATGTAACTGTGATGCTGCCGCTCCGCAACGGCCTTTGCATCTCATTCCATTGAGGTGACTCGGGCATGTCGAGCTCGGTGCGCTTCGTGCTATCCCGCGACACATTTTCAAAGGTTGCGTTCAGCGTTTGCGGCAGCCAGTACTTACCATCTTCCAGCCCGTACGTAAACGCCAACCTCAAGAACCTCCCCTGATACGGGATGGTCTCCATCCTCGCAATGGTCCAGTTCGACGGCTCGATCCACAGCAGCATTTGCCGCGAGCGCGCCTTGGGATCTTTGGCTGTGAGCTGGAGCTTGTGGAGCTTCTTACCTTCGATGGTTTCCTCGCCCAGGACAATCGGGTTGTATCGTTCGCGCAAAAGAGACGGATTGACGACAATACCCTCCCGCGGCACCATCACGAAGTTCTGCGATGTGAAGTGGACTTTGTCGGGTTTCTTGAAGTACAGGGTTGCAGCCATTTTCGGCACGCGGACACGCTCCATGTTGACATCCGCCTCGATCGTCACTGTGAAATCCTGAATGTCCTCGGTGGTGCGCTCGATATTCTGTAGGATCTTGGAACCACTCGGGACCTGCGCGAGGCCACGCACCCCCACAGCGAGGTAGAGGACGATGCCGATGAAACAAAACTGCAGCTTCATGTTCATGCCTTCATACTCTCCATAAACGGCTTCCATTTATCCTCCGGTGAGGGATTTGTCATCAAACTGACCCCAATGAGGCAGATGATCGACGCAGCAGCTGATGGAAGGATGATGTAGTCCGTGTCCATGAGCGGCTCGGTCAGAATGAAATTCGCGATGGTAATGACAAGGGGCACACCGAGTCCGGCAATAATCGATGCAACACCTCCTTGGATGGTCACCCGCTTCCACAGGAACGCGGCGAGCAACGCCGGCGTAATCCCGGCTCCAACCATCGTGTACGCTGTAAACGCCATGTCGAGGATGCTTTTGAAGAAGCTTGCCACAACATAGGCGATCACGCCAAGAATGACGATTGCGATGCGCTGGAACCGCACGATCCTGGTTTGCGAGATCTGAGGATTAATGAATCTCTGGTAGATGTCGCGAGTAACGTTCGTCGACGGGGTCATAAGAAAACTCGTCGCCGTCGAGAGCATCATCGCCACGGCTGCGCAAAGCAGAATCATCCCCGCGATGAGCGGAAGATCAAACCGCGCGAGCTGGAGGATGAT
>Ga0315291_10005164_pt1 | contig 16443 bp, 12 predicted proteins | sample YL17G12_20_MG_FD_203070 | JGI IMG/M metagenome (GOLD analysis project Ga0315291, IMG submission 203070) | Sediment microbial communities from Yellowstone Lake, YNP, Wyoming, USA - YL17G12_20 | ecosystem: Environmental > Aquatic > Freshwater > Lake > Sediment | place: USA: Wyoming | collected...
TGATGTAGTTCTGCACCGGGCCGGTGATATTGTTGTGTGTGATCGTGCCGGAGTAAGCGCGAAAATCCCAGCACGCGCCCGCGCCGTTCCAGGCAGCAGTAGCGTTGGTAAACGCTGTCGCAACCTGATTGTCTGTGAGCCCGTCCTGGTTGTTATTGTTGATTGACCAGCCCTGGTTTCCAGGTCCCCACTTGCCTCCAGTGTAGACCCCATTCTTTTTCCATGTGTAGCCGCAGAGCTTGTAGCACGCCGGAACCGGCTTACCCTTGTGTTGTCCAAAGCCTTTAACTTCGTTGACGACCTCATCTACTGGAGTATCCAGCTCTTCCACTTTGCCGTTCTTGATCGTGAACTTGCCTTGATACCAGCCGACTACAGAATGCGCGCCCCTCTTCTCGGGTGTCAGGAACACCATGACGTCCTGGCCTGCTTCGAACCAGGGAGCGTCAGAAACATAGAGGCCCATCTCATCGACCTCACCGCCAGGAACCCTAACAACGACGTCTGCCACCATCGGTGCACCCTTGACGTGCTCGCGCACACGAACCGTCACGTAGGTGTTGATAATGCCTTCGTCCATGTCCCACCTTGACTCCATCGAGACAACACGTCCCACAACCACGCTATAGGCTTCCTGGGAAAGCTGAGTGAGATCTTTCTTCACGACGACAGCGTTTGCTGGAGCAGAAATGACAGTGAGAAGAAAGAGGACCATTACAAAAAGAACATATCGAGTTTTCATTTTGGATTTCCTCCATCAGCAAAGTAACCGAATGGTCAGGAACGGCAGCCATCCGAAGGATTCAGTGAACTCACGAAAATGATACCATTTGCATTGGCTCTTGTCAACAAATCCTTGGTGTGTGCTATGACATCTGAGCTGTCATAGCATATTGGTGAGCGTCTTGACCGAGACTAACGGCAGATGTAGGAAACGCCCTGCCACAACGGAATGACTTGACACAAGAAGATTGACGACACCCGATTACTTTGTTCTAAGCTACGATCACTATCCTACCCTTGCTCTCGAAAGGCGGACGTTTCATATGCTATTGACAGGCGACTCCTTGTTTAAGTTGATAGCACGAGAAATCCAGGGTATCATGAATCAATTTTGTGCGTGTTCCCGATTCTGGAGCAAGAAGCATAAACCCTTCAATTGCTGTGTAGTGGACATTGATGGAGAGTGTTCAGATGCCAGGCGCCACTCGGAAGAGCGCTGCAGTCGCCTTAATAGTTGCAATCCTTTTATCTTTCACGATTTTCTTTGTCAATGCCTACGCAGATTCCGAACAGCATCCTGGTACTTCTTTCTCGCCCGCTGACTCGCCTGCGGTTGCCCCGGGACAGGAAACCCCCATCTCAGAAGCTACCACCTCGCAGCCCGAAACCCGACAAGGTTCAGTGGACAGAGAAGCAGAGGGCCTCTACCTCGGTACGCGCCTTCCCCTCTTCAGTGGTCTTCCCTTCCTTGGAATCTTGCTTTCAATTGCACTGTTTCCAGTACTGGCTCCGAGTTTCTGGAGCCGCAACTACGCCAAGGTATCGTTTTTCTGGGCCCTGGTGTTTGCCATCCCTTTTCTTTTTGCTTTCAAAGGGATGGCCCTCTACCAAATCCTTCACATCTACTTCATCGACTACATACCCTTCATCATTCTTCTGTGGGGGCTTTTCACTGTATCGGGCGGGATATTGATCAGGGGCAGACTTGCGGGAACGCCTGCAGTCAATACTCTTCTTCTTGTCATCGGAACGATACTGGCGTCCTGGATGGGGACGACCGGTGCCTCGATGCTGATGATCAGGCCTGTTCTTAGGGCCAACCAGTCGAGGAAACACAAGGCCCACGTTTTTGTCTTCTTCATCTTTCTGATCGCGAACATTGGGGGTGCCCTTACGCCCCTGGGTGATCCTCCACTGTTTCTGGGATTCCTTCAAGGCGTACCGTTCTTCTGGACGCTCAGGATCCTCCCTCACATGCTTCTCGCTACGGGCATAGTTCTTCTCGCTTTCTATCTCGTGGACAGCTTTTACTACCGCCGACAGCACCATGTTCCACTAACGCACGCTGTAGCGGATACTCAAGGAAGGGGGTTCCGCCTTGATGGCGCTCACAATTTCTTGTTCCTTGCGGGAATTCTGGGAGCAATATTGCTTTCTAGCACGTGGCATACGGGCTCATTCTCGTTTCTTGGCGTTCAACTTGAGATCCGAAATGAGATGAGGGATCTGATAATCGTGCTGATGGGGGTTCTCTCACTCAAGACGACCGCAAAAAAGGTGAGAAAGGACAACAACTTCACGTGGTTTGCGATGAAGGAGGTCGCATACATTTTTGCAGGTATATTCATGACAATTCTCCCCCTGCTTATGATCCTGAGAGTCGGAGAAAAGGGTTCGATGGCGTTCATTATCAGGGCGATCAACCAGCCTGCCCATTACTTCTGGGCCAGCGGGATCGTGTCGAGTTTTCTTGATAATGCGCCTACTTATCTGGCGTTTTTCAATATGGCGCTCGGTAGGCTTCAGATACCAGAGGGAAGCGTGACAGGAATCCTTACGGGTACGCTCAACGTTGCAGGTGGTTCACAATTTGTCTTGTATTTGAAAGCTGTCTCCGCTGGGGCGGTCTTCTTCGGAGCTAATACATATATCGGAAACGCACCAAACTTCATGGTGCGCTCAATAGCTGAGGAACACCATGTGAAGATGCCGAGTTTCTTCGGGTACATGCTCTGGTCGATAGGCATACTGATTCCGACGTTTATTCTAATCACATTTATATTCTTCAGTTGAATTGGAACAGACTGGGATATTTGAGTGGACCGGGAAAAGTGAGACTCTGCTGAACCCGAGGCGAGCTCTCGCGCATTGGAGCGATGGAATTACAGCCTGTGCAAGCTCCCGCACATCGAAACGACAGAATTGCGATCTGTGCGATCATTAGGCAATAGACATTTCTAATGTTCGGGCGCGGGTGGGGGGCCGTCCCGTTGGTGGCTGGCTGCTGCGTGAGCCTTGGCTTTCTTCTCCACCCTTGCCAAGACTGAGATGGTAATGAAACTGAGAAGTGTGGCTGCGAAAGCCAGGAGAAAGCTTCCCAACCCCACTGTAAGGCCCACTGCTGCCAGGACCCATAGCCCGGCTGCGGTGGTGAGACCCCGCACCGATGCTCCTTCTCTGAAGATAACGCCGCCTGCCAGAAACCCCATCCCCATAATGATACCTTGAACCACGCGAAGGATATCGTCCCCAGGAAAGGCTGATTGCACCTCAAGCCCGACGATGGCGAATAGACAGGAGCCGGCAGAAACAAGCATGTGTGTTCGTAAACCAGCCGCCTTCTCATGAACCTCTCTTTCCCAGCCGATGACTGCGCCGCACGCAAGTGCAACCAGCAGTTTCCCAATTGCGACAAGAGTGTCCATGACTCCGAAGTCCAGGAAATATGCTCCCTGCATGACTAACTTCCGTTCTCTAATGTGTTCCGAACGACCAGGTTCACTACGGCCTTACTCACCAGGGCCCGAGAGGGCCATCTCTTTCACCCTGAAGGTCGGACAACTGATGCCGCCCTTGAATACCAGGTCGTCTGCAACGGCGTCTATTCCAGCCAGCATGTCAAGCACCGTAGATGCTACAGTCACACCCGAAATGGGCTGAGCGAACTCTCCGTTCTTTATCCACAGACCGGTTGCAGCACTGGAAAAGTCAGGAGAGGTCGGATTTATCCCGAGCCACCAGCCTGCAAGCTTGGTTACGTAAAGGCCGTTCGCAGTATTCTTGATTATATCCTCTGGCTTCGAGCTGCCCTTCTCCATGTAGTAATTGCTGAAGCCCACCTGAGGCAGGTCCCTGTAACTCCCTCGCACCGCGTTCCCGGTAGGTTTCTTGCCCGCGCGAAGTGCAGAGGAATAATCGTAAACGAAGTTCTTCAGTACTCCCTTTTCCACAAGAACAAGATCGGACGTGCTCACACCTTCTGAATCTATTGGCCGGCTCGATGGACCCGAGGGTAGCCTTCCGTTGTCACGAATAGTCACGAGTTCGGAGGCAATCTTGTCTCCAAGACGTTCCCCAAGGTATGACATTCCTTTGTTGACGTTGTCCCCACGTATGGCCTGGCCGAGGGCAGCAAGAATTGTAAAGCCTACCTCCGGATCGAATACGACAGGCACCTTCTGTGAACTTACCGGCTTGGAACCCAGCAATACTATTGCCCTTTTCGCAGCTTCTTTGCCCAGTTGCATGGGTGAGGGAAGCCGCTTGAAGTAGCAACTCGTCCAATCCTCGTACCCGGTCTCCATCCTGCCGTCTTTCTCGGCAACAGCTCCCACGCCGAGGTTACAAGAGCTAGCACTATACGAATACGAGAGCCCGTTTGTATTGGAAACACCAACCGTTCCCGTAACTTCATCGTACCCAACGTGCTCACATCGCTTAACGGAAGGATCGTACTTGAGAGCAGCGGTTTCCATTTCTCTTAAGAGCTCTACTTTTCGCTTTATGGAGACCGACCTGATCTCGGGGTCAAATATTTCCATCACCATCCTTCTCGGCTTCTCGATAGGGAGTCTGTTGAACTCACTGGGAGAGGCTTGCTCTGCAAGCGCGATTGCCTTCGCGACGGTCTGGGTCAGGGCATCTTTACCGAAATCGGACGTGTGAACGAAGGACAGCTTCTGATTGACTGTGGTCCTGATTCCGACCCCGGCCATTTGAGCTTGACTTATGCTCTCAAGCTTTCCTTCTCGCAGCTCGAGCTGAAGCGTAGAACCTTCCTGCATGAAGACTTCGGCCTGCTGAGCGCCCGCCGCGACCAGCTTCTCGAGCAGCCACTTGGATATGTTCTTTTTAGACATTCTTAGCCTCCGGGCACATCAGCTATTCTCTGCCGCCTATTGTTATACGCGAAATCCTGAGCGTGGGAGCGCCGCTTGTCACTGGCGCCCACTGACCTTTACCGCAAGTACCGGGCCAGTAGGAAATGTCATTGCCCACCATGTCGATTCTCTTCATGATCTCTGACCCGCTGCCGATGAGCGTTGCTCCCAGGACGGGTGCTCCGATTTTTCCATTCTCAATCAGGTAAGCCTCCCTGACACCGAAGGTGAAGTCTCCGGAGGCCGTATCGACCTCTCCGCCTCCGAGGTCTTTCGCATATATGCCTTTCTTCGTGGCTTCGATTATTTCCTGCGGCTCAGTAGTGCCTGGTTCGAGGCAGGTGTTCGTCATTCTAACGAGAGGATAACTTCTGTAACTCTCTCGTCTGCCGTTTCCCGTCGGCGACACATTGAAGTACTTAGCCGTGATCAAATCATTCATGTAGCCGACTAGGACGCCTTTGTCTATGAGAATCTTCTTCTGAGCAGGCGTTCCCTCGCCGTCAAAGTTGAAGCTACCGCGCAGGTTGGGTATCGTTGCGTCGTCAACAACGGTCACTTTGTCACTGCCGACCACCTGACCCACTTTGCCTGCAAACATCGAGGTTTGTCTTTTCACCGCGTCAGCTTCGAGACCGTGTCCTACTGCCTCGTGAAACAACACGCCTCCACCAGAGGCAAGTACGACGGGCATGTCTCCCATAGGCGCCGGCGAAGATTCTAACATTGTGACAGCCTGCCTTGCCGCCTTGCGTCCGGCATCTTCGGGGCTATAGCGCTTGAAGAACTCAAAGCCACTACGGCCGGAGATACGAACATATCCAGGTCTTCTCGTGCCCTTGTCAGAGGCAACCGTGTCCATGGCAATCCAGATCATTGGGAGTTCGTCGCTGACGAAGACACCCTCAGAGTTGGCTACGATAAAACTGTCAATGGAATCCTCGTAAGTGAGCTTCACTTGTGTGATTCTCGGGTCAAATGCCCGTGCTGCTGCGTCTGCTCTCTCAACTATCGCAACCTTTTCCTTTTCCTTTATGTCAAGGAAGTTCAGAGAAAAGGGTACGCAGTTAATGGAAGTGCGAACAGAGAGTCTGGCTATTTTTTCCTTTGCGGGGCCGCTGGCTATGATCGCGGCAGTCTGTGCGGCCTTCACGACAAAGGGGAGTTCGAGATCCTGACAGTACGCATATCCGGTCTGATCGCCCTTGAGAACCCTCACACCCGCCCCCTGGTCGAGTCCGTACTTTACGCTTTCGACTCTGCCCTCGGAGAAGGCGATGGTGGTCGTCAGTATTCTCTCGACGTACACGTCGGCAAAATCACCGCCCTGTGACAGGGCCTCTCTGAGAATCTGCGCAAGCTCCTCACGCTTGAAAACGCCACTCAGCGGTTCTTCCTCTGCGCCGGCCTTTCCACTTGAAAGAAGACTTGAGATAATTGGGGCACCTGCAAGCACGGCTCCTCCTAGTATTGTATGCTTGAGAAACTTCCTTCTCGGGATTTGTTCCCCGAGTATATCGTTAAGACCCATGTTTCCCCCTTCTCGTTTACGTTATCAATCCTATCAATGGTCTTGCCCACTCGTTGACAAGAAACACCATCCTTCCGATGAGAAGAGATACACGACCCATCACCGTGTAGCCGAACGCGGCGCCGAATGAAATCATCAGAAACCAAATTCCAATTCTCGAAATCCCACCAATGACGCCTTTGTGTTCGGTGGAAAAGTAGAAGTAAATCAGGACGGAGAGCACGCCTATCACCATTACGAGATTCCACAGGGTGCCAATACCGTGATAGCTCAGCGAGAGCATTGTGTCACCCACCTGTGGAATAACCTCCCCGTGAAGCTTTTGCATCATGTTTACGCCAACGTAGTAGCCCACGTAGACCGCGAGGGCCCACCTGCTCACCCAGGCAACCCTCTTGATGTATCGGAAGTAGAGTATGACACCCAGTCCGGCCGCGAAAACCAGATGCCAGTTGGCCTGAAAGTCGTGAATAAGAGGAAGCACGAGATTGGGCTTGAGCGTCTGATTCATGACGATCCCAATGTAATAGCCCAACGAAAGCCCTGCGAAGAAACTCTCTGCCAGTCTGAAGAAGGGGTTGTCCTTGTATAGAAAGCTGAGCATGCAGAGAGTGAAGAATGCTGCTAGCCATGTTCCCAAGCCTGGCATAACGTGACCTCCCTAGCTCGCCTTGCGCGGTTTTCGTTTTGACGTGAAGTAAACAATATTCCCGAAGACGATGAAAGCAATCATGATCAGGTGAACGATGGACTGGACGTCCATGCCCTTTGTTGCGGTGTATAGACCCGGTGTCGCATACACCTCGGCAAGCTTCGGGTAGCTGTTGACCACCAATCTCTCGTACTCCGAGGCACCCTTGAGTCCACCCAAAAGACCCGCCATCTGCTTTGCCTCGAGGTACGCGTAGTACTTCGGTGCTGATACGGCGGTCGGGCCGACGATTACAGGGATCCCGAATTGTGCGTTGACAAGATTCGCCCACCATTCACCTATGATTCCGGTGGCAAGGCTCACCACAAGTTTCATGTCCCTGTATGTTCTTATGTTCTTCATGATCGGAAGCTCATCCAACGGCGTGCCGTTCATGTCCGTGGGAAAAACTTCATGAATGTTCTCGGCCATTTTCTTCATTGCTGCCTGGGCACCGTCTTTGTAGCCCAGGTTCACGTAATCAACCCCGTACTTGAGCTCCGGAAATTCGGCGACCACTTTGTTTACTTCGTTGACCGCTTCAGAAAGACCGCCAAGGGGGTAGAGAGCAATCACTACTACCTTTATTCCCTTTGAAAAACAATGTCTCAAGATGGCGTCCGCCATCGGCGCATTCTCTGGAGCTGACGACGGTCCGTAGTCAAAAGACACAAGAGCGATATCACCTTTTTGCAACTGATTTTCGATCCTATCAAATGCCATTTGCACAGGCGGCGTGATGGAAACGGGAAGACCTATGACAAAGATAATGGGAAGGATCGTCCCAATGGCGACAAAGAGGTAGATAATCCGCCTGTCGATTTGCATCACTCTTTCTAGATTCATCGGATTCTCCTTTTCCCCTATTCGCCCTTTCCAAGACCAAGGTACGAGCGTTCTATTCCTAGAATCACTCTCAGCGCCATCGAAGCAGCGCCGAGAGCCGCACCTATCATGATGCCTCGCTGTGCAGCCATGTTGGGCTTACCCATGATCCATTCGGTGGCGAGGGGGAACCACTTGGAAACCATCTCGCCGAACGGGATCCTGCCAAACATGACCAATAACGCGGCTATCAACAGTATCGTGGCCTCAGTGTTCCTCGCCCTGAAGGCCCTGTACGAAGCGCTTGCCATGAAGAAGGCGAGAAGCGCAAACATGGTGCCCTGAAGAGGAAGGAAGCCGTACTTGTAAAGCCAATCAAACGGCGTCGATGAACCGTCTGGTCTTGTGGCTATACCACCGAACTTGTCGAACGCACCCGCAACACCAAAGAATCCCATTATCGCAAGACCGGCCAGAAGAACGATTGCGTATGGCCAGCCAGAAGCCTGTCTCTTGATCTTGTTTGTGTTCATCTGGACCACGTTCACGACGCCGAGAAGCAGGGCGAATCCGGCCACAATTATCAGCCACGAATCAAGCGTGGTGCTTACGAGCCCCACGTGTTTCTGGGGCACAAAGAAGGCGATGGTGGGGATCGCCCCTGCGAGGAAAGTCAACAACAGCGGAATTTGCCTCTTCATCTATGGACCTCCTTACATACCGCTCATTCTACTCAGCAACTTCATAGCATGTATTCGTCTATGCATCACCGCATCCTAAAAGCAGTGGTCATGAATTTTATGCCAATGGACTCCAGGACGACTCCAAGACCCAGAGCCACTATCAACAAGAACTTTGTTATGTCCTGCCCCTTTATGCTTCCAAGAAGAACGGGTTCCCGTGACAGATAGGCGCTCGCTGCGTAAAGCTCTTCGCCAATCAACGTGTAGTCACACGCCACCACGAAAAACGGCAACTGCGCGACCTCGGCAGTACCCGAGATCTGGATGGCACCGATAGATTGCCCTGTTTCGGCGAGAAGCAGACTTTCCGCATAGAATGAGCCGATGAGAAAGTTTGTAGCAGGTCTTTCTCTGACCATCTTGCCGGTGACCGAGGCGGTGTAGGCAAACTGGTCATAGGTGACGTAGTTCACCATCTCTTCTCGGAAAAGGTCCGGTCTTCCGGCTTCGAGATAAGCTTCCTTGACGGTCTCCCGCGCCGCCGCAAAGGTAAGGGGATCTTTGTTCGGAACTTCGAGGTCGGCGTTGTATGTGGCGCTGAGCTTTGCGACATGACCGAGTATCGCCAGGCTCGCGATTGTCTGTATTTCGTCAACACTCATGATGCCCGGGATGTAGAGCATCTTCTTACCCATCTCGGTCGCTCTTCCCACGGCCTCGTCCACTGCGTCCAGCCCAGCGATTTTCCTGATGTAGATGGGTTTGGCCTTACGAGCACGTGTGATGTAGTAGAGCACTGCGGAAGAGAAAACGACCAGCAGCACGAGGGCGTTGAGTCTGTAAAATCTGAACCAGTTACCTTTCGAGAAGGCCGCCTGAGTTGGTTCAGAATCTGCAAAACCTGCGCCAAGCGCTGAACGCACTTTGTAATAGTATGCCTGACCGTCAATAAGACCCCTGTCTACACATTCCTGCTCACCAGCTCCAGCCTCACCCACTGTTGTGTATTCACCGTCTGGCTTGTCAGTGCGTAGCACCTGATACTTAAGACCCAGTTCTTTTGCGTTCTCCGGCTCCATCCACCTCACTGTTATGGAACCACCTTCATCGCTCCGAGTATCAGAAGCCGTGACTCCCTCTACTACCGGGGGAGCAGGCTGCGTTGCGATGGCAGCAGTTTGGGCCATCTCTCCTTGGGCCGAAGATTCCTCACCAACGGCGGAGCCTCCCGCAGCTACGGCCTCTGGAGCAGCCTGCGACCCGCTTACAGCAGCCACACCAGCGGACAGAGATGACTGGCCTTCAACCTGCGCAGAGAAAAATGGGAAAAACAGGGTAGCAAAAAGACAAAGCAGGATCAGCGGTGACGGGGTTCTTGCCGAGAAAGCCCCAGGAGGGAAGCCTCTCGACTGGACAGCTTTCGTCCTCAAAAGGAGAAGCAGAGGACAAGGTAATGCTGAGAAGAATTTGGCATGATGAACGCGATTGGGCATTCCATCCTCCTTTTGGAGCTAAAGATGTTCTCCCGGCAACGAGCCCACAGAGGGCTGACGAACAACGTACTCAAGGGGTCAGCATGATTTCTCATGTACCGATGCAGAATAATAATCGGTTTGCCTTACGCAGGTACGTACCCTTTCTCCCTGGCTATCTGCTGCCCTTGTGGGGAGAAGATAAATTCAAGAAAGCTCAGGGCGAGACTACTGACTTTGTTCGTGGCGTAAATATGAAGTGGCCTTTCCAGAGGGTAACTGCCATCACGAATGGTTAAGTACGAGGGCAATATGGCAGGGTTCGCCGGATTTTTCTTCACGCCAATCACCTTGACGCCAGCGCCCTGGACGTAGGCAAAACCGACATACCCAATACTCCAGAGTTCTCGGCCCACAGACTGGACAACGCCCGCGTTAGACGACGCGATCTGTATTCCAGACTTGTAGTCTTCTTTCTGTAGAACGCGCTCCTTGAAGAATGCCGAAGTTCCGGAATCTGAGCTTCGCGATATCACTTGAATAGCCTGGTCTGGTCCACCAACCTCCCTCCAGTTGTGAATCTTGCCATTAAATATCTGACGGAGCTCACCAATCGTGAGTTCATCGACCGGGTTCTGACGGTTCACAATTATAGTAACGCCGTCGAGCGCAACGATCACGTCCTGTAGCGCAACTCGGCGATAATCGGCCTTCTTACTTTCCTCCGTGCTGACTGCGCGCGACGACATGCAGAGATCGACAGTCCCGTCAATCAGGGCAGCGATTCCCACGGTGGAACCATCATCTGTAACAGATATCTGGGTGTCGGGATGTGCCCTCTCGTACGCTGCGGCCAGGGCCGTAACAAGGGGGATCATGGTATCTGACCCTTTGATCGTAAGCATCGTGGGTTCTGCTTCTGTTGCGCTGGGCTTCTCAGTCTTTTCCTTGCTTTTCTTTCCGCAACCGCCCACCACTGCGACCAGAAAGATCAGAACGATCACAAGGGCCGCGAAACCTAGAAAACGCAGGGTTGTGAAACCTACAAAACGTGCGGTATATTTCGTGTCGATAGTGTCCAACCTAAGCCCTGCCCTTCAATCGCGCCAGCCGCTGCCGCGCGTCTGTAACCTCAGGAATTCCCGGATCGGCATTCTTCCAGATGTCCAGAAATTCCTGGTATTTCTCAACGGCCTTCTCATTCCACCCGGATTTCTCGTAAGCCAGTCCCATAAGGTAGTAAGCTTTCACCGCCCAAAGGGCAAAATTGGGTCTTTCCTCGTCATATCTCAAGAGCAACTTTTCGCATTCAGCCACGGCCTCGGCCAGTTTACCGGATTCCAGACAGGCATGGACGAGCCAGTATCTAACTTCAAACGAGGGCGGTTGGGTTTGCTGCATTGCTTTTTCAAGATATGTCACTGCATCCTTTGAGTTGCCCTTTATCAACTCAACAGTTCCGCTGGCGGTCAGATAGTCACTCATCTGGGATTTGTTTTTTTCCTCAATGTCTTTCTTTAGGGAGCGGAGCACTTCTTCGGCCTTTGCAACTTTCCCGCTTGCTGCAAGGATCATTGCCCTATACGGCCTCATCCTCACAACGCTCTTGGGGTTTATTTGCGCATAAAGCAGATTGCCAGTTTCGATTTCTGCTAAAGCTCGGACAAAATCCTTTTTCTCAGCGTAGATAAATACCTTCAACCAGTGTTTGCCAATTCTAGCCTCACTTGGTGCTCCCTTGCCTTGCTCCATTTCATCCGCGGCGATCCCATTGTCAAGAACCTGAAGGGCTTCTTGTAGCTTCCCCTGATACAGAGGGATAAGTGCGAGACAGAACCTACCCCCTGACCGCAGATCCTTGTTACTACTTGAAGCCATTTCTTTGTAGCAACTGTCTGCTTTGGCATATTCTCTCTTGAAAAGATACATGTTCCCCAGCTTTCCCAAGGACGCGTAGAAATCCGGCTTTATCTTCAAAGCAATTCTGTAAGATTGAATCGCCTCGTCCAGCCTGCCGTTGTACGCGTAGAGATCAGCTCTCGAATCGTAGGGATTCGCTTGGTCAGGGGCCAGGGAAATGTACTTGTTGATGGCCCAGATGGACTTGTCGAAGTCACCGTTGTCATTATAAACATAGGCAAGCATGTTGTAGGCCACCTCGAAAAGCGGGTCTATTTCAATGGCCTTGTTCAAGTAGCCGACGGCCTCTCCGTATTCCCGCAGATTGGCGAAATAGAACCCACCAAGGGTCAAGTAAGCCAGTTTTTCGTCGGGATAACGTTCCACTATTTTTTTGAGTTCGTTGATCGCTAGCCTGTAATTCTCGGTCTTTCCAGTTTCCTCGCCTCTAAGAGAGTATTGTAGAGCCTTTATGTAGTGCTTTTCCCTGTCGCTGACTTTGTCCGAATATTTCACTGCTTTCGTTACCCACTTCTTCCGTTCATCCATCTGCCCAGCAACTTGGGCGAGGCCGTAGTAAGCCATCGCGAATGTAGAGTCAAACTCCAGTGCGCGCTTAAAGCTCCTCTCCGCATCCACGTAGTAGACTTTGAGCATGAAATCTCGACCTTCAAGAAAGTAACGATACGCTTCGGGTGAATGCGTCGTAACCTCTGCAACCTTGGGGGTTTTCTCTTTTTGAGCCTGGGTAGGAGGCAAAATGTCTTTTTTCAATTCGACCGTGAGGCGGTCCACCATCGAGAAGATGCTTTCCTTCGGCTCACCGGCTATTCGCTCAGACGCTACTACCCTACCGCTCTCTACCTCAACCAATTGCGATGTCAGTACAACCTGCGGCTGCACCTGAAGAATACTGCCCAGAAGCATGTACTTGGCACCGGCTTTGGTTGCAACCCGGGACGCGACGTCCCGGTCTATAACCTTGGTTCCTTCTCTCCCAAGTAATTTCAATATGTCATACAGCCTCTGGCTGGATACCACGTTCATGTATTGCGACTCGGAGAGGTTAGTTATGAGAAGATTGGTGACGATCTCACCCAACCTGTCTTTGTCCTCTCTGTCCACAAGATTCTCGAAATACATGACCGCGAGAGAATTCTCTGCCGCGATTGGTCCTTTGTCCTGACCTATCTCCAGTTTGAAAGGCTTGAGAATTAACAAGAGGAGTATGGCAACAAAGACAACCGAGGCGGGGATCACGAATGGCAGGAGCTTCCTGTTTCTGGGGGGAGGGCCCGTGGCCGCTGTGACAGGAACAGTCACAGCGGCCGGGACAGTCCTGCTTGGCTGGGTTGTCGGAGTCCGCGCCGTCATTCTCGCGGTTTTCTCGTATTCCAGGCTCTTCTTCTCGCGTCTCAGATCCGCTAGGAGATCGTCTATGTGCTGATACCTCTCGTCCTTTTCCTTTTCCAGCGCCTTGTCGACTATCCTCTGCAAGCCCTCTGGAAGATTCGCTCTATAGGCGGCCAATGGTTCGGGCATCTCGTTGATTATCGAATATACTATAGCCGCAGGGTGTTCTCCCCTGAAGGGTAGCTTTCCAGTAAGAATCTCGAACAGAACGACTCCGAAGGAGAAAACGTCGCTTCTCTGGTCGACTTCTTCCCCCGAAGCCTGCTCGGGCGACATGTAGGCAGCGGTGCCCAAGGTCGAGCCAGTATCGGTCAGCCCGACCGCACCCTTCAGCTTCGCCAGCCCAAAGTCCATTATCTTGACCTGTCCCCGCGGGTTCACCATGATGTTGTCCGACTTTATGTCTCTGTGCACGAGCCCTTTCTCATGAGCCATGGTCAGGCCTTCGCATATCTGAATGCCGATATCCAGAACCCTCTTCACGGGGAGGGGCTCTTTCTGCACCATGTGCTTCAAGGTCTCTCCCTCGACGTATTCCATCGCTATGAATATTCCATCGGGAGTATTTTCTATTCCATAAATCGTGGTGATGTTGGGGTGATTGAGAGCAGACGCGGACTGCGCTTCCTGCATAAAGCGCGCTTTCTCCTGGGGATCATCTGAGACGTGCGGAGGCAGAAACTTGAGGGCGACGTGGCGCTGGAGCTGTATGTCCTGGGCCTTATAGACTACACCCATCCCACCTTCGCCCAGCTTCTCAGTAATCTTGTAGTGGGAAATGGTCTTACCGATCATTTGAGTCTGTTCGCGGTCCTTTCTGGATTGTAGCCCGAGGAGATACGGGCTTCCTCCTCACGGCCATCGGTATGGGTTCAAGCACCGATACCAGTCTTGATTCCAGAGAAAGCTACGATTCATGTTCAGACCTTGACTCACCATATCCTAATCAATTTCTACCATTTTACACTCTATTTTCCACTTGTCAGTCTTTCTTTTTCGCCTCGTAGAGCGAATGAACATCGGCTCTATCCATAGTCTGAATCGCCCCCAGCCGGCAGCCCACGCAACTGCGCGTAACTTGCGTCGACGTAATCGTGCGACGCGCTGTACTGGCGAAGCTTGTTCCGCAACCGCTGCATAAGATGCTTCTTTAAAGGTCGAACGAATCCCTCGGTCCAACAAGGGCAAAGACTCTGTCGGCCCGGGCAAACCCCTTTGAATGCATTTCTCCCAGGTCGTCGAACTCGAACTTGCCGGACGCTTTTTCCTTTGTCACCGGGCAGGCAAGAATCGGCCCCGTCTTTTCATTGGCGAACTTCTCGAGTCGGAAGGCCAGGACCACGGGCTCGCCGATCATTGACAGACCCGTAGGACGGTCACGGCCGAAACTGTCAATAAAGACGGGACCTGTCGCAAGTGCCCAGTCCATGCGCAGGGAGGAGTGCCGAACGGACCAGATTGAAGGATCCGTCCCCAGCTTCTGTACCAATCGGTCAAGCGCAATTGCTGCTCGGCATGCGTCAGCGGCATAGTTATTGTTCGAGCGCCCGTCCCAGAAGGCAAAAATAGCGTCGCCCTGATATTCCTTAACGGTGCCGCCATGCTGTACCACAGCTTCTGCAAGCTTATCGAACACGTGGCTCACGGATTGCTGCAGATCCAGAGACGCCGCCTTTTGTACGAGAACCGTGTAGTCGCGAATGTCTCCAACCAGCACGGTAACCACCGTCGCCTCTGGAACGGCCATTGTGGCGGACCTCACCTTCATGGATCCCGGCGTTGGACTAGAGGTGGCGTCGGAGGTGACGCTGAACTCGTGTCCTTTGCCCATGCACAGCACCTGACCATGTCGCACCTCGACTTCCAGATTGGGAATCAAGCGGCGGCCATCCAGCCATGTGCCGTTGCGGCTCACGTCACGCGCGAAGCACCGTCCATCGAGCGTTTGAGTAATCACACAATGTCGAGAAGAAACGGCCGGGTCTTTGACCCAGAGGACGCCAGGCGCCGGCTCCCCGTCTTCGTGGAAACGTCCTATTTCGATACTGTGATAGAAAACGTACAGTTCTTCGCGAGAAGTTCCGGGGCTTTCTACCAGTATTCTTGGTGGTCTGTCAGACGCGGGCGGTGCCTTGTAGCGCCGCGGCGTTTTGCCTGTTCCCATGTCAATATCTCTGCCCCTACCTAGTTCTCACTTCTGAGCCGAACAACTTCATCACTCAACTCTCGAATCCTTCTGGACATGGTTTCCAGAATACGGAAGGCAAGAGAAGGGTCCTGCTGAACCCGAGTCAGAAAAGTCTTCTTGTCCAATGTAAGCACTCTGACTCTGCCGAGAGCGCGGACACTGGCCGATCGGGTCTCACGCGCAAAGATGGCCATTTCTCCCACGGTTTCCCCCTCACCCAGCAGTCTCAGACGTACTTCCGTACCCTGCCTTTCGACAAACACCTCCACCTGACCTTCCTGGATGACGTACATGCTGTCTCCGACATCTCCCTGCCGAAAAATGATTTCACCGTCCTCTAGCATCTTGCCCAGCTTACCTGCACCCATTACAGTCTCCTCTCACTGTTTGACCCATCAAGAGGGAAGCTTGAAACGAGCATATTCCACAGGAAACGGCCGATAAACCGAGGGCTCAGGCCGCGGATAAAGATGTCCTTGTAGGGCGCGCTCCCCGTAAACATGTCCCAAAGGGCCATACTCATGTAGCGCAGGCGGGGGTCTCCTTGCTGCTCAATCGTGGACATACGCAGTATGGCGCGTCGCGCAAACCGTGCCTTTCGAATCGTGCGAACGGCACCAAAACTCAGCCTCCCAAGCGTGTTGTCTCTACCGATGCTGCGGCAGATCGGCCAGAAGTGCTCTCTGAAGCTCGAGGCAGAAACGCCCCAGAGAACAGCAGTAGTGGCGGCGGCCTTGGCAGTACGGTACGCGGCCCCGATTCCGTCTTTGTACAGCCGGGTGACCCCGCAATCGCCGATGAACACGACCCGATCGGCAAAGGGGCCGACGGCGCCCCGTACATTCATACTGGGCCAAC
>Ga0315291_10005165_pt1 | contig 16443 bp, 17 predicted proteins | sample YL17G12_20_MG_FD_203070 | JGI IMG/M metagenome (GOLD analysis project Ga0315291, IMG submission 203070) | Sediment microbial communities from Yellowstone Lake, YNP, Wyoming, USA - YL17G12_20 | ecosystem: Environmental > Aquatic > Freshwater > Lake > Sediment | place: USA: Wyoming | collected...
ATGGCTGTATTTTTGTCCCATAACCACTTGGGATACCATAACCATCTACCCTTTCCCAAGTGTTGCACTTGCTTATTGAACTCGTGTCCGTCAGCCCCTAATTCGCGAAACCAGTCAAAATTTTCACGACTCATACGCCTGCGGTCGTCCCGGCGCTTTATGCTCCTAAGCCCGCTTCCCCTACGAAAATCTGCAAACATTCGGATCTTAAGGCTGCGCGACGCCGACAGTTGTTTGAGCCCGCGAAAGCTTGAAAAAACCTTTGTGAATTCTCTTTTAGGCTTTCGCGGGCGAGTTCTGGAGGCGAGGCAACTCGAGTCCGAAACAAAAACGTGCGAACGAAGCACCGGAGCCATGCGACACTTGTCTCCACGCCATTTGCAAGATGATCGCATGATGGACATAGAGAATCACAATGCCAATGCAGGGTCCATAAACGGTTCAGAGGGGATGCCGAAAAATTCAAGAATACCCTCATCGAGCATTTCATATTCCATGCTGGGATCGTTTTCGTCTTCCCATGAGGCGTTGTCGATATCTCCCGATGCCGACGCTGTTGCACCCGAACCGTCGACGCCCGTTATTTCTTCGCTCGAGCCGGATGCGGCAGGCCCGCTTGCAGATCCGCCGCCGCTCCTTCCATTGTTTGCATTCACGGCCTGGCGCGCGGCCTCGACATTCTCATCTGTTACGAATCCGCTGATGAAATTACTGGTAAGTTCGCCGGGTATAAAGGGGGTCGTCAGATCGACAGTTGCCGCCTGCCCTTCCAGCTTCAAATTTATCCACTCAAGTATCGCATTTCTTGCAAGGGCGTCTTGCACGGCCTCCGGCTCGTTTTTCATTGAAGGCCTGTATCTCATGATCTGGTTCAAAACCTTGAAGGTATCGGGAGGATAATTTGTTATCTTGTTTGCAAGCCATGCCCTCGCCGCAGCGCGGAGCGCGTCGATTTTGTTTGATTTGAAGTTTTCCTTGGCAAAATTCTCGATGACCTCCCATGGAAGCTGGTAGCTTGTGAATCCCCCGCGCGCGATCAGATCGTTTCTCGTGAATCTCCACATATTATTCCACACATCTATGACCGAATTGGCAACAAATTGCTGGGTCTGCAGCTCGAGGTTATTAATTGATGCATAACCCTTTTTCGGAGTCAGCCCTTGAAATTGAGCCAGCACCACATCTTGTGTAACGGTCAGTTCTTCAGGTTTTTTAAATATTTTGGCAAAATCGCCGGTCAAAATTACTTTTAATAACCTGACCGTGTTTTTCCCCAATTTTGCTATGGCATATGCCAATGCCGCGACACCTCCCGCGATCCCCAAAATTATTGCCGCAAGCTTGCCGATACCGAGATCGTCCGGAGGAGGTTGTGTCGGGTTATTCGGCGGTTGTGGCCCGCTGTTGTTCGCGGGCGGAGGCGGGTTCCGGTCTTCAGGGCGCCTGTTGGTTTGCGGCGGAGGCGTTTCTCCGTACTGGACCTACCGGCAGAAGTTCGACAAGGCCTGAAGGCCCGCAAGATGCCTATCAGTATCGCCTTTCAGCGAAGCATTTTGATCGATGAAGCTTGCGGATTGAAATCCCGGGTTGTCGGTACCGGTTAATCTCTGAAGCCAGCCCAAATAATCCGCGCAGAAGAAAGCCGTTCCCGGAACGGAATTTTCATTTTCAGGATATGCCAGGCGCGTTCGGGTGTTGTTGACCACAGGCCACGCTTGAGGATCGCTCTGACAAAACGCGTCTTCATTGCTGACCGCCCCGCCGGGAGAGGAACAAAGAGGCTCCTGCAGTGCCTCTATCAGGACTTTGTCCGCCAATATACTTATCGGTTGAGTGGTCATATGACCCTCCTTTAATATACATAGGCAAAGTCGGCGACCGGAAAAGTTTCTGCGCCCACCATAAATAACGAGGAGAAAAGTGAAGCATCTTCATCCTCTATGGATTGATATGAAGCTTCATCGCCGGCCGCACCATCTTCATCTGACGAAGTTATTTCTTCCTGCGGGTCACTTGCCCGCGTAATTTCTTCGCCCGAAGAACCGGATCCCTGTAGTCCGCCCCCCTGACCCTGCGTATTAACAAGCGCATCGATGCGCAACTTTGCCAGCTTCTCCAAAAGCTTTGGATAATGAGCGAGCTCGCCGTTTTCGCGAACGATAGTGTTCATGAGAAGATCAAGGTTCTGGCCATTATAGAAAATAGTCTCAGTGCGTACGGGCAAGCTCCATACATTATCATCGCGTTTGAAAATTTCTTCAAGACTCTCTCCCTCCCCGAGCGCCATGACGAGGTCTACGAATAAATCCGGTTCGCGGTCCTCGCCCGCCAGAGGGGCAAAGGCCCCTTTGACGGCCTCCGGGACCCTTCGCCATGAAAGCCTTAGATTCTCCAGTATGACGGGCACGACCCTTCCGACAAAGTGTCTGATGAATGGGGCAGAGAGTTCTCCCGCAGGTGTTTCCTGCGTGATGTCCACGAACATCGTATTCTGATCCCTCCTGTTCCATTTTTTGATCGCTTCACTTGTCAACAAATCAAGATGCCTTGGACTGTTTGTCGGGACATAGTGATTTATAAGCTGCGCCTTCACTTTCTCTGACGACAGGGCGGCGGTTATCTCATAGACCGTTCTTTCTGTGGTCTCCCTTATCCAGTCCAAAACCGCAGGCCTCAAATTGCGTATCGCCCTTTGATCCGGAAATTCGGCAGTCACGATTTCTTCAAGAAATGGTGAGGGAAGCCGGCCGTTAAATGGGGCGCCTGGAGAATAGGAAAAGAGCGCGTCGCGGTTTGTATAGGAAGTCGCTGCCGCACCGTTTCGGGCTACGACTTTGTGCCACTTTTCGATCGCCTCGTGCGCGGCAAATAAGATGTAAAAGTCATACAGGTCGTTTTTCGAAAACAATTCAGCCATCTTCGGAAATATGCCGTGCTCAATCATGCCGACGATCTGGTCGCGAACGGTGTAGAGATTTGGCATGCCGACGTCCGGAGCGAGCCGGATTTGTTCTGCGGCCGTCTCGCCCGCCCGCGGCGCAAAAAACCTTGCAACCGGAGGCTGCACGGATTGCCTCGCCGGCGGAGGAGACACGGGTCTTGCGGGACCGCCTCCGGACGGTGGATTGCCTTTCCCGCCGAATTTTCTGATGATATAAATTATCGCCCCCATGAACAACAGCAAGACGATCCATTGCCATGTTCCGGGGGGCGCCTTTTCAGACTTATTTGTTTCCGGATTATGTCTTACGCCCCTTGGCCTTTCGGAAGAATCGGGGCTGTAGCTGAATTCCTCCGGAATGGAATGGGCAACGTTTGTACTTGAAACTGCTAAGATGCCGGGTATCAACATTTAAGAGTTCCTCCGAAAAATATTATGGAAGCGCAATTGTCTGCCCCATTGTCTCCAAATATGGAGGTGGCGCTGCCATGGAATCTTCATTATCGCAATCTTCTAAGCCTTCATATACCTCAAGGCCGCAAATCATAGTGTCATCGCCTGTTTCGTATTCCCAGGCTACGTCATCTGCAGCTGTGATTTCATCATCCAAAGCTGTGATTTCAGCTGCATTGTTATCTTCGGTGCCCCTCCTGATGTCCGGATTTCGAATTTCCCCCCGCCCGCGAGGGACTCCGGTACGGCCGGTTCTGTTTCTCCACCTGGCGTTATCAATCTGGGGATCCTCCTCTTCATCTACGGGTTGGGGGATATACGGAAACCTTCTAAGCCTGCTTCCGTCTTGCCATGGTACGGGCCTTATCGATGGGGATTCGTTGCCCCTCTGAAATTCAAACCAGTCGGCTAATGATCCTCTTAAGGCGATCGCGGGGGGATCGGTCTCCGGAGGCCGCCCTGTTGACGGGTCCTGCGGCCCGCTTCCTCCCGCGGCACCGCCGCCGCCAGTGCCATTTACGGAACGGTTTTTGAACCACTTAACTGCGTATGCAAGGCCTGCAAAGATGATGAAAGGCAGCGTGACAACCAGAAACACCCACCGGTATTTTTTCTCGTCACCTTCCCCTCCCTGCGGCGGGTTATTTGTGGTGCTTGTATTCGGGCATGCGCAGTTCGAATCTTGACTGTCACACTCGCACGCGCTGGAAATCGTTGGTTCTCTACGATCTACGAAGTGAGGAATGGTTCTTGGTGAGGTTACACCGGGGGCGTTCATATACTCTCCTTTGGGCGACACACCCCCAGCGCCTTCGCCCACGAAGACCGCCGTATAGCGAATTTGCACGTGATCCGCAAGCCAATTGTGCTTATTTGAGAAGGGAACGAAGCTCGTCTTTGAGAGGCAGGGAACAGAGCCATGCCACGGCGTCCCTTGGTTTTAAATCTTTATGGAGCATCTTGTACATGGCTTCGCAAATCGGAGCGTTAATGCTGTTTTTTTGGGCCAAATGGTAAACTGCCTCTGCTGTGGGGATGCCCTCGGCCACCATCTTCATCTCCGACAGTATTGCTTCGAGGGATTCGCCCTGACCCAATTTTTTGCCCACCGTGTGATTTCTGGAAAGGTCCGCGGTGCAGGTCAAAACAAGGTCGCCTATGCCCGAAAGTCCCATGAACGTCAGCGGGTTTGCCCCCAGGGCCTTTCCGATTTTCACCATCTCATAAAGACCCCTGGTGATAATTGCGGCGCGCGCGTTATACCCAAAGCCAAGGCCGTCACTCATGCCGGCGGCGATCGCAATGACGTTTTTCACCGCGCCCCCGACCTCCACACCCACGACGTCTTCATTCGTAAACGTCAGAAATGAGCCTGTCCTGAACGCCTCCTGAACCGTTTGCGTGACCTTGGGGTCTTTTCCGGCGATCACAACGGATGTCGGAAGTCCCTTTGCGACTTCAGGCGCGAAGCTGGGGCCTGACAAAAATGCGCGGTTTGATTCGGGGTGGTCAGGAAGGCAATCGGACAAGACCTCGCTCATGAGTTTTTTTGTATCGGCCTCAATCCCCTTTGTTGCGCTGACGAGTATGGCCGAGGAATCGATAAATTTTGAGGCACTGCCCCATATACTGCGCACAAAACGCGACGGGACGACAGAAAGGACGATTTCTTTTCCAGAAACCGCCTCTTTTAGATCCGTTGTCGCCTTTATGGATTTTGGAAGGTCGATGCCTGAAATGTAGAGAGGGTTTCTATGGTTGGTGTTTATGCCCTTCGCGACTTCCGCCTCAAAGCACCAGAGGGTTACCAATTCCCCTTTTTCCGCAAGAATTTTGGCAAGGGCCGTCCCCCAGCTGCCAGCACCTATGATGCCGATATTCTTGGCCATAAACGCAGTCATTACATCCAAGGCAATATAAATTGCAACAGCCCTTTGTCATTGCGAGCGCAAGCGAAGCAATCCCCATGGTTACAAGGGGATTGCCACGCCCTGCCATGTGGCAGGACTCGCAATGACAAAAAAGTAAGCAACATTTTTAAAGGGGTGCCGATAGCATAGTTGAAAGCCCTTGCATCGGCAGATTCCGGGGTATAAAAAGGAGGCGTTATGGAAAAGAGAAGACATCGGCGCGTATCAGTGGATCTTCCTGTGACCATTCGCCACAAGGGAAAGTTAATTCCGGCAACTGCGCTGAATGTGAGTTGCGGCGGGATGTATCTGGAAACCGAAGGCGAGGGCCTGTCCGAGAACACTCCCATCGAAGTCACCTTCGATTTGAACGGCGAGTCCCGCGATGTTTCTTTGTGCGGCGTTGTGTCGCGTGTGGAGACCGCACCCAGGCCGCGCGTGGGCGTCGAGTTCGCAAACTTCTTCTCGGCCGGCCACAAGGCCCTTCGCGAGTTCCTAAGAAAGCACCAAAGCTGACGCATTTCTATGGGGGATAATCAATATCTGATGTGGTCTGTGTTCGGCGCACTCGTCGTTGCGCTCATGGCGCTGGACTTGGGAGTCTTTCACCGCAAAGCGCACGTCGTTAAACTCAAAGAGGCGCTCGCCTTCAGCATGGGCTGGATCGCGCTGGCGCTCGTCTTCAACGGATTTGTCTGGTATGAGATGGGCCATCAAAAGGCCCTTGAGTTTTTGACAGGCTATCTCATCGAGGAATCGCTCTCCGTAGATAACCTTTTCGTCTTCATCGTCATATTTTCCTATTTTGGAGTCGCCTCGATTTACCATCACAGAGTTTTGTTTTGGGGAATTGTCGGCGCTGTTGTGATGAGGGGCATATTCATTTCCTCCGGAATCGCTTTCATTAACAGATTTCATTGGGCAATTTACATCTTCGGCGCGATCCTCGTGATCACGGGCATAAAAATGCTTTTCTTCCGGGAGAAAGAAATACATCCCGAGAAAAATCCTGTGGTGCGCATATTTAAAAAGCTCGTCCCTGTCTGCAGCGATTATGATGGCGAAAGATTTTTGACGCGCCATGGCGGCAAGCTCTGCGCGACGCCCTTGCTGGTGGTCCTTCTTGTTGTCGAAACAACGGACATCATGTTTGCCGTGGACTCGATCCCCGCAATCTTTGCCATTACAAAAGATCCTTTTATTATTTATACCTCCAATATATTTGCGATACTTGGATTGCGCTCACTTTACTTTCTGCTGGCGGATATAATAGACCGCTTCGAATATCTCAAGGTCGGGCTGTCTTTTGTCTTGGCATTCGTAGGCACAAAGATGCTGATTTCGGATTACTACAAGATGCCGATAGGAATTGCATTGGGTGTCGTGGCGGCAATTCTTGCAACTTCAATAATAGCGTCCCTGGTCAAGAGGCCTAAATCTCTTTGAGGCCGCGCTCCATCTCTTCAATCAAAATCGCCGGCTCTTCCAGGCCCACGGCAACGCGGACTCCGCCCGGATCTATGCCGGCCTTGGACTGGTCTTCCAGGCTTATCGCGGAGTGGCTCATCGAAGAGGGATGCTCGATCAGCGTCTTGCAGTGGCCCAGCGAAACTGCCAATGTGTAAGAGAGGGCGTTCTTGGCCAGCCAGTTCATGAGCTTTGCGCCTCTCTGCCCCGCCTCTTTGGGATTTCCCTTGAGCACGAAGTAGAGGATGGATGAAGGCGCAAACTCGCCGTCAAAGGAACGCATCTGCCTCTTTGCCAGCTCGTATTGGGGATGAGTTTCAAGTCCGGGATACCGCACCGTTTCGACCTTTGGATGTTGCGAGAGATATTTTGCAAGCGTCGTTGCGGATTTCATCGTCTGCCGCATGCGCGAGGTGAGGCTTGGAAGCCCGTAGACCAGAAACGGCCACGCATGTTTGCCTGAAAGGACCGCGCCGAAATCTTTGCGGTAGAGCATGATTTCGCGGAAAAATTTCTTTGGCCCGACGACAATTCCACCCATGTCGGTGCCGAAACCGGACAGATGTTTTGTGAGCGACGCCACGACAAAATCGGCGCCCAGCTCCAAGGGACGCTGGCAGAACGGGCTTGCAAACGTGTTGTCGACGACCGTCCAGATCTTGTCTTTTTCCGTCCGTTTTTTGTTTGCGATGTCCACCTGTCTTTTGATCTCGGCAATATCAATTAATTCCAGCGTCGGGTTGATCGGCGTCTCAAAAAATACGGCGCGGGTTTCAGGGCGGATATGTTTTGAAAGATCCGCACCGTTCAAGTGGACAAACGATACGTCGACGCCGTTTCTCGGAAGCCAATTTGTGAAAAGTGAATATGTGCAGCCGTAAATTGAGTCGTTCGATACGATGTGCGTCCCTTTTCCCGTGAGCACGGAAGCAATTGCGCTGATAGCAGCCATTCCGGTTGAGAAGGCAATCCCCATCTCGCCGCCTTCGACAGTGGCGAGGCGGTCCTCAAGCATTCCGGTCGTCGGCTCGTCGATGCGCTCGTAAATATAAATAGGATCATGCTCCATCTTTTCATAGTCGCCGAACTGCGCGAACCCCTGCGCGCCGCGCTCCACGGAGCCCAGCCTGTATATGACGGAGGCGGTCATCGGCGGGACCACGTGATGGCTGTAGTCCCATTTCGGCGTGACGTCTTCGCCGTGGATCAAAAATGCCTCCATATATTTCGGCGGCTTCTTTTCATGTGTCATATCATTCTCCTTTATTATATGGGCACGCTTCCTGACATAACTCGCAACCATATTGTTCCGGTTTTATGTGTTTTGTCAATTTTCTATCGATGGGTCCTTTATGTTCGATCGTCAGATAAGAGATGCATCGGTTTGCATCTATAATATACGGTTCGACGATGGCCCTTGTCGGACATGCTTCGATACACTTATTGCAATCGCCGCACCGGTTTTCGACCGGCTTGTCCGGCTCAATTTCGATATCTGTAATGATTTCGCCAAGGACAAAATAAGATCCTCTGTCAGGATGGATGACGATTGAGTGTTTTCCCCGCCAGCCGATTCCCGACCTGACGGCCAGCGCCTTTTCCAAAACGGGGCTCGTATCGACGCAGGTTTTAAAGCGGGCATTCGGGACTTCGGTTTTGAGTGCGTCTACAACCCTTATCAACTTTTTTTTAACAATTTCGTGATAGTCGCGTCCCCTGGCAAACCTGTATTCGTGCGCGACGCAGATCACGGATTTGGCGCCGGCGAGAAGCGATGAGGGGTCGCACCGCAGGGCCGGATCTCTTCTCATCCACGACATTGTCGCATCGAAGTTTTTTGAGAGCCAGCTGTTTAGATGATCAAGCTCCGGAAGACGTTCTGCGGAAGCCACGCCGACCGCAAAAAAACCAAGGTCAATCGCACTGCGATATATCAAATCTTTCATGCTGGTAATACCCCTCCTTTGTAAGGAGGGGTAGGGGAGGTAGATCTACCCCACCTATCCTCCCCTTACAAAGGGGAGGAGTTTATGTATGCAGCTTGTGTCCAACTTTTTGCTCCACACTTGAAACCTTTGCCTTGAGCTGACCGGCAACTCCCTTGCGCGCATCAATTTTGATCGCGCCATACACGCGGTTTGTATCCTCCTGCATGCGCAGGTAGCATTTTTTCACGACATCCATCACCTGATCCCATTCGCCTTCAATCATCGTCCCCATAGCCGTGAGCTGGTAAGGCAGCCCGCTCTTTTCGATGATTTCCAGAGAACGCGCCACATACGGGCTTAGGTGCTCGTCTTTCCCTACCGGAAAAAGCGAAAATTCCAAAAGGACCATAAATACCTCCTTTGTATTCGTGAATCGTGGATAGTGAATCGTGTTTCGATTCACTATGCACGAACCACGATCCACTTTTAAATGTTTATGGAAAAGAATGTCAACCTTCACTTCTTCTTTTGATTGCGAAACGGTTATAATTTAGATAGGTAGGAGATATGCCGATAGACAAGATCAGCAGCGCGACCACGGGATTGCCGTCCGCTTGGATGACGAGGATCATTGCGGCGGGCGGCCACATCGGAAATGCGACGGAGATAAGGAAGCTCCTGGGCGAGCCCATTCCGCAAATCGCGGATCCCAAGACGATACCTCCGCACATTTTGGAGATGTTCGAGCCGGGGGGGATTTTGGAGAGGATGAGAAAGAAGCTGGCGCTCATCTCGCGCAAGCGCGGCAGAAAAATCATCCCCGCAAGAAACACGATTGCGTCGGTCGACGAGGAAGACAACCTATACGTCGGCGTGGATTTTCTGGAAAAATACGGCGACAACGATGCGCTCATTGCCGCAATCCTCGCGCATGAATGGGGCCACATGATGAGCGATCTGCCTCGCGGAATTGACTGGTCGCGCCTTTCATGGGACGAGCTTCACGCGATAAGGAGGGAAGAGGAGGCGGATGCGGACGGATTTGCGGGGCGCGCGCTTTTTCTCATGGGCTATAAGCCCGACGAGATGATAAAGTTTTTAAAGGAGCTCGATAAAAAACGGAACAAGAAAGTTCCGTGCCACAAATATCACAACACTCCGACGCGCGTCGAAATTTTAAAGCAGTCTTATGAAGCGGAGCAGCGCGCAATGGAAGTGGCCAGGAGACTATTCTTCGGTTCTAATGTCGGTGCAAAAGTTGGACGGGTGTTGAGTATCGGTTAACCCCTCCTTTGTAAGGAGGGGCAGGGGAGGTAGATCTACCCCACCTATCCTCCCCTTACAAAGGGGAGGGAATATTATCAGGTTGTAACGTCGCGAACCCACTGCAGATAATCGGGCAGGGCGTCGTCGAGTTCAATCGCCACAAACTCCGGGACCTCATAGCTATGGTGCTTTTCGATGAAGTCCTTGAGCTTGCCGGTCTTACTCTTCAATGATTTGATTATGAGAAGGTGCTCCTGATCGTCGTGTATCTCGCCTTCCCATTCGTAAACGGAACGGATGCCGTTCACTATGTTGACGCAGGCGGCGAGCTTCTCCTCCACAAGTTTCTGGGCAAGGAACAACGCCTCTTTTTCAGTGTTGGTCGTGACGAACGCGATGATAAGATCGGACATTTTCACTCCTTGGCCGCATCGAACGGCACACCCTCCACAATTTCAGCGAGGCGCGCCAGCAAAAAAAGATAATCGGACAGGCGGTTCAGATAAACGAAAGTGTGATCGTTCTCATATACCTTCGCCTCGCGAATGGCAACAGCCTCTCTTTCTACCCTTCGCGCAACCGTTCGCGCAAGTTCCAGGGCGGAAGAGCACAGCGTCGTCCCGGGAACGAGAAATGATTTCGGGAGCTTGATTTCGGATCCCAGCCTGGAAATTTTATCCTCTATTTCGGATACATTTTTTGAGGTTGTGACAAGTTGCGATTGGCCCTTGCCGGATGAGGAGAACTCCGCCGACATCCTCATAAGGTCCAGTTGCAAGGTCTTTATCTCGTATGCCAGCTCCTTTTTTGCGACGCTTCTGGCAAGGCCAAGGGTGGCGACAAGTTCATCAAGGGAGCCGACGACGATGAGCCTGAAATCGGCCTTGGACACCGTTGCGCCGGACAGAAGCTTCGTTTTGCCGCCGTCGCCGGCTTTTGTGACGATTCCCATGGGGGCGAAAGCTAATCCCAAACACACTTATTTGCAAGTTTTTACCCCGTAGGTGTCGGACACCGAAGTGCTGGTGTCCGACACCTACGGGGTAAACTTCATTGACAGATGGGGGTCGGGTTATTACAATCATGCAAATGAAAAACCTAATAATTTTAATCCTTTTTGTCTTTGCTCCTGTCTATGCCACCGCCGCGACGCTTCCAAGTCCATTCGTTGCAAATCAGCCCCTTGAAATTGAAGGTGTCGTGAAAGACGCTGCGGATCTGAAATATTCATCCATACCGATTACCTATGAAATCCCCGCATATGGGCGCGACGGATCAAGTTATGTAAAATACGGAGTCTTCTGCCAGCGCGAAGGGGAATCCATTATTATATTTGCAGACGAGGGATATCTGTCCTCCTTTGTGAAAAACAATGTCATGGACAAGCCGGTCCTTGCGAAAGGAAAAATCATAGACGGAACGCGGATCGCGGGCCTCCCCAAAGGGATGGTCTTCATTATCGATTCTCTTCGCCTTGAAGAATAAAGGAGGAGCTTTGATGTTCATTTTCAAAACAGTCATATGGGGCTCCATTTTTTTATTGGCGGCGCTCATCGTGGGTCCGTGGCTCGCGCTACAGTTTGATGCAAGCTTTCCGCAGATCCATCTCGGGCCCTTCAAATATATAGGAGCGGTCCTTTTCGGAATCGGTTTTTTGTTCACCGTTTATTGCGCCTTCATACTTTTCACGCCGGGAAAGAGCCGGCCCGCGCCCTATGATGCAGGCGGCGCTTTCACAATCGAGGGGCCGTACCGCTACGTCAGAAACCCATTCATGCTGGGAGTCGTTGTCGCGCTGTGGGGGGAGGCGATCTTCATGGAGAGGGTTCTGATGATGATCTACGCGCTCATCATCACATGGGTGATCCACTTCTGGGTGATATTCTTTGAGGAGCCGGCCCTTGAGGAGCGTTTCGGCGGTGAATACGACGAATACAGAAAGGCCGTGCCGCGCTGGTTCCCGCACTTTCGCAGATATGAAAAATGAAGAGCAAGGTGTCGGACACCAGCACTTCGGTGTCCGACACCTTGCTCTTCAATATTGATCAATCACGGGTGGCAGGGGCGCAACCTGCGGTTTTTCGCCTGTGACAAGCGTTCTTAATTCCTCGATTTTTTGGGCCCAGTATTTATCGCCGCGGAGCAGAGATTCGGCCTTGTCCAATAAACCTGCCGCCGCACCCCCCTGACCGAGATAATGATCTGTGAGCGCAAGATAATAGTAGGCGACTCCGTTTGACGGATCGACGTTCATGGCGTCCTGAAAGAGCCCGGCCGCCTGATCGTAGCTTTTCGAATCGATAGACGCCTTTCCTTTTTCGACCAGTCTGTCAGACGCCTTTCTCTGCGGCGTCTCCGCCTGCGGAGCGGCTGCAGGCCTTGAAACCTCCGCCGGTTTTTTTTCTTCCTGCCTTGCCTTCGGAACTTTTTTTGCGGGCTTTTTTGCCGCGGGCGGGCACGCTATGAATGTGAAGCAAAGAATTATTGTCATTGCGAGCGAAACGAAGCAATCCCATGAGATTGCCACGGCCCCTTTGGGGCCTCGCAATGACTTTTTTTTAATAATTTTCGACATCAGGTTTCTTATCGCAATGTTCGGCGGGTTCTGTTCCCTCAATGAATGCCTCCTCGATGTAGTCCGGACAATGGCTGTTTGAAAGCTTTCCCGTTACAGGATCGATTTTTACCAGAACGATGTCGGGAGGTGAAGGAAAATCTTGAGCAGATGGCGGGGCTGCCTCCTTCATGAACTGCACCCACATGGGAAGCGCCGCGCGCGCGCCGCTCATGTTCATCACGGCGTTGTCGTCGAAACCCACCCAGGTGAGCGCCAGAAAGTTGGGTGTGAAGCCGACGAACCACGCGTCTTTATAATTCGATGTCGTTCCCGTCTTGCCGGCGGCCACACCTTCGAATCCAAGTGCGCGCGCCGATGCCGCGGTGCCATGATCCACGACCCCCTTCATGAGGTTGGTCGTGAGATAGACGGGTTGCGCGTCAAAGACGCGGCTCATCTTGATCGTCTTTTTCTCAAGCACCTCGCCCTTGTCGGTCATCACATTCATGATCGATATCGGCTCTGCAAGCATGCCGCCGTTCGGGAAGACCGTATATGCCGCCGCAAGTTCAATCGGTATGACCTCGAATGAACCGAGGGCAAGCGACGGGACCGGATTAATGGGGGTTGATATCCCCGCCTTATTTGCTGTCTCCACCACACGATCAAGCCCGGCGTCGATTGCGACCTTCGATGTCGCGATGTTCAGGCTCTGTTCAAGCGCGGTGCGGAGCGTGACCGTCCCGTGATCTTTTTTGTCGTAATTTTTAGGCGTCCAGTCTTTTCCGCCGGACTGAACGGTGAATGAATTGTCGTCGACTGTTGAAGCCGGTGTGAAGGGGGTTTTGCTCGATCTGGGGTCCAGCGCGGTGAGATAGACAAACGGTTTGAATGCGGATCCGGGCTGGCGCATCGCCTGCGTGGCGCGGTTGAACTGGCTGTCCTGATAGCTCCTGCCGCCGACAAGCGCCCTCAAATATCCGTTCCCGGGCTGCATCGCTATGAGAGCGCCCTGCAACGGTTCCGCATGGTCTTTCGGCAGTATTTTCGCATTTGTCTTTTCCAAAAGTTCCAACCCTTTTGAGACTGCGTCTTCGGCGGTGAGCTGCATCGTCATGTCGAGCGTGGTGAAGATGCGCAGCCCCTCGCTTTGCAGGACCTCCTGCGGATACAAATCCTTGAGCTGCTGTTTGACGAAATCGATGAAGTAGGGCGCGCGCCCCACCCGCACAACGGGTTTTGGCGCGAATATGGGTTCAGCCTTTGCCTTTTCATATTCTTCATTGTTTATGAGGCCCGCATCCAGAAGCCGCTTCAGGACAAAATTGCGTCGCGCCTGTGCGTTGTCTTTGTGTTTAAGGGGATTGTATTCGTTGGGAAGGCGTATCATGCCGGCAAGTAGCGCGCATTCGCCTATCGTCAGCTGGTTCACGTTTTTTGCAAAATAATATTTTGCCGCCTCGGCGACTCCGGAAACCGAAGATGCGCCCCTCTGTCCAAGATATATTTCATTGATATACGCTTCCAGTATCTCGCCCTTTGTGTGGCGGCGCTCGATCTCGATCGCAATAAGCATCTCGTTGAGTTTCCTAAGGATAGATTTTTTGGGATAGAGAAAATAGTTTTTTACGAGCTGCTGCGTCAAAGTCGACCCCCCCTGCGCGATCCTCATGGAGCGGATGTTGGCAAGTGCGGCGCGCAAAATTCCTATCGGATCGACGCCGCGATGTTTGAAAAAGCGCTCGTCCTCGATCATGACTATTGATTCAAGGAGAATGGGCGGAACGTCCTTTAAGGTGACGACCGTCCGATCCTCCATCCTCTCGTCGAAGATCGATGAAATTTCCTCCGGTTCGAGTTTTACGACTGAAAGCGATTCTTTTGCCGTAAGATTCGTTATGTCGGTGATTATTTGGCCTTCAAGCATCAGGCGGACCGGAAAACCCTTGAACTCCTCAAGCGGATAGGAAAAATCGTGGAGATAAATGTCTATATTATTTGGTGACTGTGCGTAATCTCCGGGGCCTGCGATAGTCGTCCCGACATTTCTATATCCCAGCCGGTCCAGCTTTTCTATCAGCTTTCGTTTTGCCGTATCGATTCCGGGATAGAGATATTCGGAATCTGAAAGGACGCGCGATGGCAGGTTCCATTTGCGCGGCTGCTCGAACTTCTCTTCGATCATTTTGTCGAGCCGCAACGTGTAAACCCAGAGGACGGCGATACCGATTACGGCGGCGATGGCGGCGAATTTGACGAGGCGCCACCAGAATCTTGCTTTTTGGCGGAGGGTCTTTTCCTTCTTCTGTTTTCTGTATCTTGACCGGAACTTCATTTTTAATGGTTTATAACATAATTTCGTCAAAAGGAAAGGGGGACAAAATGGGCGGGAAATCAACTTTCCCGTAGCGGGACGGCGCCAAAAACTGTTATACTTTGTATCAGGAGGTCTTTATGAAGAAGATTTTATCGTTTTTTGCGGTTTTTCTTACGGTCACTCTCCTTTCGGTCGGAGCGCTGGCGGAAGGCAACATTACAGAAATAAGAAGCGATGTCGGTGGAGCTGTCGGAGATGTAATAGAGAGGGCCGTCTATGGCAGCATCATACATGTGACTGGAACCGGTTTTCGCAATACGCAAGGAGACAGGTTTGTGAGGATGGAGTTCTCCTCTCCGGAAGTATTTCATAAAGATCTCACAGTGCTGTCATGGTCCCGAACGGATATAAGGGTGCAAATTCCATCAATGGAATCCTTTCCCGCATCCTGTCATTCGATTTCGGTGACGGGAAACATTATGATTATGGATAGTGAAGGGCCGTTTTCCGATAGCATCAGCTTCACAGTTGCGCCTCCGATCCCGGGCGTTGCCGCTACCCGCGTCAGGGAAGAGCTGTCTCGAGCGAGGATTCCCGGGGCGGGAGGGGAAGAGGAGGAGCCGGAAGTCGTGTTTTCCCCCGCGCCGCTGACTGCTCAACCAGTTAAACAGCCGGAAAGATATGAGGTGGCAACCAAATATGAGGCCTTTACTTTTCCAAGCAGGGATCGCGTGGAGATTGAGGCGCGTCAGCCGTCACTGACTTTCTATCTTCCGCCTTTTATAGATTCTGTATCGCCCGGCGAATTTTCACCCGGCGAGTTGATCACTATAACCGGCCGGAATTTTTCGGAACAGGAAAGCAAGATATTAACTGTATATTTTACTTATGAGCCGGAAGGTATTTCCCAATCATTTTACATGGATCTCTACGTGCCGCCGGGTTATTGGGAGCCGACGCGGATAAGGGCCATAGTTCCCGGATGGGATTCCAATTCTTTCAGACTTTCCCCCTATGAAGAGAGGGGGGCATTGCCGGCAAGTCTTAGAGATTACGTCAGCCGGTATTACATCCAGGGAAAATTGAGAATAATAAACATGCCCGACACCAGAATTTCCAATGAGAAAATCGTTCGTCTAAGTCCGGTCGTCATCGCTCCGGAGATAACATATGCCGCAGACAAGGTTACAAGCGGAGGCGATCTATGGTTATATGGTATGGGCTTTGGCGAGACGCGGGGCACGAGCGGACGGATAGTTTACAAGAAGGGTTTGCTTTCGTACTTTTTTGGCAGGGAGAATACATTTAATGTGGACCATTGGGAGAGCACGGCGATAAAAGTTCAAATTCCATCGAGCCTGGAAGCGGGCACGTATTATGTTTGTGTAATAGACGCAGCCGGAGTCGAAAGCAACCGCGTCAGGGTAGAAGTGTCAAATATTACCTTAGATAGAGAGATCATAGATAAGACAAAGGTCCAACAGCGGCTTCTAAAGCCGCCGTCCCGCAGTTTGCCGTGATAGGTTAATTGGAGGACATTTATGAAGAAATACATGTTATTTGCATTAGTGCTGACAGCCGTTGTGTTTTCCATTTCCGATGCG
>Ga0315291_10005167_pt1 | contig 16433 bp, 20 predicted proteins | sample YL17G12_20_MG_FD_203070 | JGI IMG/M metagenome (GOLD analysis project Ga0315291, IMG submission 203070) | Sediment microbial communities from Yellowstone Lake, YNP, Wyoming, USA - YL17G12_20 | ecosystem: Environmental > Aquatic > Freshwater > Lake > Sediment | place: USA: Wyoming | collected...
GTATCCCGCAGGTCCTGCTCCAATAATTGCCAATTCATAATCCATGCTATGCCCCAAATACTTATGCGATATTTAGTTTTTTTATTGTGTTCTTTTCAAGGTTTTTTTCAAAATTGTATATGCCTCTTGGGGAGAATCAATGCCAGAGAGCATCTTTTCAAAGGGACAGATGTCACTGCCATCTTTGTTTTTGATATGAGGAATCATTTCATCTGTTTGACCTGGAATGTTTGCCCGTAACAGTACTGCGATAGCGGTCTTTGTTGCCTGTGGTGTGTATACACCAGCTACTTTTGCGTAGGCGCAGAGAAGCGCTGAAGCTTTACCAAGGATTCTGTCACCAACTGTAGAGCCTTGCATATTTTCTCCTAACTCCTCAATTGCATATAGAATCGGTTTAATCCCATTTCCTCGCTTTGCAGTTAATAAGGCCCCATTTTTTACAACTACAATAGAATAATCAGACCCGAGAAGTATCTCTCTTGCAAGGTTAATTGCTTCGATATTCTGAATGGCTAATCCTCCTCAGACAAATCAATAATGACGCGACTGTTTAAAAAACCCTAGTTTTTATTATATTCAAACTCCTCGAACATAACAGTTTTTGAAAAATGGTTTTATTTCATTTAAAGTCTCATTGAGATACTCCTTAGAATACGGTGCAACATTATCTAGTTTGGATGACATCAAAGGCGAGTTATTTTTGAATTGCTGAAGATAAAATAGCTTTGCTCCATCTAACCATTTCGCTATTTCAATTATGTCCTCTTTTTTAAGTAATTCTGGCGCAAAGGTTGTCCTAAATTCATAATCAGGCGCATCAGCTTTTATAATCTCGATGGATTTTTCGATTTTAGAAATATCTGTTTTCGCACCAGTAAGTTGATTGTATTTATTTTTCGGTGCCTTAACATCCATTGCTATGTAATCAACCAGTTTTTTGTCAATGAGTTCTTTGAGTTTTTCTGGGTACGTACCATTAGTATCAATTTTTATAGGATAACCAAGCTTTTTGACTTTTTCTGCAAAAGCTGTGATATCTTCCTGCAAAAGTGGTTCTCCACCAGTTATAACCAGGCCTTCAAGCAATCCCTTTCGTTTTTCAAGAAAAGAAAGGATTTCTTTTTCAGGTATTTCCTCTGCTTCGCCTAAAACGATTTGCTTGTTGTAGCAAAATGGACATCTAAAATTGCAGCCCATGGCCCAAATTATTGCACTAATCTTGTCTGGGTAATCCAGGAGCGAAGTCTTTTGAAATCCTCCTATTTTCATGCTGCGACCAGTGGCTTTTCCATCATATCAAATGTTCTTCGGTCAGCAAACTCTTGTTGCTTACCCTTATTCCACTGATTAATGGGACGGATGTATCCAACTACTCTGGAATAGACCTCACATTCGGTAGTTTTCTTTTGAGTTTTACAAATTGGACAGTACTGATGCTTGCCTGCGATATATCCGTGATCAGGACAAACACTGAAAGTGGGAGTAATTGTATAATATGGTAGTGAGTAATTCTCTGCTACTTTCCTCACAAGTTTTTTTGTAGCAGTTGAAGATGGTTCTTCTTCACCTAAGAAAATATGTAATACAGTGCCGCCCGTATATTTGGTTTGCAGGGAATCTTGCAGATCAAGCGCTTCAAAAACATCAGATGTATATCCAACAGGCAGTTGCGTAGAATTGGTATAATAAGGCTCTACACCCCTTCCGCCGTTGTTCGAATATTTCTCTTGGTTGTATGATCTGATGTCAGGATATTCTGCCTGATCGATCTTTGCAAGTCGGTAGCTCGTTCCTTCCGCTGGTGTTGCTTCAAGATTGTAGATGTTTCCTGTTTCTTCTTGGAAGTCGGCGATTCGCTTCCTCATGTAATCGAGAATCTTTTCTGCAAATGCTTTTCCTTCTTTGTCTGCAATGCTCTTGTTCATGAAGTTCAGTAACGCATCATTCATGCCAATGAGGCCAATGGTTGAAAAATGATTCTTCCAGTATTCGCCAAAGGTTTTCTTTACATCTGAAAGATAGAACCGTGAATATGGATGTAAACCACTATCGGTTAGATTTTCTATGAGTTCTCTCTTAATTTCAAGACTGTTTTTTGCTATTATCATAAGTTTATCAAGTCGATCAAAGAAATCGTTGTCATTTTTTGCAAGGTATCCAATCCGTGGCATGTTAAGAGTGACAACTCCAATCGAACCAGTCTTTGGATTAGCACCAAATAGTCCGCCACCGCGTTTCCGAAGTTCTCTGTTGTCCAAGCGTAAACGGCAGCACATACTCCTTGCATCATCTGGTTTCATGTCACTGTTGATAAAGTTAGAAAAGTAAGGGATACCGTATTTCGCAGTCATATCCCAGAGTGGTTCGAGTCCTTCGTTGTTCCAGTTGAAATCCTTCGTGATATTATAGGTTGGGATGGGAAACGTAAATGGCCGTCCTTTTGCATCTCCATCATACATAATTTCTGCGAATGCGTGGTTCACCATGTCCATTTCATCAGAGTACTCGCTGTAGTTATTGTCAGTGAGCTCTCCACCGATAATCGCCGGCTCCTCAGTCATGTAACCAGGGACGGTAAGATCCATAGTAATATTCGTGAACGGGCTTTGAAATCCGACCCTCGTAGGCACGTTCATGTTAAACATGAATTTCTGCATCTCCTGTTTAACTGCTTCATATTTAAGGGCATCTTTGTCTATAAATGGAGCGAGCAAGGTATCAAAATTTGATAGCGCTTGTGCTCCAGCAGCCTCACCCTGCAGCGTGTACAAATAATTCACAATTTGCATCAACGCGGTACTGAAGTGTTTTGCTGGTTTACTTTCGATTTTACCTGAGACGCCTTTGAAACCTAATAGCAACAAATCTTTTAGGTCCCAGCCGACACAGTTGTGATTCCACATACCGTTAACGATGAGGGTATGTGACGATGTCGTGATGTCGTAAATGTAGTCATCAAGGATTTCCGTTGGTTCATTGTTCAGAACCTTATGCCATCCGAATCCTTCTGCCCTCCATGCTTTGGATGAAGTCTGTGCTGATAGATACAACTGGGAAGGAAGAGTGGCACTCGTCGTTCTGAAGCCTACACCAAAGAGTGGATATTGCTGGATAATTTGCTTACCTTGGTATTCCCTCGTCGTACCAACACCTTCGAGATTTCTATCTCTTGCTGTGAATCCTAAGATATTGAGAACCATTGCCAATTGCTCTAACATTGTTCTTGATGCTGTTCTTATCACGAGGCTTGTTTTTGAGGTGGCAAGAGAACCGTCACCATCTAGAATTCCTGCAATGATTCCTTCAACAAACTGCAGGTTGTACGTCAGAATTTCAACCGGTAAACATTTTTCTTTACTGATTCCTTCGGCATTGAAAATAAATTTAAATAGATATTCAACTAAAGTTGAGTTGGCGATTCTTAATGTAACAAATCCGTCTTCCGTTCTGGAATAAATTCTGCAACCTAACTCGTACGCTGCTTGCGTCACACGATGAATGATTTCTTGATTTTCGCTGGTATCTTTTTGTTTCATGCAGATACGATGGGGTTCCATCCATCCTTCTGCAAGGTAGAATCCAACAAAATAGCCAAGGTTCTTTGTTAACAGTATCTTGTTAGGTAATGCATCTGCATTATTGGATGTCGAAACAATGCCGTCAATCTTCAAATCTTGAGAGTAGGTTTGGTATTCTTCTAATGGCATTCCTTCGATCCAGAAATCACGCAATCCTTTCTCATATAATTCTTGTGCAATAAAGAGGCAATCCTTGAAAAAGATCTGCTCATTTATTAGTAATCCTTTGAGGTCAGCGGTGAATAATCTATCATCTTCTTCTCTAACGTCATTGGCTTTTTTGAAGATTTCGGTGCCCATGATCATTGGATGATCTTCTGTGACGATCACCGACCTTCCGCTTTCATTCTTGAGGAATCGCATGGGTTTCCTTTTCGCCTTTTTTACAACTCTTTGTAGTGAAGTCCATCCATTGATATCAAGGACCTGCAATCCTGTTGGATATTTAGCCTGGGCGTCATCGTCTTTGGATAGCATCATTTCTTCTTCCTCGAGGTTTTCATACAATTTTTGAAAAGAAGTAAGGAGAATTTTATCGTTCGTTTTAATGAAGACGTTTTCCTTGCCAAAGTATGTATATGCTCCCAAGGTGCCTAGATCGTGAATGTGGTAATCGCCATGGGTATGTGCATCCCCAATCTCTGGTGGATAGATCTTATTGAGCCAGTAATGAGAAATAATATTTTCTGTAGCATAAACGTTCAATCCTTGGAGCGAGTAGCTCATGTTGCTGTTCTCTTTCACCTTCCAATCCATCATACTAAGGTAGCCGTCAACCACATCGATATCTTTGAGGAGCCCCCCAATTTCTCGCATGTCTTTATGCTGTTTTCTATATAGGATATACGCCTTTGCGGTCTTTGCATGCCCCCCTTCAATGATGGCTTTTTCAACGGTATCTTGGACTTGCTCAACAGTTGGAATTTCACCGCGTTTTAGTGTTTTTTCAAGAATTTCCAAAACCTTATCGGTTAGTTGTGCTGCTTTCTTGTAGTCCTTTCCACCGACTGCTTGAGCTGCTTTCCATATGGCATCTGTTATTTTAACAGGATTGAAGTCAACAACTTGCCCATCTCGCTTTTTTATTTTTCGTATCATAGTTTCTTCTCCTCTTTTTTATGGTTTGACTAAATTTTTAACCTCTTTTTCAAATGATGCAACATCAGTAAATGATCGGTAGACTGAAGCAAATCGAATGTAAGCGATTTGATCTAGTTCTCTAAGACATTCCATAACATATTCTCCAATGAGCGAAGTTTCAATTTCCTCTTGGCCATTGCGACGGATTTTCTCTTCAATACAATCAAGAGCTTCTTCGATTTTTTCATGGCCGACTGGACGCTTTTCAAGTGCTTTCATCATTCCGTTTTTGATTTTAGTTCTATCGAATTTTTCTCTTCTCCCGTCTTTTTTTATTACATAAAGCGGCTCCATTTCAATAGATTCGTAGGTTGTAAATCGTTTATTACATTTGAGGCATTCCCGTCGTCTGCGTATAGCATACTTTCCTGCATCACGAGAATCGGTGACTTTGGATTCGGCATAGTTACAATATGGACAGTTCATATCTATCACTTTAGATAGCCTTGTGACACAACATGTTGTATGTCAAAAATTAAAATCTACGTCATATTGTATGATTGTGGGGTTTTTAAAACTTTTGATTTTACTAAAAATTAACAGCATTTTGATTGTTTAGGCGTTTCTTAATGCAGCCCCTCCTGCGCCTGTTCCAGGGATACTTAGTCGCTTTGCAATTCTGTCAATAATTTCAGTAGAGACTATTGTTAATGCTAAATAAATTAGTGCTATCATCGCAAAGACCTCAAGGTATCGGAATGTATGCGCAGCGATAAATTTTCCTTCTGCCGTTAACTCAGTTACTTGAATAATATAAGCTATTGAGGAATATTGTAAAAGATAAATGAATTCGTTTGACCATGCAGGAATGGAAATTCTTAGCGCTTGAGGAAGAACGACGTGCTGAATGGATTTGCGCCTACTCATTCCTAGAGATCGGGCAGCAATCATCTGTCCGGATTCAACAGATTGTATCGATCCTCTGAGGTATTCTGCTTGATAGGCGCTACTATTAATGGATAGCCCCAATAATGCTGCCTGTATTGGTGTTAGAACGATTCCTGCAGAGGGGAGGCCAAAGTAAATAATGAATAATTGCACTAGAAGTGGAGTGCCTCTGATTATTTCGATATATCCGACGCAAAAACCATTGACTATTTTGTTACCATAGACCCTGCCTAACGCAAGGGCCAAACCAATGAAAAAACCTGCGGTTATTGATATGAAAGTTAAAAGGAGAGTGTTGCCTAAACCATTAAGAAGATTTGGTAAAGAATCCAAGAAGAATTGACTGAAATCAGTTGTCATTCTATCTCCTCATTCCGCTCCATACAAAGCACCGATTCTCCCAAGGAATTCTCTCGTTCGCGCTAATTTTGCATTCGTAAACATCTCTTTTGGCGGGCCCTGTTCAACAATAACGCCACCTTCCATGAAGATAATCTCATCAGCAACATTTCGTGCAAACCCCATCTCATGAGTAACTACCAGCATTGCTACTTTCCCACAAAGAGATTTCATTACATCGAGAACATCGCCGATAAGCTCAGGGTCCAACGCGGACGTAGGTTCATCAAATAAGATAATGTCAGGATCCATTGCCAACGCTCGGGCGATCCCGACTCGTTGTTTCTGCCCACCTGAAAGCTGTGCGGGGTATTGTTTAGCCTGAGCTTCCAATCCGACTCGGCGGAGTTCATCTAGTGCTCGTTTCCGGGCTGCTTCTTTTTCGATTCCTTTTACTTTTTCTAATCCGATGCTTACATTTCGTAATGCAGTCATATGGTTAAAAAGATTGAAATCCTGGAAAACAAACCCAATTTTTTCCCTGATTTTATTGATGTTTGTTTTAGGATTCGTAATTTCATCACCATCAAGCCACACTTGACCTTTGTCAGGTGGACTAAGCTGGTTGATACAGCGAAGAAGTGTGCTTTTCCCGGTTCCACTTGGTCCGATGATGACCTTTGTTTCCTCTTTTTCCATCTTAAATGAGACACCTTTGAGAATCTGAACGTTCCCATAAGATTTGCAAATATTTTTTACCTCTAGCATTGCCATATATACTTCCTCCTTTGTTTCATCGGTGAGCCTCCACCTGATATCCTGCCATCTGATATTTTTTTTCAACATATCGAAGGGTTTTATTTGCAGTAAACACAAGTAAAAAGTAAATAACAGCGATAAGTAAAAACACAATAAGAACCAAGTCGGGGTCTCTCACTTGAATGTATCGGCCTTGTCGCATTAATTCGATAACCCCGATAGTAAATGCTAATGATGTATCTTTGAGAAGAATTGTAAATTCATTAGACCATCCTGGAATTGAAAGTCTAAGGACTTGGGGAAGAATGACATGCCTTATGGCTTTTAATTTTGACATGCCTAATGAGTACGCAGCAGTGATCTGCCCTTCAGGAATAGAATTTATTGCACCTCGAAAAATTTGGGCTTGATATGCAGCACTTCTTAGCCCCAGCCCCAGGATTGCTGAAGTAAAGGCATCTAAGTTGATGCCTATCTGAGGGAGCCCAAAATAAATCAAAAAAAATAGTACGAGTAGGGGTATACCGCGAAAAACTTTTTCATAGATTAAAATAGAAAAAGAAAGGGGTTTTTTCCCATACGAACGACCCATTGCCAGTGCTATTCCAAAGATTGTTCCCAGCAATATGCCAAAGGCTGTTAAAACCAGTGTGTTTTTTAGACCATCCATCAGCTGAGGTAACGAGTTTATTAGTGTTTCGATCGCCACCAATGGATCACTTCATGGTACTTATCTATGGGAAGTACTTTTCCACAAGGGTGTTCCAATCGGCAGATGCTTTGAGTTCTGCTAATCCCGTGTTAATTTTTTGTAGGAGTTCTGTATCTCCAATTCGCACTCCTATTCCGTAGTTCTCATTCGTTACAATAGTGTAGGCGACATTCAAATCGCCATCCGCTGAAAATGCCTGTGCCACAGGTTTATCCAGAACGATAGTTTGGAGTCTACCGGCTTTTAAATCCAAAATTGCGAGATCATAGGTTTCATATTGTTTGTACTTGTCTTCAGGGGTTTTACTTGTGTTAACGAGGGTCTCGAATACCCAGTCATCTCCTGTGGTCCCAGTTTGTACGCCAACGATTAAATTTTCAAGATCGCTTTCATTATTAATTGTAATTCCGGATTCACTTTTAATTAATACTGATTGATCTGCTTCATAATAAGGATCGCTAAAATTAATCTGTTGCTCTCTCTCATCAGTAATCGACATTCCTGATACAATAACATCAATTTTTTGGGTTTGTAACGCAGCAATTAAAGAGTCGAAAGCTATATCTTGAACTTCTACTGTGTATCCTTGACTTGTAAGGATACTTTTTACCATTTCGACATCAAATCCTACAATTTCATTTCCGTCTTTGTATTCAAATGGAGGGAAATCTGCTGAAGTCCCAACAATGATCTTGTTTCCTTTCTCTTGCGTACATCCTGATAACGCAATAGCAGAAATTACCATTGACGCCATCAAAAACAGAGCTAATATATTCTTTTTCTTATCTATCATATAACCTCTCCTCCAATTATTATAGAAGATATACTCCGCTCATTATTTAAACTTTATAGATTTAAAAAGCAGATGCAAAATTGATATCATATCTCAACAATCTTTGCATTAGTTACTGCAGTGCGCACAAGACTCTTAATATTGATTCTCTTCTCCTCTGATAAAATCTGCTCTAGCTTTGCTCTAGTTGCCGGTTTTATTGGTACTGCACTGCATCCACCAGATGGTAAAATGGAAAGATCGTAGGTGCCAATTTCTTTTGCTATTTTTACGACATCCTCTTTATCTAATCCTATGAGCGGCCTCAATATTGGGATCTTAACTGCTTGCTCTACAACACGAATATTTTGTATTGTTTGTGAGGCTACCTGCCCAAGCGAATCACCCATGATAATTGCATCGGCATGCTCTTTTTTCGCTATTTTTTCTGCGTATCGCACCATCATTCTTTTGCATATCACACAGGTAAATCGACTATTGCAATTCTGCGTATAGGCATTAAGAGTACTTCCATGAGGTACAATATATGCTTTAAGAGATGAAGAAAGATGTTTCTTGAGATGTTTCGCAAGAATGATAAAATTCTCTATTTCTCTGTCATCGGTAAAAGGTCTGTTGTCTGCATGAACAAGAATTATTTCTTCTGCTTTCTTTGAAATTAGATAAGTGGCAACCGGTGAATCTATGCCACTTGAAACTAAGGCTACAACTTTCATGCTGTCTCATCTACAAGATAATTTAGATACTCCTTTAAACCACCAATTATTGGTAGGACAATTATATCTGGCAATTCGTAAGTGTGAAGTTCTCGTATTCTCTGTATTGTTTTCTTCACCTGTTTCTCTGTTGTCTTTGCAAGTAAAATGCATTCGTGACCTTTCTCAATATTTCCTTTCCAACGATATATTGATTCTATTTTTGGAATTATATTAACACAAGCAACCAGTTTTTCTTCAACTAATGCACGAGCAATTTTTCTTGCGTTCTTCGTGTTATTAACTGTCGTATAAACTACAGCAACTATGTTCTCCATGAGATTTTGCATATAAATTATGGTTTTAAGCGTTTGCCTTTAAAATGATTATTTGCCATATACATGGTTAATAGCTTATATGAAGAAACGAATAATAAAGAATGCTAAGTAACCTATCGCTGCACTTATTGGTATAGTTAGGATCCACACCCAAACAATATTTCGTGCTATGCCCCATCGGACTGCACTAAGCCGTTTTGTCGCTCCAACTCCCATAATGGATGAACAAATAACGTGGGTAGTACTCACAGGGATTCCAGCGATAGATGCACCAAGGATGGTTGCTGCCCCTGCCGTCTCTGCAGCAAAGCCGTGAACTGGGCGAAGTTTTGTGATTTTGTGTCCCATAGTTTTTACGATCCGCCAGCCACCAGCAAGTGTGCCGAGGGCGATAGCTGCATGTGCTGATAAAATTACCCATATGGGAACAGGGAGATTATTGGGATCAACCGACGCACTGAAATACCCTATACTAAACAACAATGGAGTGATTATTCCCATAGTTTTCTGTGCGTCATTTGTACCGTGACTGAAACTGTATACACCTGCCGAAAACAATTGAAGTTTTTTGAAAGATCTATCGACTTTCGATCTAGTACTTTTCCTGCAGATCCGGAGAACTGCAACCATGAAAAGGAATCCACAGATAAGCCCAATAATTGGGGAAACAATCATAAAGATGGCTGCAAGTTCGACTGTTTCATATTTAATTGCAGCAAGACCGGCTGCAGAGATTCCTGATCCCATAATACCTCCAATTAGAGCGTGAGATGAAGAGGTCGGCAATCCAAGATACCATGTGATGATATTCCAGCTAATAGCACCTATGAGTCCGCCAAGAATGATGAACGGTATTATGTCAAGTCCTAGCTTTGTTTCAACGACTTGCAGATGTATGATCTTACTGATAGTACTAGCAACGGCGACCCCAAAACCGAATGCAGCGATGAAATTGAAAAAAGCAGCAAATGCGACTGCCCTTCTAGGTGTCAACACTTTTGTAGAAACAACGGTTGCAATGGCGTTAGCCGAATCATGAAAACCATTGGTAAAATCAAAAATCAGAGCGAGAAAGATTATAATGATGACAATTATAACTGACGCAACCATTTCTGCCCGTCCGTTAGGTGTATTTCACCAGTATATCTCCTATCACATCAGCAACATCTTCGCATCGATCGATTGCAGATTCCATATCATCGTACAGCTCCTTTATTTTAATAATCTCTACAGCATCTTTTCCGTTGAAAAGTTCGGCCATTGCCTTTCTCAACAGTGTATCGCCCTCATTTTCCAGAGTGTTGACTTCTTTGCAGAAATTCTTAATCTGTGTTGCATCCTTAAAATTCCGCAGAAGGGCGATCGCTTCATGAACACTATGTGAGGTTTTATGAAGCGTCTTGGCAAATTCAAGCATGTATTTTGGAGGTTTTTTAATTTTGTAGAGGACAAGTCTTTCTGATACAGCCTCCAAATTGTCAAGAATATCGTCTAGTGAGCTTGTCAGTTTGCAGATGTCTTCTCTATCAATGGGTGTGATAAATGTTTTATTCAGTTCTGAAAAAATCTCGTGAACCATCCTGTCTCCTTCGTCCTCTTTCTCCTTTATTTTTTTCCTTTTTTCCTCAATATTTTCATAGTGCTCAAGCATATCTACCAGTGCATCGACGCCCTCCAGAACGTTTTTACTCTGTTTTTCAATCATATCGAAAAAATGTTTTTCTTGCGGTATTAACCACGAAAGAACCCCCATTTGATCACATCCTTTCTCTATTTGTGATATCCAATATCTGCTATACGGTCATCGGTTAACGGAATATAAATCCATACGTAATTTATCAATAACATTCATTTAAAAATTGATTTCGTTATTTCATCCAAATCTTTCATGAAATTAGTTTTCAGTAGTTTATCAATGTCACCTATGGAATTTTCAAGATTTTGGTCAAATGATATTGAACCGAGGTATGGCAGATTCATTTCGCAGATTTCACTTCTGATAAAAGAAGATTTAGTCATCGACATATTTTCAATAACGCCGATGATTGGTATCTTTAGTTCTTTCAATATTTTTAGTAATTTGCTTACCGAGCCCATTGCAACTTTAGAAGGTGTTGTAACTATGAGGAATTCACTGTTTTTTATTAGCCGGATGATATCGAGGGTTTCTTCCCCTATGCCTGGCGGCATGTCGATGATGAGATAGCCGAGAGACCCCCATTGAGTGATAGCAAGAAGTTCTAGTATAATGTTTGATATGTCTATGCCTCGAAAAGGAGCGGGTTTATCCTTTGTGAAGTAGACGATGGACATGAATTTGATGCCATAAATATCTGGAGGGACAATGCCTTTTTCTTCTTTGGGAAATACATCTTTTACACCAAGAATAATATGAGCAGAAGGGCCGTATAAATCAAGATCTAAGAGCCCGACTTTGTGCCCTTTTTTTGAAAGATTCAGTGCAAGACTGGATGCAACAAGGCTTTTTCCCACGCCACCTTTTCCGCTCGCAACAGAGATAATCCTTTTGATATTTTTTAGTCGTTTGTCTATCACGCTGATTCTTGCATCCATTGTCTTTCACCTGATTCCTTTGATTGATTTAATAGAAACTCCTCTCCCTTTAGCGATTTCAAAATCAGGGCTACCGCATTTTGGGCATCGAGCGTGAACAAAAGCAACTTCTGGAATGAAATGTATTGATTCTGATTCATCTTCAGTGAGTTTTTTCTTCATGTCGTTGAAATCCCATGCGTGTTCGCAGTTTTTACATTTCAACGTACTTTCTTCAGTTTCAATAAGGATTTTAGTGTTTTTTAATTTCTTATTTTGCGATTTTATGATCTCTTTTAGAGCGAATTCAAAAATATCTCGTTCTATCTGTTGTAGCTCACCAATTTGAATGGTGATTTCATTAATTTTTTTAAGTTTATCTTTATCAGCCGCATCAAGTGCCGCAGTAATTATTGATTCTGCTAGGGCCCATTCATGCATATTAAAACCAGGTATTTCTCCTTATGGTTTAAATGTTACTAATCATATCTAATAGTAATTTAAACTGCTAAGTTTTTAAAATAAGATGTGTTTATCATTGCAGGTGAAATAAAATGGATAAACTCTATGAAAATTCAGAAACAGGTTGTTGCCCCAGATTTAATCCTGAACCATGGAATGAAAAAGAGATTGCATGGAAGAATAAACTTTTTATCAAAGATCAAGTCAGAAGTTTTGCGCACATTCCTCTTGGTTTTGGTAAAGCCATGGTCAAAAATATGGAGATGATAAAAGAAGCGAATGCGCTAAATCCGCAACCGCTTATGTTATCGGATGAATGCTCTCCGTGGAAAACAAATATCTACATAGCCGTCAGTAAAGAAGTACCTGGAGCAGAAATGAAAAAAATATCTGGGACTTTTCTATCCAAAGTATTTGAAGGTCATTACAAAAACATGAAACAATGGATAGAAGAGATGAATAGCTACGTTGGTTCGAAAAATAAAGAGATGAAAAAACTCTATTTTTTCTATACTACCTGTCCTCACTGCGCCAAGGAGTACGGTAAAAATTACGTTGTTCTCTTAGCAGAAATATAAAACTAGCATATGCAAGAAAACAGGTTTCATAGCCGTTTATCGGACAGGTTCAATGCTGCTTTTTTGTGCTAGGTTCTTCCGTCCACCATTGCCTTTTTTCCGTTTTGGCGAAACCGCAATAGCAACGGCAAACACGACCGCAGATACAACGACAATTGATGCACCTATGGGAAAATCGGTAACTAGAGAAAGCCAAAATCCGGCAAGGCAACTGATAATGCCAATAATAGGTGAGAAAATTATGATCTTTTTAAAATCATAGAAAAACTGGTACGCTGTGGACGTTGGATTGATGATCAAAGCAAAAACCAACAGCCCACCAACAAGTCGTAACGAAAGTGATACGGCAAATCCCGTTAAGAAAAGAACAGAAAAATAAAACAATTTTGTGTTAATGCCAACGGATTCTGCAAGCTTTCTGTGAAACATCACTGCCATTAGTTCCTTATAGAATAGAATGACGAAGAGAACGAGAATAAAAGAAAGAAGAGCCAATAGCATCAGGTCATTATACCCTACTGAAAATATGCTTCCCCAGAGAATGCGGAGCGCAGCTCCACTAGCTGCCTGACCGGGAATAAAATTCAGAAAGATAAACGCCAGGGCAATCATAATTGAAAATAAAAAACCTATTACAACATTGCTTTCAAGACGAGCCTTTTCGGAAAGCGGACCAAGAACAAGTGCGGTTCCAAAGGAAAACACTACTGCACTAATCAATGGATCAATAGGGATCATGAGTCCAAAGGCAGCACCAGCAAAGGCAGCGTGAGACATGCAGAATCCGATAGACGAAAGGTTCATGCGGACGACAAATACGCCCATGGTGGAGCATACAAATCCTGCAAGTATTGCTCCAAAAATGGATGTGATAAAGAGTATAAGAGGAAGATCGGTCATGGCCTCACCTCATTTTTATTAAAAATAGTCTTAAGGCTCTCGGATGTCAAAATCTTTGTTTTATTTCCATCCATGATAATTTTTCCTTTGTCTAGGGCGATAACGCGTGTGCATCTAGATGGAATAAAACTGAGATCATGAGAGACTATTAAGATTGTCATCTGGTATTTTTCATGAATTCTATTTAGTAATATCTCCATTTGGTTTCGTGCAGAGACATCAAGATTGGAAAACGGCTCATCCAAAAGTAGAAGTTTTGGTTCCTGTGCTAATGCTCTGGCAAAGAGGATTTTTTGAAGTTCGCCACCAGATAACTTCCCAACGGGTCGATCTGCAAAATCAATCATTCCCACAAGGCCCATAGCGTGCCAAACCTTTTCCCAATCTTCTGCAGTCGCAAAACGAAAGAGACCAATTTTTCCGCATCTACCAGACATTACTATGTCTTTACACAAAAATGGTGTTTGTGGGTCTATATCCAGGTTTTGGATAATATATCCTGTTTCTTTGCGTATTGCTGTTTTATTTTTTGGTATCTCTTTTCTAAAAACAAATCCTATTCCATTGGTGTAAGGAAGAATGCCGTTTATTGTTTCTAAAAGCGTGGTTTTTCCGGCACCATTTGGTCCAATAATTGCAATAAATTCACCAGATTCAAGTGTCAAATTAATATCATATATGGCAGGTGTTTTCTCCCCTTCATATATTGTTTGAATATTTTGCAGTTCAATGGCATTCGTAGTTTTTTTCATAATTGCCTATGACATATCAAATAAATCTTGATTCGATTTTTTAAAAAGTTGTTTGGAATAACTTTCTGCATTACGCTCCGTCACTGTAGTATCAATCTCATGCTTAATATTTGGTTTTAATGAAATTTCTATGCGTTTTCCATTTTTGTTAGTAAAACATGCTTTTGGGATACCGTCTGGTTGTACGGTAATATTTCCTTTTCCCAGCGTGCATCCGGAACTAATCTGTATTCCATCGATGAGGCAAGATAGCGGAGGTGCCAATCCTGTGCACACAACAACACTCTTAGAAAATGGATCTGAACCAAGGTATTCATTTGCAAGCTTTCCCATCATGTATCCTATAACAACATACGGTCCCAGATGACCATGGAATTGCTGTATTTGGTATAATTCATCGTTCACTTTATTCATCTCGACTATTTTTTCTTATAAAGAAGGAGTAAGATAAAGGCAGATATCCCAAGGATAGCTACTACAAGCAAGGACACATTTCGTTCGAGTTCCAACAAAGATACTTTCTGCCCAAGCGTTGCTATTTCGCCTTGTTTGTATTCAAAAGTGGCAATACCATTAATCAATTGTTCGGTGTTGTACGATATCATTTTTAGATACGTATCGGTGCTGGGTATAGCCCCAGGAAAATTTGTAAAAATAACATGGCTTGCCCCTGATTCTGATGCGATTCTGGCACCGAAATCTGTTCCGCTTTGCAGATTGTCAACTATCGCGCAAATCTCTTCACTTGAAGCAGCTTTAGCTACATCAAGCATGTCTTGTGTTGAAAGTCCTTCAGGTGGACCATAAAAAGAGGTAACATTACATCCGAGCCATTCGAGAAAATCCTGTTGCCACTGCATGCAAATTATCTGTTTACCCTGATGTCCTTTAGCTGTTATATTTTCTCTAAGTTGTTGGGCTGTTTCATCAATTTGTGCAATGTAGTTTTCTGCATTTGTTTGAATTGTTTCATTTAAGGTTGGAAGCAAACGAGATAGCTCATCTCTTATTTTTTCAACATATTTTTTTGCACCGGAAGGAATATTCCATTCACCTAAACCTGTACATTTAATTTGCTGAGCGTGAGTGTTTCCAGAGGAGTTCACTAACGAATCTAGCCATGGCTCCAATCCTAACGATATGATAATGTCTGCCGATACAATCTTTGAGACGTCACTAGGGGTTGTATCAAAATGCGTAGGGCATGCACCAGCTGGCATAATATATTCAATTGTTACATTTTCTATAACTAGGTTTGACGCAAAGTCAGCAAGTATTGAATTCGTGCAGATAATGGTCGTGTTTTGGGCTGCTTTCAAAGGCATCGTACAACATGACAGAACTAGTAGTGCGCCTGCCAATAGTAGGACATATTTTCTTTTGGTGATATGCTTCATTTTTTCTATCTCCCATTTTGTAGCAATTTTTTAATTTTGTGTTACCGAGATTGCGACCATTTTTAAAAAGTTTTTGGTAGCAAAAAATTTATATTCGTGCTACGATTATCTGTAAAACGTGCTACCATGACAGAAAAAATAACGAGATTTGGCGTATCAATCGAACCGGATCTTTTGAATAAATTCGACAAAATAATCAAGAAAGAAAGCTACACCAACCGCTCAGAAGCAATAAGAGATCTAATAAGAAAAAACATAATCATTGAAGGGAGTTCGGACCCAGACGCAGAAGGACTTGGTACATTAACAATGATTTATGATCACCATGTTGGTCCACTGACGAATAGACTACTTGAAATACAACATGATCACCACCACGAAATCTTAACAACTACACACATACATGTTGACCATGACAACTGCTTGGAAGTATTGGTTTTGAAAGGAAAAACTGGAGAAATAAAAAAACTGGCAGACTCAATAAAAGCATTAAAAGGAATAAAACATGGAGAACTGGTACTTACCAGCATTTCCCTTTAGAATTAA
>Ga0315291_10005168_pt1 | contig 16431 bp, 10 predicted proteins | sample YL17G12_20_MG_FD_203070 | JGI IMG/M metagenome (GOLD analysis project Ga0315291, IMG submission 203070) | Sediment microbial communities from Yellowstone Lake, YNP, Wyoming, USA - YL17G12_20 | ecosystem: Environmental > Aquatic > Freshwater > Lake > Sediment | place: USA: Wyoming | collected...
AGTTCTTTGGGAGGAACTTTTTCAGACCCTAATGGATTAGGGGATGATATTAATATCAAACAGATGAAAACGATTCTTAATTATTCCAGCTGGAAATCAAGAAATTATGATACAGAACAATTAAAACAAATTGAATTATATGCAGATATAATCAACTCAGATGCAAGCGAATCAGCCAAATCTTTGGCAAAAGAAAGACTTTATTCTAATTTCTTGGATTTGCAGACAAATTATAAGGATTATGTTCAAAGAACAGATACTGCCAATAGTTTAGGTATTGACCCAAGCAAATTTACGTTCTTAGAAAGTGAAAACACAAAAAGAGTTGTTTATGAAGGATTGACTTATGGAAATGTAAATATTCCTTTGGTGAATTATAATCCTCAACCTTCTCCCTTCCCAGAACCTCCTGCTGGAACAACAACAATTGCTCCTTCAACACCTATTCAGATGATACAAACTTCAGAAGGAGGTTTGTACATGGTTGTGTTAGATGATTTGAAAACAGGAAAACTAACAATAAGAAGAGATGGAGATGGACTGGTTGTTTATGACTTACAAGGAAACAGAATCCCAAGCACACGAACTCCTGCAGTATTAGAGAAAACTTATTTTGAAAAATACGATGAAAATTCTTATAAAAACACTTACAAGAATCCTGAAGCAAAATTTTATGAGACAGAGCCTTACAAAGGACTTCCTGCTGTTGTTCCATTTGACATTGCAAATGGATGGTATGCTGCTACAAAGCCCACAATGCCTGTTTTAGGGCAATTATCTCCCTACGATGCTTCTGCAAGAGTTAGCAATTTTTATTTATGCAATGTAGGAAAGAATGGATTAGAAGAATTCAGTTCATTAAGTTCTGGAGATGATTTCTGCCAGATGGTTAATTTAGGAACAAATCAGCCTTATAATAAAATCTCTGGATTAACTGAACAAGAGGCAACAAAGAGAGTTGAAGCGGCTGTTAAGGCAATTGAACAAGCGAGCAGGCAATATTCTTCTGGAGCGAGTTATATTACAATTGATGCAGGTTATGGACAAATAAGATTGAAAGTTGGAAGTCCTGCTGTTGAAATGCCTGAAATCAAATGCCAAGATTTCATGTCTCCTAAAGAATGCCAATTAATGTTCAATGTTTGTGATCCTGTAATTTGTCCTTCAAGCAGATGTGATTTCGGGAGGGCATATCCTGTCAAAGATGTTGTTCAATCAGGAATAATAGGAAGCATTGCTCTTTGTTTGCCAAACATCAGAGAAGGAATTTTCATACCTGTTTGTTTAACAGGAATTCAAGCAGGAATTGATAATTTAATATCTGTTGAAAAATCTTACAGAGATTGCTTGCAGAAAAGCCTTGACACAGGACAATTAACTGGAATTTGCGACGAAATACACAGTTTGTATATCTGCGATTTCTTCTGGAGGCAAGCAGCACCTTTAGCGAATATAGCAATTCCTAAGATAATCTCTGTCATGCTTGGACAAAACTCTCATGGAGGAGGAGAATATTTATTCGCACAAAGTGCTTGGGAAACAGCACAAAAATCTTTTAGCTCATTCACAAGTTATTACCAGACAAATTCTCCAAAAGCATTCAAGATAAGAAGCGTGAGTGAATTCATAGGAGATAAAATCTGCCAAGTCTATACTTCTGCCACTTATCCAAATGGGGCGGATATTCTTTCCTCAATAACGAGTGTTTCATCACCCCCTCAATTTACAGGAAGATTTGATGAAATTCCTTTCACTACTGTTACTGTTCCTCCTCAATCACAATACAAGGTATTTTATCACATTTTTGCGGGAAAAGAACAAGGAGCATATTACCAGGTTTATTTGAAAGCAGATACAACTTCGTTCTATCAAGATACTGCCACTACAAGAGTAGTTGCTTCTGGATACATTGGTGTTGGGGAATATGCATCTGAAACAAAAGATTTCCTTGCTCCTTCTGGATACAAGCAGATGTGCATCAACGTGAACGGACAGGAAGAATGCGGATTTCAAGAAGTTTCCACATCTTTCGCTGTAGATTATGTTGTAGAAAGTTATACTGCCAGTCAAGCAGAAAATTCAAACATAAAGACAGCAGGAGCATGTGTTTCTGATGCTAACAAAGGAATAATAAGAATTTGTGCAACAGCAAACCCAGAAAAAGGAACAGATGCTTATATTGGAACAGACAAACAGAGATGGGTTGATGTAGGCTACTGCGACTATGAAAAATTAAGATGCTGGATTGACACCGAAAGCATAAAAGATGTGATAAAAATACCAACAATTGAACAGAATGCCTTGGAACAAATTACAAATAGTTATCTTGCTAATCTTACTGGAAAAAATTATTTAACTGAAGAAGGAGTTAAAAGCAAGTTTACTGAAATAGAAGGAACAAATGATAACGAGAAGAAAATAACATTAATCAATGAAATAATAGACAAAATATATCTCACCAACCAGAGGGGTTATGCATTCTTGTTGAGAGGAAATGCATTTGCAGAACTTGCTAAGGTAGTTGCTGAACAAATCAAATCTGAAGGAGAAATAGCAAAAACATCTTCATTTTATTCTTTGAACTGTGATGAATGTAGGAGAATGGGATGTGTGACTGAACCATGTCATAAATTATGTCCTGCAGAATGTCCTTCAACTTCAGCACAAACACAAGGAGGAACTTCTGAAGAAATTCAATTAGGAGAACAGATTTTAGCATATAAATGTGAAGACGAAAAAAGAACAAATTATACTTGTCAATTTGTTTGTCCTGGAGAAAAAGTTAATTGTGTCTGCGAGAACCAAGCATGGACGTGCGGAAAATGCGAAGACAAATGCAATAATGCTGGAACACAAATCGAAAATGTAGTGGAAAAAGTTTCTGCATTAGACATGCAGGGAACAGGAATATATCAATGTGAAGAAGGAAAATCATTAACATATAAATGTCAATTTGTCTGTGCTGGAGAAGATGTTATTTGTGATTGTACTGGTGGAAATTGGGTTTGTAAAGAACAATGTAAAAACAAATGCGGGGGTACTACTGCTGGAACAACAGAAGACGAAGTCATCGGAGTTACTGCACAAGATATAAGTCAAATCAAACAAAGTGCTTTAGCAAGAAGTTCTGGAACAGGTGGGGAAACTTTAACTCCTGGAGAAACAATTACAGCATTAGAAGCAGAAACAATTACTTTAGGAGAAGAAACAATTACAATTCCTGCTGAAGATTCTTCTGATTTTATTTCTTCTATAATGGAATACAAAGATGGAAAATTCTCATGGGGAAATTTGTATTACAGATTTTTTAATCAGCAATGGTATTGGTCTCAAGATTCAAAAAATTGGAGAGAAACAATACATTTACCCAGCCTTGGCGAAGAAAACAGACAATTTATATTGAGTCTTCAAGGAAAAACTTACTCACAAGGATTGAATCTTCTGATAGAAAGAACAGTCAAAGAAGGAAATTCAAGAGGAATATTGCAAGTCAAACCCCAATTGAGTTCATATTATTCTTTTATGTATTCAACTAAAGAATTTTCATTCAGTTATAAAAGAGGAGTAACTACTAAAAATGTTTTCCTTAGATACAATGATAATCAATGGGAATGGAGAAGTCCTGATAATCCTAATGGTTGGATGGTAGGAGTAAAAGGTGGAGGAAACATTTATGGAGAACCTGTTGCTTTGATTGAATATTTGAAGAATAAAGACTTCTATCACGGAGCAAGAATGATGTTCATGCTTGAATATGGAGAACCTAACGCTCCGATTGAAACTCCTACTGTAACTGAAAAAACTTTTACAATAGACAGAGTTGGATTCAAAATTGATGGAGTGACTACTTATGATAAGGATGTTACAAGAACAGGAACAGTTGAACTTGTAGTAGAATATGAAAGCAACTGCCAATGGTTAAAATATCAGATATGGCAAGACAGAGCTTTAGATGTTAAGGTTGGGGGAGAAGAGAGTGAATTAAACATAATAAATACAATTCTTAAAGAAATAACAATATCTGGAAAATATCACGTTGATGTTCTTTGCTTTAATCCAGAAGGAAAATATACTAAAGTTACATCTAAGAATTTGGAGATTACTGAAAAAGAAGCAACACAACCAGTCAAATCTGAAATAATAAGAGTTGGATTTAAGATTGAAGGCATAAATACATATAATCAGGATGTGATTAGAAGAGGAATTGAAAATGTTGTTTTTCTAGTTGATTATCAAAACTGTGAGCAAATTATTTACAAAATTTTAAAACAAACTGATATTGGAAATGTATTTGTTGAAGAAAGAAATTCCTTAAGTGAGGTTAATTATCTCTTAAGCCAAGGAATAATTGAGAAAGGAAATTATTTTGTTGAAGTTACTTGTTTTGATGCAGAAGGAAAATCTATTCAGATGGTTTCTAAAAAGATGGAAGTATTGCTTCCTGGAGAAGTCAAGACGACTACACAACCAACCCAACCTCCTTTAGAAGAAGTTGTAAAAAGAGTAAGTGCACATTGCGGATATTGTTTTAACTTTTTTTCACGTGAAAGTGTAAGATGCACTAAAGATGAATGTGAAAATTATCTTTCTCCCGAAGTAATGACTAAACTTAATATAAACAATATGAAATGTGAATTTTTTAATGGCAAATGTATCGCAGTTTTATCTTAAAATATCTTAATCCAAAATTTCTTATTTTACAAGAACACCGTTGACAATTCCTTCTTGACTTGGACGATTTGTTATTCTTACTTTTCCCAAATCTGTCTGAACTATTGCTCCTTTTGTTACAATATTCTGTCTAGCTAAGAAACGATTTGAAGGAGTTTCAAGAACATTTTTTATTTCAACCTTTTTCTGTCCTTTTTGACTTTGTATATTTACAAATTTTGCTCCGAGAAGAAAAACCTTTTTGTTTCCGCCTTTCGTTCTTTTTGTTCTTCTTTTTTCTTCTCCCATTTTGACAATTCTTCTTTGTCCTTCTCTTTCGTAAAGTTTTTTCTTTCTGTTTGCAATGTATCTGCCTCCAGAAATTTTTCTTCCGCGATTCATTATGCAAAATACCTCTTGCCAATTTTGTATTTTGAGCAAATTTCTTGTTTGTTCATAGAAATAATTGAAAAAATTGATTTAAATATCTTTTTATTCACCTTTGGAAAATATATTTTACAAAATAATTTTGTTTATAAATCGCATAATTATAGTTTTAATATGCCAGTTCATTATTACACAATAAAAGTAAAAAGACCCGATGTTCCTTTCACAGAAGAACAGCAGAAAACTATAAATTCTTTTGCTAAGGCTTATGGTGCTAGAGTAGTTCCTGGGCAACAATTAGTTTTTTTAGACTTTCAATGTTCTAGAAAATTAATTCCTTTGGAGTTAAAGAAAGAACTTCAAGGATTAGAAGTAACTATTTTTCAATAGAATTATTTTATTCTATACAAAAGTTTATAAACAATTTTTGCAGTTTTAATTTATGGTTAATGGAATTGAAAGACCTTTGGATTTGTTGAACAATGCAAAAGGAAAAGAAGTCCTTGTGTACTTGAAAGGAGATAAACAATTAGTAGGAACTTTGCTTGCATTTGATATCCACATCAATTTGGTGCTGGACAATGTAAGAGAAATGCAGAACAATGAAACAAAGAGAAATTTGGGTCTTGCGTTTTTGAGAGGCGACACAATAATTTACATTTCTCCGGCTTCAACAGCCTTGAAGAAAGAATAAGCTTTGTGCCTTAATTTTCGCTTGGCATGGTTTAGTTTTTTAATTGGTATTTTAATATTTTTATAGAGAATGATTAATAGAATAATTGAAATCTTTTGTAGATGTTTTAAACTAATATCAGGTTGAACCCCCAAGTTTTTTGATTAACTTTCTGTTAATTTGCGAACAAAGTGAGCAAGTATTTTTTGGAAAGTCAACTAAAATAAATTCATAACTTATATAAATTGTTTTTACTTCTTTGAAATATGTTAAAAGTAACATTTTTGGGAACATCTGACGCAGTACCAACAGCAACGAGAAATCATACTGCAATCTTATTGGAAAATGAAGGAGAAAACATTCTTGTTGATTGCGGGGAAGGAACTCAAAGGCAATTCAAGAAAGCAAAAATAAATCCATGCAAACTTACCCGGCTTTTGATTACTCACTGGCACGGAGACCATGTTTTTGGAATACCTGGATTATTGCAAACTCTTGCTTTAAATGAATACAACAAAGCATTGAAAGTCTATGGACCAAGAGGAACAGAATTATTCATGAAGAAAATCCTTAGTACTTTTATATTTAGAGGAAAACAACCAATTGAAATAAAAGAAATAAGAGGAAAATTTCTAAATGAAAAAGATTTTTACATTGAAGCAGGAGAAATGACTCATGGAGCTCCTTGCAATGCTTATGTATTTGTGAAGAAAGGACATACGAGAATTGACAAAAAGAAATTAGAAAAAGCAGGATTGCCTCAAATTCCATTATTGCAAAAATTGAAAGAAGGAAAAAATATTTCTTACAAAGGAAAAAAATATCTGGCAAAAAATCTTACATTCAAGGAAGAAGACAAGAAAATTTCTTTTGTATTTGATACTTCCATGAACAAGAATATCATTCCTTTTGTAAAAGATTCAGACATTTTAATCTGTGAAAGCACATTTGCTTCTGAAATGCACGAAAAAGCAAGTGAATACAAGCATCTTACTTCTCATCAAGCAGCAGAAATAGCAAAGAAAGCAAAAGTGAAGAAATTAATTTTAACTCATATAAGCCAAAGATATGAAAATGACAAAAAAAGAATATTAGATGAAGCAAGAAAGATATTCAAGAATTCTTTCTTGGCAGAGGATTTGGAGACACTTGAAATCCAATAGGCAAAGATTTTAAATACAATTTCTTCTTGATTTATTGTATAAAGCCCTCGTAGCTCAGCCTGGATAGAGCATTAGCCTTCTAATAAGAAGCACGAAGAAAGCTAGGGGTCGCAGGTTCAAATCCTGTCGGGGGCGAGCAACTTCACGAGTTTCCGATAATCCAAACCGAGTGGGGTTGCGAGCAGATTAACTTCACGAGAATAATCCATAAGTGAGCGAGTGGGGTTAAGAGCAGTGTTTATATAAGCGGAGGTGGCACAATGGTACTGCGGAAGCCTGCAGAGCTTCTTTTCGGGAGTTCGATTCTCCCCCTCCGCTGAATAAAGTGAAGTGGATAGCAAAATTCGAGAGAATTTTAGCCTCCGCTTGAGTGAAACGAAAGCGGTCAGCGAAAAACTCCTGTTTTTCAGCCTCTGCTTGAATTAAGTTATGCGGGAGTGTCAGAGTGGTCAAATGAGGCAGCCTTAGGAGCTGTTGGCTTAGTGCCTGCATAGGTTCAAATCCTATCTCCCGCATTTTTTCTGATTTTTATCATAACTATAAAATAGAATAGATTTATAAAGAGAAAGATTTTTAAATGAATTGTAGATACTTTAAAAATTTGTTGGACAAGATTTAAAAATGACTAATGTAAAAAAATGCGATGAATGCGGCAGCATTAATTTGACTTATGATTCTCATCTTGGAGAGGTAATTTGCAATGACTGCGGATTAGTTATTGAAGAAAAAATGACTGATTCTGGAGTTGATTTGTCTGGAAGTTTTGACAAGGATGAAAAGAAAGGAAGAGGAGGAGCTCCAATGAGCATGCAAAAATTTGACAAAGGGCTTACAACTAATGTTGGAGAAATCTCTGATATTTACAAACTTGAACCAGGACAAACAAGAAAATTTCTTAGATTAAAAAAATGGCAGGAAAGAGTTTCAACAAGCATTGAAAGAAATTTAAGACTTGCAATGGCTGAATTAAGAGTTATTGCTTCTTATTTAAATCTTCCAAATGTTGTTAAAGATGAATCAGCAAGAATTTACAATTATGTTCTTCAAAGAGGATTAGTAAGAGGAAGAAGCATGGAATCTGTTATTGCTGCCTGCCTTTACGCTGCTTGCAGAAGCTATAAAATACCAAGAACTTTGGATGAAATGGCTACTGCTTCTGATGTTGAAAGAAAAGAGATAGGAAGAACTTACAGATTTATCATAAGAAAATTAGGAATAAAAGTAACACAGAGTTCTCCAAAAGATTACATCTCAAGATTCTCTTCAATTTTGAAACTTTCTCCAAGAACTCAAAATGATGCTTTGAAAATCTTGAAAAATGCAGAAGAAGTTGAACTAACTTCTGGAAGAGGACCAGCTGGGATTGCTGCTGCTGCATTATACGTCGCTGCATTGATGAATGACGAGAAAAAGACACAGAGAGAAGTTGCTGATATTGCAGGAATTACAGAAGTAACAATAAGAAACAGATACAAGGAACTTATTGAAAAACTCAAATTAGAAGACAAAATCAAGCAGAAAGAAGAAGACGCAAAGAAAAAATAGTTCTATTTTTAAAACTTTATTCAAGCCTAATAATAATCATTCTTTTCTTAATTTTTATTTCTTCCTTTTCCGATGCCTTGAGATTTATCCACTAACTCAAAAGAAATATACTCTTTTTGTGCAGTATTAAAACTCACTTCTATGTCATATAATCCTTCTGGCATATTTAATTGTCCTGTATGTATATTAATAATATAATATCCTTCTGTTTCATTCATCCTTATAAAATCATTTCCATAACCACTGGCATTATAAGTATGGTCAATGCCTAAACTTTGGTTGTAAATTTTTACCAATACAGAATTATCATTAATGGATTCATTATCTTCATTTGTAACATTAAACTTTAATGGAAGAGTTGCACCATCTTGAAGTGTAAAATTTTCAAAAAGGCTTATTGGTGGCAAAAAGATTATATTGTAGGATTCAATTATTTCAAAAAGGCTATCCACACTTTCTGTTGAAAGAAGTGTAGTGTTTATATTAGATATAATGATATCTGAAAAATTTATGACATAATTTTCTGGAATTGCAGATTCATTTACATCAAAAATTATATTCAAAACAGCACCATCTCCCGGAAGAATTTTATCTGTTTCATTATTTACAAGAACAGTAATTTTTAATATTGGCGGTTCATCATTAAAGACAATTGTAGCGTTAGATAGTCTGGAGGTAGCTAAAATATTTTTAACAATCAAAAAATCTGTCGAGTAGTTGATTATAACTTGAAATCCAACTACTGATTCATTATTATTCAAATAAACTGGATAAGAAATATTTATTGCTCCTGGAATTTTAGTTATAACTCCCGCAGTCATCGTTGTAATTGTCTGGCTAATTACAAGAGCAGATAATAAAATTATGAATAAGACAATACTAATTTTCTTTATGTTATTTAATTTTATTCTTGGTAGCATCTGACATCTTAAAACGGATTAAGATTTATCCCTTCACATTGTTTTGATTCATTCATTTCTGAAACAGACAATCCCGAAATTTTTCTTAATATAATAACTGCATCTTGGATATTCACAAATCCGTCATTGTTTAAATCAAGCATTTGTATTATTGTGCATTTTGGAAGCTCTTCTCTTTGAAGTCCTGTTGTTATTGGAAAATTTACATAAATTGTAGAATTAATTCCTGTTAAATTGAGATAAATTGTAGAATAATTATCACTTCCCCATCCTCTTGTGACTAAAGTGTAATTAGAAAAATCATATTCTGTTATTTCCACAGGAGAAGAAGTTTTTGCAATAGTAAGTTTTTCTGTCAACCATGTTTCTCCTGTTCCTGTTTCTCCTGTTGGAACAAAGATTTTTCCTGTTGGATTTACATATGTTTCAAATTCATTATCAATTCCTTCTTTTCTTGGTAATATTCCATTATCCATAATTCTGACAGAACATGCTCCTGTTAATCCGAACTGGTCACTAATGTTAATTATAACTAAATGTTGTTTGAGGAATCTTACATTTGATGTCCAGTCAGGATAATGAATTTTTGACATATTTATATTGCTGTTTCTTAAGTATATGTCTGAGTAAGCTCCTTCAATGTAAAAGTTATATGGAAATCCAGTTATATTTGTTTCCTGAAGTATTATTTTTGAACCAGTAGACTGGTCACAAAATGCGGTTGCGGCACAAGGGTAACTAACACCATACCCATTCCAAGTAAATGAAGAATTTATGAAATAAATATCGCTTGTAGATTCATACCAAAAACCAAGAGAAGAATTAATCTTTACATTTTCAAATCTAATATCTTTTATTAATGGATATGCAACTATTCCAAAATGTCCAGTAATATTCATATTACTGAAAATCATTTTACTTCCTTCAAGTTCAAGCATCCAAGGACGAGTCCCATGTCCCATAGTTACATCTGAACTGTTTAGAGTTCCATTATAAACTTTAATATCAGAATCATAGATGATCTGCAATTCCCCCATGGTATATCCATTTAAATTGAAAGAGATATTTCTTAAATTGAAAATCATTAGTCCTGCGGGTAGAATGTCACCACTAAGAATATAGGATGTATCAGAAGAAAAAAGATAACCACCAGAACTAATATTTATTGGATTTGAAACTGTTGAACTGAATTCAACAGTATTATTTACGACGCCATTTGAGTTGTTTGCCCAGATAATAAATTTATGTGCACCATTTTTTACATAAAGATAATCATTCAATTCTGTTACATTTTCAGCCAACAAAATATCTTTTCCTGTTCTTAAGTTCTTAAAGAAAAAATCAACTATCTCGTTAGAAGTTATATTAATAGAAACTTTTTGAGAATCATAACTGATATTTTCAGGGGAATTAATCGTTATGATTGGTATTGCAGAGATTATATTACTAATTAAAACTATTACTAAAATAAATAAAAATAATTTTATATACCTCATTTTAATATGTATTCTCTAATATAGATTATACTACATATATATTTAAATGTATTTTTTTAAATTTATTCTTTCTCAACTAAAGCAAGTAATTAAAAAAACTTAATAATTTTATTCTTATTGTTTATTCGATAATCGAATATATCTTAACTTTCTTCTTGCTTCTCGTATTGTATTTTCTATTTCCTTGTAATCTTCTTTTCTCAATATTGTTGCTTCCAGTTCATCCAAAATTTCTCCCAGCGTTTTTTCTGACAATGTAACCTGCACTTTTTTTCCTTGTACTGGCTCTTTTGGATTCAATATTATCAATTTGTCGTCGGATAATTTGCTGACATAACGATGAGCATTCTTGTAGTCTATTTTCAATGCTCTGCTTATTTCAGAGATATTCATTCCTTTTTCAAAGATTAATTCTAATATTTTTATTTCCTGCAAGTTATATCCTCTTTCTAAAAAAGGAATCAGAGCATAAAATAATTTTTTTGGATTCATGATATGTTGAATTTATCTATATTTTTAAAACTTATGTCATATAACATATCAAACTATATTCATAATTTAATTATCTTTCTAGCGAAAATAACTACATATGTCAAATTACATATTTATTTGTTAATGCTAATTTAGTGTATTCTTATGTCATTTTGCATATGTTTTAGCGATATTTCTTCAAAATAAAACATTTTTTTCCCGATGCAAGAACTTTATTCTTTCTTATTTTTGATAGTTTATTTTAGGTTTATACTCTGAGTTTATTTAAAATTTACAATTATTTTCCAAAAGTAGTATTACTCATAAATTACAAAAATCCGTCGAATTTTTGTTTTAAATCTGAAATTCTATTTATTTTTTATTATTTTTTTGAAATTTTTACAGAAATTTTTTCGATTGTTTTATTGAGAAATTTTAAATTTTTATTGAATCTTATAGTTGAAAATTTCTGCTCTTTTTTAGAACTTTTTTCGGAATATTTTGAGAAATTGAGATTAATAGATAAATGAATAGGTTAATGTTCCTATTTATAATTATATATATAAATAAATATATTTATAAATTAAAAAAACGATTTCTATACTTATAACTAATATTTAGAAAAAGAGGGATGAATGGACGATTTGATTACTAAAAAAGCTTTAGAAACTATCGAAGAATCAAACGGCGTTTTAGAAACAAAAGAGATTCTCGAGAAACTTCAGGTTTCTCTCGACAAAATTACAAGAACAAAACTTTTTTCTCGGTTGAATAATCTTCGTGGAGATGGATTAATCAAGGGAAAATTTGTCGGTCCAGGAAAAGGTGTCTGGATTTGGTGGGAGAAAAATGCTTTTCAGAAAAGTAAAGATTCTGGTGAAGAGGGGAAAAAATGAAAAAGAGATTTTTGATAGCAAAACCTCAAGTCTATATTTTTAGTATTGTAATAATCTTGTTTATATTATTCTTTAGTGTTCGTTTTTCTCTAACGGGTTTTGCAATATCTGAAAAAGAATTTTCCTGCAAGGAATTTCAAGAAGATGTTTTATGGATTAGTAATTATACGAATTCTCCAGAAGGTTCAACAAATTATCTAACTTGGTATCCTGTTCATAATTGCACAGAATTGAATGTCTCTAATTGCCGTTTGGAAAATGTCTATGTCGAAACAAGATTCCTGTATTTTGGCGATGGTAATGAAAAAGGAGAAGGATATATACAAATTTCAAATCAAGATGAATCGATTTGTGAAAATCCTTCAAAAGGAATTTATTCTAAATATCTTGCATATGATACAATCATCGGAGAAGGAAAAAAATTTGGAGAATATTGCGGAGATAATAAAAATTCAAATTCAAAATGCGGGATTCAAATAGCCGACAACTATAATTTGAATTGTTATGGAATTAAATCATATGGTTCTCAATATATGTTAGTTGATGCATTTAAAGTAAAATATAATTTGTGCTGGAAAAATGAATAAAAGAGGTTTGATTAAAAAGAGTATTGTATGGATAATTGTAGCAACAGCCCTGTTTATTATATTAATGATTTCAAATTATGTTTCAGCAGCCAAGGCTAATCAGTATATTATAGGAAACAATACCTGCGAGGCGTTTACAGATACTGTTCTTTGGACTGCAGTAGCAAACAAAGTAGACACTAATGTCAATACTACCTATAACTGGACTGTTGGAACTCCTTGTCGTGGAACAAAAAATTGTGACATAGTGAATATCAGCACTTATATAAGATTCATTAATGCAGGAACTTCAAATGATACTGCAGCAACAAGTAATAGGGGTTATATTAGAATAGGAAACATAAGTGAATCACTTATACTCGTAAACTTCACAGCACCATTTAACCCCACCAGATATGCTGGTTATCTTAATAAATCACCTCCGGGCAGTATGGAAGCAGGAGAGGCATATGGACCTTATTGGCAGTGTGGAGAAATAAATACAACAGCCAATACATGCAGTGTAGCAGGAAAAGGATATAATAGTTCAACAGTAAATTATACTCTTGGTCTGTGGTCTATTTATCTTTCTGGAGCAACAAAAGTTACCTATGTAACTGATATTTTTAATGTCAGATATAACTGGTGCTGGACTCCAATAATCTTTGATGCAAATGTTTCCAAAGAAACAGGTGCTTGGGGAACTAATTTCACATTCAGCGTAAATGTTACAAACCCGAGTGCAAATACTACTATTTGGTTGTATAAGAAGAAAACAGGACAAGAATGGGTGCAGATTGGAGGAAGTCAAATATGCGCTAATTGTTCATATAGAATAATTAATTGGACAACTCCTTTAACGTGTAGTGATGTTGGGACATTGGAATTCATGTTTAACGCTACAGATAATCAAAATTTTAATACGACTGCATGGGCTTCTTCAACAACAAATGAATGTCGTGATTCTGGAACTGATTGCAAGTTTACAGTTACAAAAGACAGAGTTAATCTTACCTATGTTGATGGAAATGCTACTGGAACTGCTGTTTATCAGGGAAATCCTATTTATTTTAAATTAAAAGCCTATGATATTGATAGAGATCTTACTACAAATATTTCAGAATCAGTTTATGTAAAGTTTAATGTTACTAAAAGTGTAGGAGGAGATACTATAACTTATACAAATACAACAAATGCTTCAGGAGATGTTGAACTTGCTTTTTCTCCTAGTCTTAATTTTACATCAGGAGTTAGAGCTTGGTTCGGACAAGTAGACGATTCATTAAGCGTCTGTTATTTATATAACAGAACTAATCTTACTTATCAAGTCACTGTTAGTGTTGAAGTTAATGATAACCCTGAAACAGCAAATGGAACAGTAAATGGAAATATTTCTGGGGTAACAGCAGGATGGGGAGAACTTTGGAATTTCACAGTAGTGGCAAAAGATACAGAAGGAGATTTGTTTAATGTTACGCTTCAAGTAAACATGGGCAATGGTTATGCAGACATGGCAAATTTCAGTTGTCTTTCTTCTTGTAATACATGGGCTACTTACAACTTTTCAATACGCAAGTTTTTATGCGGAAATATTTCTGCCTCAGCATTATACAGATTTAATATTTCAAGAAACAATTCAGGTTCAGCTGTTACTACTGCGCAAAGTTTTGCCATAGATAAAGATGATATACAAATCTTGTATTTTGCAGGGAATAATAGTATTGCAAATAGGAGCGGGGAACAAAGAGACCTTTTGATATTAAGAATAAATGACACAGATAATTCCACATATGTTTCATCAGGACTTGATACTACTTTTAAAGTTACGACAGATGGTTCACTTTATGGTGCTGCATTAATTAATGCCACAAACGCATCAGGAATAGTAGAATATGCTTTCAATTCAACTTGTTCATATGATGTTGGAGATCAGGATTGGTACGGAGAAGTTGGAAGTTCAGAAACATGTTATAAAACAGCAACCTCTCCAACAAGCAATCTTTCTATAAGGGGAGATATTTTATTATTTCTGGTAAAACCAGATGGAACAAGAAATTTTACTCAAGAAGGAATAGTGGATTTCCTTGGAGCAACAACAGATGAATGTGGAACTGCTCTTATTACAAATGTTACATATAATGCGACTACTGGAGGAGCTAGTTTTTTTTGTTGGAATGTTGCAAGAGTCCCATTTGCAAATGCATTTACATGTGACTATTCTACCGATATTTCTGCAAAAGAAGGATGGTATAACGTAACAATGAGTGCTAATGCAAGCTTGCATTATGATAATAGAACTACTGTAAATGGAACTCTTGGATTGTTTTATCTAAATTCTGTAAAAAAATTACAAAATGCGTCGGCTCTTAATTGGTACAATTCTTCAGGATGGGGGCATCCTAACTGGAACTTTTCTGTGATGGTTTCTTCAGGAGATATTGACACCCAATTTAATATATCAATGTATTTAGGACAAGGAGTTAATCCAGGAATATGCAATTCTACTACTGGCGGATGTGTGAATATTACCGATACTAATTGTACTAACTGTATTGCTTATAGAATGGAATGGTTAAGGAATTTTACTTACTCGGATAAAGGATCATGGTTTTACCAGTTTAAAATGGATGACCCTAGTACTACTTCAACTTCGGGAGTTTTAAATTATGTAACACTAGCAGAAGATAATACTAATATAACTTACGGTGATTCTGGAAATAATACTCAAGTAACTATAGATTCAAATGCTCAAGTGTTAAGAGCAAGAGTTTATGATATTGACAAAGGAAGTTATAATGTGACTGTTCCAAGTGCAACTGTTGGATTTTATTTGTGGCATGCTGGTTATAGTCCGTCTGATAACTATGAAAAGTATATTGGAAACAATGTAACAAATTCTTCAGGATATGCAGAATTCAGCTTTAACTTTTCAGAATGTGAAGGATGGCAACCTGGAGTGCAAAATTGGTTTGCAAGAATAAATTCTTCTGAATCTAATTATAATGAAAGCACATCAATAAATTACACAGTTGAGCTTATAAAAACAGGATGTACCGCATCTGTTTATGTCACTTCTGTCTTAGCCCCAGAAGAAGCATTTCAATATAGAAATTTCACAGTTAACGCAACATTAAACTCCGAGAAAGAAAATGCACAAAATGTAAGTGTAAATGCAAGTGCAACACAAGATACATGGGTGAATTGGATTATCGGAAATAGCACGAGATTCTTGGGGACAATAACTATGAGTTCTTACACTGCTTTCTTCTGGATAGTCAACGCAACAACATCTGGAACTAATTTCAAGATGTCTCTGTATGTTAACTCAACAAACGCAAAAAATGACACAAAGAATTCAAGCGCATTCATTGTTTATAATGATTATAATGAGAAAGATACAATTTCAGCAACTCCGCAAATACTGCAAACAACTAATGAAACAATCTTGTCCTGGAAATGCAATGTCAGTGAATACAGAATTGGAAATTTAAACTTGACATTAAATACTAGCAGTCCTACAACGACAAAGATAAGAGTTTCAACTTATGATGGAACAATCTGGAGAGATGTAATGCATAACCAGATAATAAACACAAGTGCATTATACAAAACTACAAATGTTCCAATTCTTAAATCTGAAATATTCCCTAATGGAACAGGATAC
>Ga0315291_10005170_pt1 | contig 16424 bp, 24 predicted proteins | sample YL17G12_20_MG_FD_203070 | JGI IMG/M metagenome (GOLD analysis project Ga0315291, IMG submission 203070) | Sediment microbial communities from Yellowstone Lake, YNP, Wyoming, USA - YL17G12_20 | ecosystem: Environmental > Aquatic > Freshwater > Lake > Sediment | place: USA: Wyoming | collected...
TTTAACCTCCTAAAGAAATCCCCCTCCTTTAGGTGGGGGTCGGAGGTCACCTAACTATACAATAGCATCACCAACCACTTTTTCAAGTAGGTTGGTGATTTTTCCTTCAAAATAAAGGATTCTCAACGTAAGTTGTTGTATAATAATCATGATGAAAATTTTCAAAACATTCCAGTACAGGTTGCGCCCGACTGACGATCAAAATGAAATTTTGCATCGTCATGGCGGGAACACTCGCTTTGTCTGGAATCAACTTCTTGAGTTTTCCAACGATATAACCGAACTTGTCATTATAAACAAATTTTCTCTCCAAGAAAAACTGGTAAAATTGAAAAACGAGAATGAGTTTCTGAAAGAAACTTATTCTCAACCACTTCAGATCCAAGCTGATAGACTGGATAAAACCTTCAAAAAATCAAGATCCGCTGAAGTTAGAGATCAAAGAAGAAAGAAAATTTACATAGCCTCAAAAATCAAGGAGCCTGAGAAAAAAGCAAAGAAACTGAAGAAAGCCGAATCATTCGGCTTTCCTCACTTTAAAAGTAGACATAGGCAAGAAGATTCCATCTTCTATCCTCAGAATTTCAAAATCAGGAAAACACGGATGTATTTTCCTAAAATCGGTTGGATCAGCTATATCCATCACAGACATTTTGAGGGAAAACCGAAAAATGTCACGATCAAACAAGATGGTAAGTTCTGGAATTGTTCGGTTATGTGTGAAATCGAGATTCTTGACGTTAAGCCTGTTCCTTTGGAACAGGCGAAACTTGTCGGAATCGATATGGGAATTAAAACGTTTGCTACATTTTCAGATGGTTCGGTCGTAGAGAACCCCAAATTTCTGAAGAAATTTGAGAAGAGAATAAAAATCGAACAGAAAAAGTTAAGTCGGAAATTGTTAAAAGTTGGAAAGAATCCGAAGGGAAAAGAAATAAAGGTATCTTCCAATAACAGACTGAAGCAACTTGAAAAGTTGCAGAATCAATATAGGAGATTGCGTAACAGTAGAAGAAATTTCATTTTTCAGATAGTCTGTCGTATGATAATCAAGTACGATGGATTCTGTGTTGAAACCCTCGATATCCAGAATATGATTCGAGAAGCGCAAAAAGAGCACAAGAAATTCATGACACGAAGCATCTACGATGTTTCGTGGTTTGAATTTCTCAGAGTATTGGGCTACAAGTGTTTATGGTTCGGAAAGTATTTTCAGAAAATAGCTCAATTTTTTGCTTCGACACAGACGTGTCCGTTTTGCGGACACGTCCAGAAAGAAATCACTCTGGACGATAGAGTGTTAACTTGTCCACTTTGTGGACGAGTGATGGAAAGAGATTCAAGATCGTCGTTGGCGATCTTGAATGAAGGGCTGAGGTTGTTAAGAGGAATACCCAAGGAACCTGGGGAATTGAAGACTGTTGGAGAAAATGTTGAAAACATTTTCGATGAATCAGTAACAAGTTCTGTAGCGTCAAAACGAAATGAAAATGCGTTAGCGTTTTCATTGAGTTAAACGGTTACAGAAGCCCCTGCCTTCAGGCAGGGGAGGTTCACCCTACGTGCCTCTTCCTCTTTACCAAAAAGAAGAATTTCACTCGCCTTACGCCTAGACAACGCTGGTAGACCACGGTTCCAAGCTTTACAACTAAAATGATCACAATTTATACCATATTCATGAATATATTTTGTTATGAAGGAGATTGAACCACCGTGAGGAATAATTCCTAACCGTATAACCACATCACGGTAAGATCTACTTGCAGGGACTACAGATTCTAACAGTTCTTTAGTATATTTTCTTTGCATACGTATACTTTACCACAACTTTATCAAACTTCAAGTTTTTCCCCTGTTTATCTTCTTCAAAAACTCAACCACGTACTCGTATCCACCCTCTCTATGAGGAACTTCGCAGGAAGAACAATCTTTCAAACCATTTTCAAGAATGACGAAATTGCCTCCACAATCATAATTATACAAGCTGCAAAAGCAAAATAAGCAATTTATCCTATCAAACTTATGACATGGATAATATTCGCAATCCTTGTTACGGAAATATTTGTAACTGTTTTTCAAGTCGTATTTACGCCAATTATCTTATCCCATTTATAGTGCAACAAATGATAGTAAAACAAATAATTCCCCCACCCATCGCCACATTTTTTGGTAGTTGTCCCAAAATGATCAACCATCCTTAAAGGAAGAACTATCACGGCTCTTCCCCTATTTCTTTGCTGACAGCAAAAATCTTCCACAAAACAATGAAGCCCATTAAAAACAACTTCATCAAAAAACCCTTTACATTCTTTATCAACAATTACCATACAAGAATCAAGACACATCACCTGTTCAGGCGCTCCTGATAAGGTTCTCGCCTTATAGGTTATTTCATAATTTATACATAACGGTCTGATCCCACCAAACACGATGGCATTATCTGCGCTCTTTCCAATTATCCCAGCGGCACCAATTTTTGCCGGGTCATAGAACTTCAAATAAACATCTATTAAATCGTCACTGAACTCAACGTCCTGATGACAAAAAACAACAAACCTTTGTTTACATCTTGCTATGAAAGAATTATATTCATGAGCTATGTTTGTATCAAGTTTACCTAACATAAATTCCGATTTAAGTCTAGGAATTCCAGAAAGGGATTTCTTCAGATGCTTTTCATAATCTTCATCACTGGAAGATACCGTAAAAACAATAAAATCATTTATAGATGCATTTAACATAATTATCTCACTTTTATCCATTCATGTTCAGAAATCAAGTTCAAAGCTTCTTTTCTGTGCTTTGCAAACACTGAATAGTTATAAATATTTTCCGTACATAAAAAAGTTTGTTGTTTACCAAACGGATCAACTACGCCAACTCCATAATCTACATCAATAACAAACATTTTCAAGTCGGACCTCTCCATTCTTAACTTTACAAAAGCTTTCCAAACCGTGCCGGTCCATGGACCGTTTGTATTTATCTGATGCATTTCCGTAGGTGGATTGCAATCGTGCATGATCACGATTCCGTCACTTCTAAGAGAAAGTAACGAGTTGACAACATCCTTGTACCCCTGTTCAAAAAAATGATCTCCATCTACAAAAATAACATCATACTTTATTATATTCTTTTCAAAGAACTTATCCGAAGTCATTTTATAATTACATTTGCATTTTGTATCTGAATCGACTCCATCTTTTGAAGTTGCAACAATATGATCAAAATTAGCGGTTGGATCTCGAACGCCAATTTCCAAATAAAAGGTTGGAACTGGTCTAACGGACAAATAGTAATTTATAATGTCCGTCCTGTCCATGAATTACGGCTCGATACATTTTGGCGCAATATATACTGGTTTAGGAACATTGTAGAAAGACAACGTTATAATACAATTAGCGGCAGAAATAAGATGAATTGTCGCCACTCCACTCATCTGTCTACTGGAAGGGTTTAACTCGCTTCCAGATCCATCTAAAACGTCTCCGACAGGAACCGCTGCCGTCGCATTCATCCTGCAATAAAAATTTGCTGTAGTTCCAAAAAGAACAATATCTGCTCCTTCAGGAACAGTAACAACCTTTTCAACATTTGCAGTCAAAACAAGATCGTAAATCACGTCAGACTGAGGAATAATTCCACTTGGCTGTCTGTCTGCATCTATCTGTATAATGAAATCTATCATATTCTGTTACCTCATTTTGTTCCCACTGAATTATATTCTACAACAAACGCTATCATTCCTTCCACTTCAGAAGTTTCAAAATTCTTTCAAACTCTGGACTTTGAAGAAGTGCATTCTTCAGATTCTCTTTAGTAACCTCAGGATCATCGTCAACAATATCTGAATTCATAATCAACAATTCATGCTGAAGTTTATTGATCATACCAATGTGAGGACCAGAATCTTTTACCCATTCAGGTTTGTAAGGACGAAGAAGATCGATAACCTCAAGCCCGCCAAGAGGGGGCTTGTTTGGAATCGGTTTTGACATTACTTCAGGCACTCTTTTCTTGATAAGATTGAAATGGTCAGTATGAGAACCATCCTCATTGAGTGCAGCAGATTCATCGGCTCTTAGAAGTTTCAAAGCGTCTTCGTAATCTTCTCCCATGTCCTTGAAGTATCTCCTGAAAGCGGTATTCCCCCAATCTTCTGCACCATGAGGTCTCATGTGAACGCTGACAAGTCTTCTTACCTTTTTAATGATCTCAACAGGATATTTCAACTCACGCATTCTCTGTTCGACCAATTCGGCAGAAACATCTTCATGACCGTAAAAATGAAGGTTGCCATTTTCTTCAGAAGATACTTTTGCGGCTTTCTTTCCCCAGTCATGGGCTAAAGCTGCCCAAATCAACTCTGGAGAGGCATCAGAATTCTGTTTTTCCACGTTTTCAATCACAAGCAGACTGTGGACATAGGCGTCACCCTCAGAGTGCCACTTCTTTCCTTGCTCAATTCCAGCAAGAGCTTCCATCTCTGGAAGAACGGCTCCAAGCAATCCCAAATCCTTCATAACCGGAATTGCAAGATGAAGTTTCTTGTAACCAATGATCTTGTCCAACTCGTCTTTTATTCTCTCGTTAGAAATAGTATTGAGACGATAGATATTATTCTTAATTCCTTCAACAACTTCAGGAGTCATCTTCCAACCATACTTGATTGAGAACCGTACTGCCCTCATCATTCTGAGAGCATCTTCTTTAAAAATAATGTCAGGATCGAGTGGAGTTCTGATTATCCCATCCTTCATATCTCGAATTCCCTTCCCGGTAAGATCGAGAATGTCACCGCTCTTAACTTTAGCGTGAGCATCTTCTGCATTCAAGGAAGGTCCAGAGGTAAGTTTCTTAAGCAAACTGTTGACAGTAAAATCACGTCTCTCTGTATCCTCTTTCAGGGTTCCGAAAGAAGTCTCAGGTTTACGGCTTTCCTCATGATACTGCTCCTTACGAGTTTGAACAAATTCCAACTGGACTCCCTCGACTTTATATAGGTTGCCTTTGTAAACAACCTCTTTCAAAAGCAACTGAGCGGTTCCAAAAGTCGGAAAGATAACAGGAGGTCTAAGGTCGAGAGTTTCAGCAATGTATTGAGCAAGAACAATGCCACCTTGAGGGTATTCAACAACGATATCGATATCCTTTGGAATATTACCCAGCAATTCATCTCGCACTGCGCCACCGGCAACATAGGCTTTATCCTTCAATTCAGGAGGGAAATCCTGAGCCATTTTCTGAAGAAGAAGTTGGGCATGGAAATAAGGAAGATCTTCTTGATTTACTGCCGCAAAAAGATAAAAATTCCCAGTGAAATCGTTCAATGATTTGTTGTACCAATTCAACATTTTAGTTTTCGTGACAAAGATCTCCGATCCAGAGATCTTTATTCTTCTTAAAGAATTTCAAAATCCTTTTCCAGGTTTTTTTGAAGAAGTTCATTATCGTCTCCTTCTTTTATGGCTCAACTTTATTTTACAACGAAACCAGACGGATTTCCTGTTATATGGTTATCCCGAGAAGGTTTGAACTTCTAGCCTTCGCTTCCAGAGAGCGACGTGCAACCGATTACACCACGGGATAAAAACTCCCAGTGATTTACTGGCTCACTGGAAAAGAAGCCTTGACCCCACCATAAGGTAGAGTGTTACTTTCACGCCACAAGGGCGGGAAATCTGGTATCCGGGGCGAGATTTGAACTCGCACGGTCTTACGACCATTGGGGCTTAAGCCCAATGCGGCTCCCAATTACGCCACCCGGACACAAATTATCACGTTAGATCAGCGTCAAACTTTTTCTTTTTTTGCAACAGTTCAATCATCCTGTCCACATGCTCTGGATTTAGTTGCCAAGTATCGAAACATCCGTATTTGCACTTGTATCCAAAAACATGCTTTATTGCTGACCATACTCTCTGATACCATCTCTTGTTATAAAGATGTATGTCCAACCATAAATCTCCTTCTTCTGGATCGTAATGAAAGATAACTAGGTGTTCCTCTGAATAACAGGCGCATTCGAAATACTCTGACTGTATTGGTTCTAGTTTCGTTTTATCTTTCATTTTCCATCCATTCTCCAAATTGTACTGTTGAAACTTTCAACTCATGCAAAGCTATGATTATCGATTTTGGATGAACTGTCCGTCCATGCTTACTGACAATCGAGACCTTCATGTTCGTGTTAGGATTTTTGAAAATATGATGTGAAGATCCTCTAGTTCGGTCGTAGAAATATCCTTTACTGTTTAGAAAATGTTTGAACTCTCCATAAGACATTTCCCGGATCTTTCTTCGGTTTCCTGACTTTAGCATGGTGGTTCTCCTTAGTTTTGGTGCTCCCGTGGAGATTTGAACTCCAACCATTCACGCTCTAAACGTGACGCCTCGTGCCAATTGGGCTACGGGAGCGATTTCTTCACATGTAACAATCTGGAGCTTCGAGAGCAATTGTAAACCTAGTTTTACATTTCTCGCACTCAAAAGCAGTTACGCAACAGCCAGTTCTTCTTCCACATCCATATTCTTTCTCTTCAACTTTAGTAGTTTCCACTTCCATAACTTCCGTTTATAAAAACAGTAAAAAATAATAAAAACTTACTGCTACTTATTCGCAAACGAAACCGAATAAGATTCAAGATCGCAAGTCGGTAGATCTCTATATACACTATGTAAATATAAAGACTTCTCTTCATGAGAAACTTTCTGCAATCTCTTATTGATCGAACCCCATCTGTCCAGTAGTGATTTGTCTTTTTCTTCGCTTTGAAGTAGACAAATATATTCTGGAGGAACTCTCTCAATATAGTTTAATCCTCTTCTACCCATTACATACGATGCGCTCTGATGCCTACAAACTCCAAATCTTTTTTGATATTTAAGACCTCCTATAATTGAAGTATAGGCAGGATTTATTTCTATCAACAAGATTCCTTTCTTTATACACCTTGCTCTTAGCAAACTGATAAAGTTATTATAACAAACCAAACTTATTTTCTCGTTTTTCAATACGTGTTTTAAATTGATTTCCTCTATCGTTATAGTCTTTTTGTTTTCTAAAGCATCATCAACTATCCGATTGACAATTTCACTTAAAATTCTACGATTGTTATCCAAATCATCTTTATCGATGTTGAAGTTATAGTTTTTGAATTGTTCTTTATTCCCATCTTTTTTGATTCTACAAGTTGATATAACATTATAATTTATATCGACTCCAATGGTTCCATTGTTAAGATCTGCGCATTCATTTTCTATTGAAAATGAAATTTGAACATACCATTTTTTAGTCTCTGAATTTTGAAAAATTCTATGTGTTAAAGCCCTTTTATTTGCTATAGCATCTTGAAGATATTTGTATATTTTCTTGCTCTTATCAAAATCGACAACTATATCCAAGTGTTTCTCTTCAAAAGATTTAGGCAACGTCATTCTTATTTTCTTTAAACTTTGTAACTGACATAACGAATTTCCGAAATTTTCATCTGAAGAGCCTATGACAAACATGTTATAGTCTCTTTTTATTTTCCATTCATTTTCCCATTCATCTCTTGAATTTATATATTTTTCATTTGTCCATTGACTTTTGAATAATTTTTTAGATCCCCATACAGATTGAATTTCTTTCTTAGATTTTATCTGTTGATTCAACTTGTTTATTTTGTTTTTAACATAAAATCTATATTTTCTGTTTTTGCATTTAAACAACTTCTTATATAGTTTTTTAATCTTAACTTGTTTCTGAATTTTATAATTTACTTGATTTGATTTTAAAGATTGAATTCTTCCGATTGCTTTTCTGAATAGACTTTTGAAAAGTCTTGCGTGGATATTGTGTTTTACGATATATTCTCTTTGAAGTTCATTGAACAAAAAACTCGAATTTGAATTGTTTTTTAGTTCATTGAAAAGAATTCTCTCTATAGAAGAATATAAAGCGCAATATTTTTGAAGAATTGGTTCTACTTCTTCAATATTTTTAATATCAGACTCTAAGGTTATAGAAATTGAATTCAACATTTGTTCCACAGAATTTTATTTTGTTCAACTATTTGTTTATTTTTATGAGATCTTTGCCCATACAACCTACTAGAAAATACTGTAATAATTTGCAAAACATCTTTAACTAATTCTTCCTCTTTATTTTCTTTTTCAGATTGATTAATTATTTCTACATCAATATTTTTAAGTTTACAAAATTCAAAAACCAATTCGTTACCAAATCTTAACAATCTATCTTTGTGATTTAAAACTATTCTGTTAATTTTGTTTTCATTTATTAGTTCGATAAGTTCCTTTAGCCCTTTTTTATTATAATTAATTCCACTTCCGATATCTTCTATTATTTTGAAATTGTATCCATTCTTAGCACAATATTGTTCAACTATTTGTTTTTGATACTCCAAATCCTTTTTTTGATCCAATGTAGAAACTCTACAATAACCGATAGTTATTTTCTTTTCGTATGGAATTTCTATTCCCAAATCTTCAAGAACTTCATTCCAATAAAAATACCTATTGGATCGAGGAAAATCTTGATGGAACCTAAGTTTTCCCGAAATCATATAATTCCAGATAGTCATTCTGGTTTTATTCAATCTCTCAGAAATTTGTTTGACTTTTAATCTCATGATATACTGATACTATAAAAATAACAAAATTCCTTTATTTCATTATACGATTTTTTATCTTAAAGCCGAACTGTTGCATTCCCCACCACAGGAACAGATGATCTTTTTGACTTCTCTACCGTGTATCATGGCTGGTTAACTCCTTACAACACTAGGAATATACACTACAGTTAGGCACAAGTCAAGCCAGAGCAGGCACAAAAAACCACCTCAACCTCAAGGGAGGACTCTACCAACTATCGTTCAAACGCCGAAAGGTTAGCGTTTAATATTAGGCTTGATTATTTTTTCCACAATGGTCGAAACGATAACCTTCTTTGTGTATTTATCCATCAAAGCTCGTCTTACTTCGTTTACATCATATAACAGTCCATTAGCATTAAGATACTTTTCAATAGTAGTCCCAGCTTCCATCGCCTCTTTTACACTAGCCAAAAAATCATCTTGGAATTCCATTTTCTATCTCCTTAATTTCTTTTAATAACTTTCTTTCTTCTTCGGTTATCCAAAAATTGTCACGTATACTTTCTTCTATAGAAGGATATTGTTTAGCATTTAAAACCTTTCCGCACTCAAAAATACATGGCTCAGAAACCCAATTAGCTTTAGTCCTTATACAGTCCTTTTTATAGTTCTCTCTCACCACTTTATCGTTTTTACATGATATACATTCACCATAGCACGTTATTTTCCCTCTTCTGAAACAATAAAAATTACTTGATCGACTTCTTATTTCTCTCAGATTTTTCTGATAATAGTCAATTATTCCATCGTAATCTGAATTCAAAGTTTTCTCATATATTGTTTCAGAAATCTCCCATAAATCATTTTCTATTTTTTCTTCAGATTTACTTCTATACAATCTTTTTTCCACCGGATGTTTTGAAAAATCTCCCTCTCCAAGAAACGACCTGACTCTTTCCAGTTGAGAGTCTGGATCAGATACAAGATCGTCGTATCTAACCAGCAAAACGGGAACATGAGAATTTTCCTTGAACCATCTGGCAGCTTGATAAGCTACATTAATAAACATTTCTGGAGTGTGAACGGTAAAACCCTGTTTCTTAAGTTCCTCTTCGTCAAACGGTAAATTTCTCATCAGATTTTCTTGAGACTTTGCAACTTCTCTCGGATGTCTCAGCATATAAATTACCTTGTCAATGTATTTTGGATCAGATCTAGCCAATCCATGACTTACAATCTTACAAACTTGATTTGCAGGACAATTTATGCCAAGATGCCAAACAACTCCGCCAACAGTATACTGGCACTCCCAAAATCCATTCGGATTCAAATCCTTTGTTTTCTCCACCTTTTTGGAATTCTTCCCTTCTAATCTTGAGATAGTATAGATACGGACATTGTATTCAGCATCTGTTTCAAAAGAACTCTTTTCTAGAAATTTCTCTTTTTTGTATTCCTGCGGGAACTTCTTTCCCATAATTCTGTCTTCACCAAAAGCAAGCCGAAGACAATCCATCATCAAACTTGTACCGCTACGTGGGCAACCAGAAACAATGATCATAACAACTTCCTTTCAACGTTAGTTCTAATATAACAAGCAAAAGAAACTTTTCAAGTCTCCCAGAAAAGTTTCTTTTTATCATTTCAAAGTTATCAATCCCAGTCACCACCACCCTTGCTCCACGATACAACAAGTCCACTCGTGAAGTTAAGATGACCGAACATTTCACCAACCATGGTCGCATCAACCAAATTCAAATCCGCTGCATGAGGAGCGAAATCAGTAACAATAGTCGAAGTTCCATGACCAGTAACTCGATACGTGACATCACCAACTTTAACTGCAAAAACGGAAAAATCAACAAGAGAAGAGTTCGTCCACTGTTGAATGCGAAGCATCTTGGCAGTATATCCAGCATAACCTCCTGCCATAATATCAAAAGAGTTAAAAATCGAAACGGTAGTTCCAGGAGAAATAGAGTTGGTCCATAATCTTGCGACGATTCCGTTAAGAACATAGTTTTCGTAACGTTGAGGATTGATTTGCTTTGATACCCCATTCTCTCCAGCCACCCAGTCAACTCCTAAAATCCTGTAAGGAGCGCCAGCATCAAACGCAATAGATGTTGCCATACTGAGAGTAAAGAAAATAGTCGGATCGTGACCGCTAATATATTCTTCTGTTTCCAGCGGGACTACGTCAGTATCATCATACGCCTTCAACCTGATTTCTACTTCACGAACCATATCTTCGTTTACAGTCTTCATCCCCAAGATCTTTTGACATACTTCTCTTATGAAGTGTTTCGTAGTATGGATCGGACAATTAAATTGCTTTCCACTTCCAGAAGTCAACAATTCGTAGTCGAAATTCAACATACCCTTATCTTTCAAATCAATTAGGATGTTGAATACGTCGTGAGAGGTTATCTCAGACAACTCTTTGTCGCTTGCTTCTTTCGCTTTTAGCGCTAGTGTGTCGAATATCATTACAGGTACTCCTCATTTGAATAGATTCCAACTTACTGTTATAAATTACCTATTCATTTTGAAGATTCCTTCTTTATTCTTTTTTCTGCGATCTGAAAAGCAATATTTGTCTGATGTTTATTTTTAGTAACTGGATCAATCCAATAACCACAGCCAGAATAATGCCAAGAAGCATTCTTCAAAGTATCTGTGATCTGATGGGGAGGAATATTGATTTCATCTGCTTTGTCCATTTTTTACCTTTCTAAAATTTTGGTGGCGGGAGATGAAAGGTTTGAACTTTCGTACCCTTTCGGGCGCACTCCTTTCCAAGGAGGCCAGTTTAGCCACTCCTGCAATCTCCCTTATATTATTCGCCCCATTTCATATCATATTTCTTAAACAGTCTTCTTGCTTCTTCGACAAACTGTTTGAGAGAAACAAATCTGAATATACACGTATTATCTTTTGGATTCATCACATTTCCACTACCATCATCGCACAACTCTATGTATGGATGACACGTAAGAAATTCTCCCATTACTGACGCCTCATGAAAAATGTGAATACTGTAAAGAAGTTCTCTTAGATCAACTTCGTTCTTGTCAAAGAAAATATCAGCCAGTTCTTTGCTCAATACCGGACTATCATCATCTATTTGTTCTTCCATAACTTATTCCTTTCTTATTACTTCTTTAAATCTACAGGAAACTTTCCCTGACACTGACCACAATCTAAACATATTTTTGGTTCTACATATTCAACGCCAGCAATCTCTCCAATCTCTGGACACTCATAATATTTTCCCTTAATAGTGGCGCTCCAACCATCAGGGCACTTACATACAATCATCACAATGTTATCACTTCCACAACGTTGACATTTCGTTTTCAACAGTCCTTTTATTTTATACTTCCTTCTGAAAACAACCGCCATCAACAAAAGTGTAATCCGCTGGACCGGCACCTGCCAGACCCATTATTCCACTAGGAATAACGAAATCTTTTTCGATATCAAGAAGAAACTTCAATCGCATTACTTTATGTTCATGAATCGCTGACAAAAGAGGTACGGCGCAAGGAAGCCATCCTTCTTTAGAATATCTATCAAGGCGCTTAAACTCTTCTCTGACAATTTTCATCGAATCGTTGAGTTGACCGATTCTTTCCGTCATATTATCCACGTCGTTCTCCTTTTTCTTTCCTTTCTTAAGTTATTTACTGTCAACATTTTATGGCGGAGGGTGGAGAATTCGAATCTCCGCTTCCCTTTTATCGGGAAGGCTTCCGATTAGCAATCGGACACAATTCCTGGCTCTGTCAACCCTCCATTAAACTACCAACCCCACCTGGATTCGGACCAGGACGATCAGAATCAAAATCTGATATGCAGCCTTTACATCATGGGGTTAAACTTTTTATTGGCGGAGAGGGAGGGGTATGATCCCTCAGCCCCTATTTCTAGGAGCAACACTTTTCGAGAGTGCCCGACTACCAATTATCGCACCTCTCCATAATTAACTCAAAACACTAACCCAACTTGTAACAATTTTTCCGTTTCTGACGATGCACACGCCAGCCCTTCCACAAAGCTGATTCCAACTCTCATCGTCACTCCGGAAACACCATAACTCATCACCTTCCTTAACCTGACTTTTCAAGTACAAAGTCTCTTCGTCTGGTTCGTCAAACCAAGATACGTCAAATCCCCTTTTAAGCATTGAATCTCGTGCTTCTTTTCTTTCAGCAATAATTTCTTCAAACGAAGTTTTTCTCGTCAACCATTCTTTTTGCATCGTTTTTCTCCATATTGATCCGTCACACCTAACAATTGATCTGTCACACCTTACAATTATTAGAGCACTTTGGACAAGTAAATCCACGCTCTCGATTAACTTTCTCACAAGAAGAAGAGCCGCCATGCGCAAAACACAACATTGGATGGAATTTCTCGTATGGGAAGAAGGTGTCCTTCCAAAAATATTTCCAGCCCCAAGCGTTACAGTAACAAATCATAGCTCGTACATAGCCAATTCGAATAGCTCTCCAAAGAGAACAATTCATTCGGTTGTTAGTCATTTGACTTCTACTCCTAAATTATCTTCCCAGTTTTTGCGTCTACAAAAATATTCTTTTCGTTAGCTCCTTCAGAAATGGTAATTGTGATTCCATTCCCAGAAACCGCTTCAGGATCAACTGCTCCCCACATATACCTCTTTTCAATCAGTTTTTCAGCCTTCAGGACTTTTTTGCTGTTCGTCCGTGACAGCTTTTTCATCTTCATCTTTTTCCTCCTTTTGAATGAATTGTCTAGCGATTCGACATTCAAAACGATCTTGACATGCAAAACCACAATACATTTCTCTCATTATCCAACCGTACTTTTCGACAAAATCTGCAACTCCACGATTCTCATCTGGAATATGCTGAAACCATTTATGTTCGGCCAAATGATCCTTAATAACTTTTGTTTCTGCCACTAAAAGCTTCTTGAGATGCTTACAATCGTTGAAAGTTTGTTCTGACATATAAACTTTCCTTTTTTGTGGTAGTCGAGGAGAGACTTGAACTCTCACGAGCATTTGAAGCCCAATAGGGTTTGAGCCTATCCTGGTTACCAATTACAGCACTCGACCACATTTACAACCACTTGCAACTTTTTGGACATAACGGTCTTCCAGATTGAGTATAGTTAACTATGTTGAAACACTTTGGACAAAATCCAAAGAATAAAACAAATCTGTTATTGTAATAAACAAACTTGTTTCTTATTCTCAACCAGGAAAGCTTAGCCATAATTGTTTATATTCTCAGATTTACTTTCAAAAACCTACTTCCTGAGTTCCGTCTTGCCATCACGTACTATTGAGAGTAGAACCGCTTCCTCAGAAATATTTTCTGGTCTCTTACCAAGGAAATCAGTCACACTTTTAAGCATAGGATCAGTCTCATACTGAAACTGTTTCCACTCTTCGAACTTGTCTCTGAAATCTTCCAGACGAATGATATTGATTAACATGATTGTTTCCTTTCAAATTTGGTGGCCGGGGAGGGACTCGGACCCTCACACCCTTACGGATCGCAGGTTCTTAGCCTACGGCGGCTCTCCAGTTACGCCACCCGGCCATATATCATTTTACAACAACCAGTTCCCACGGATCGTAACAACCCACACTTCCATCTGAATGGCGAACATCAAAACATAGTCCATGTGAGTTATGTTCTTTAATTATAGTACCTTTCATTCCGAACTTTCTGAATTGATGAGCTTCTGGCAACCAGTCCTTGGAAATCTTATCTCCGAGAACAGTTACAACAGAAACTCCTTCTCTAAGGATAGTACCGTTTGCATCATGAACGTATGCCTTTTCAGGGATGTCTTCTTCTCCAACTTCTATCCCAGCATACTTCAAAGCTTTTACAACGTGTTCCATCGCCTGCATGGCTTGATCGTCATATTCAAACCTAACTACAACCTTATCACTGTCCTTATCGACAAGTAAGGAGTGAGTCCAATCATTACATTGCTGAATCACAAGTTTCATTGTCGTTACTCCTTTTACATTGTTTGAAAGCGTTCTTCTAATTGTCCTCCATAAATTTGTTGTTCCTAAGCGAAGTCGAATCGCTATTCTCTCGATGAAAACGAGAAGTCCTAAGCCGTTAGACGATAGGAACTTATGGTCGGAGTGGCGGGGATCGAACCCGCACTACTTCTGGTCCCAGGCCAGACGGCTTACCATTAAGCCCTCACTCCGAAATCATGGGCGAACGGATGACTACATAGTCACGGTCGCCCTTGCTGTTTATTCAGTTTTCAAAGATCCGCTGACAAAATCATACTATATAACATTCTCTTTTCTTATCACGCAAAATGTTAAAAACTTGCAATCACAAACTTTAACATTTCGGGCCAACCTTTTTCCCACGCTTACATCGTGAACGGATATCCTTCCGTTCATAGTTCCACCTATATATACTACTCCATACTTTTTATGTCTTACCAAAGAGCCCCTTTTTAGCCCCATACTTATCGTACTTCCATAATTTTTACGTTTTCCACCAACATCAGGCTGAAAAACGTGTAATTGTCTTCTATGAAATTGTAACGGAATAAATTTCTCTATAAAGATGTTGTCTGGTTGAGAGTGTCCTCCGACCAAGTTATTGGCTAATACCCAAGCGTCTACGTTATGTGAATAAAAACTATCCAAAAGTTTATTTTTGTCCTTTTTAAGATTTAAAGAACATCTTAATTCTTTTGTTTCATATCCTTGTTTCGTTGTTAGATTGCCAAGTTTGGCAATTTCATTATAGAACCACTTTTTTCCAACTTCCAACGGCGAAAAGCTTTCGTTCCATTTTCGCTTTCCAGGTTTTGTCTTAGCGCTAACATCTTCTACAATGATATCGGTTATTGGTAAAACCTTAAAAAGGTTTTTAACGACATTCACCTTCAACTGCCAACGAGCCTTTGTGCTTGGCGGCAATTTCGGCTCATGACGGTTAGAAAATCTACATTCTCTTCTTCTACAATTTCTAAATCGTCTAACTCTTCTCATATTACGACGGACTTCAAGTGCGTCTTTTACCCAGTCTACAGTTTTAGACAGAATATTGAGATACGTATGTCCTTTTGACTTGACCGTATACGCCTCTCTTTTTGATCCCGGATCAATACCTACCACTACTTTTTGCGTTTCTGTATCTGAAGGATCAACGTTCAGACGAACGCAAAGCCGATACGTTTTCCAGAAAAATGTTCCTTTTCCGGAAATAACCCATCTCTTGGCTCTACCGATCCTGGTAGGCATAAGAGGTTTGTTGTTTTTATCTACTACTGGTACGAACATCTACCATTCTCCTTTCTCAGTTTTCTTTGGTTATAAACCGGGAAACTGATAACCCATATATCTCCCTTCGACAATGTTTGAAATTCTTAGATCTTCTTCTAAGTCAAACTGGACTTAGAAGAAAATCATGCTATTAAACGATTCTAGCGTAGGGTTCAGGATTAGGGAAAGCGAAATTTTCATCTCACTCTTTGTAAGCGTCCTGAAGTACTTTTAGATTTTCAAACGTAGATTAAAAGTTTTTCTCCTTTCTTTCTGAGTCTAGTCAACTTTTACATGAGTTCGTCACATCACAACCACGATGTTTTAACAAGTGGTAGTTGACATCGGTCCTGACTTATTGAATCTTTTAATACAATAAAGCCTCTCAATCACCTGTTCCTTTATCTTTTTCATACTTAACTCCTAAAAACAATAACCCCCAGAAGCTAACTCCTGGGGTTATTTGAACTTTTTCTACGGCTTGTTCAACAACCAAGATAGCCAGGAGAGAACGGCTCTGG
>Ga0315291_10005171_pt1 | contig 16423 bp, 15 predicted proteins | sample YL17G12_20_MG_FD_203070 | JGI IMG/M metagenome (GOLD analysis project Ga0315291, IMG submission 203070) | Sediment microbial communities from Yellowstone Lake, YNP, Wyoming, USA - YL17G12_20 | ecosystem: Environmental > Aquatic > Freshwater > Lake > Sediment | place: USA: Wyoming | collected...
CCCTGAGACTTGAAGGCGAAGACGTTCTTGCCGCTGGCGGCCGTGGTCAGTTCGTCCTCACGCAGGGCACGAAGGACGCGCCCCCAGGGCGAACGGATCCCTCGCTCGATCGCCACATACACGAGGACAAGGGTAGCCACTGCGATGGCCAGCATGACGAACTTGTAGTCGCCGGTGCTGACGAGTTCACCCAGGGGGCGAGGGATACCCGTCAGGCCGCGGGTACCGTTCACCAGCCCCCGCTCCTCGATGGTGACACGCCGCAGGAACTCGGCGACGCCAATGGTGGCGATGGCCAGGTAGTCCTCGCGGAGGCGCAGAGTGGGGATAGAGAGGAGGAAGGCGAGCAGCCCGGCGAAGACGGCAGCGCCCGCGATCCCAAACAGGAAGGGCAGCCACTGTTCGCTGTCCAGCACCGGTATGAAGGCCAGCTTGTCGCCGAAGCCCCCCACGTAGCGAACGTATTCCGTGCTGGCCGGGGGCTTGGTGATGATGGCCGCCGCGTTGGCGCCCACCAGGAAGAAGGCCATGACACCGAAGTTGAAGACGCCAGTGTAGCCCCACTGCACGTTGAGTCCCAGGGTGAAGATGCCGTAGATGGCCACAAACGTGGCGAAGAACGTGAGGAAGCTGATGACGCCGCCCACGTCCCAGTTTGAGCGTTCCGCCGGCATGAGAACCACGGCCGCGGTGATGGCCAGCACGGTGAGGGGCGTGATCAGCCGCTCACCTTTGATCTGCCCCTTGAGGGCGCCTCCACCAAGCACCGCCGGCAGCTTCATCACGTCTTCGCTCCGAACAGCCCGCGAGGCCGCAGCAACAGCATCAGGATAAGGATGACAAAGGCCACTGAGAACTTGTAGCCAGGGCTGATAAAGCCCAAAGTAACGGCCACCTCCTCTGTGATGCCCACCACCATCGCCCCCACGAAGGCTCCCTGCGGACTACCGATGCCTCCGAGAATGGTGGAGGCAAAGAGCGGCAGAAGAAGGACAAACCCCAACTCCGGCTTCAGTTGGGCCTGGAGGGCGAGCATTACTCCAGCAATCCCCACCAGGCCGCCGCCGATCACCCACGTCCAGATGATGATCCGGTCGGTGTTGATGCCGGAGACCAGGGCCAGTTCCGGATTGTCGGCCATGGCCCGCATAGCTTTGCCCAGCCTGGTGCGGAAGAGGATCACGTAGGTCAGGGCGGACAGCACCAGGGCGGCCCAGAAGATAAAGACCTGGTCGGTGAGTATCCGGATGCCGAAGGGAAGCTCGGTGGTGGGGCGGATACCCGGCACGTAGAAACGGCCAAAGGACGACCAGAAGATGAGGATGAGGCTGCGCATGGCTATGGCGACACCCAGGGAGGCGATGGCGAAGATGACGATTCCGCTGCGGCGGCGGCGAAGGGGCCGGTAGATCAGCCGGTCCAGCACGATGAACACCACGACCATGATGGCGGCGGCAATTGCCATGGCGATAAGGAGGCCGTACCCAAAGGAGAAGTTGAGGATGGGCTTGGTGGCTCCGGGGAGGTCACTCAGGGTCCAGGGCAGGACCTTAGTATCGGTCCTCTCCCCAACCATGACCCCGGTGAGGGCGAAGAAGGCGATGTAGGCGGCCAGCATCATGGAGTCGCCGTGGGCGAAGTGAGCGAACTTGAGGATGCCGTAGATGAGCGTAAGGCCTATGGCGCCCAGGGCAAGGACGCTGCCAGTGACCACCCCGATGACGAAGGCGTCGGTCCTGCCAATGAAGGCCCAGAGGCCCAGGCCCAGGAAGAGGAGGGGAAGGCCGGGCCCGGTAAGGAACTGCCCAACGAGCTGCTGATAATCGCGGAGCCGGCCGTAGGCGGTTGCAGTAGCAGCCATGCGTCAGGCGCCCAGGTAGAGTTTGCCCACTTCTTCGCTGGCCAGCAGTTCCGGGCCCGTACCCTCCAGGCGGTTGTGGCCACCGGCGAGGACATATGCCCGGTGGCAGACACTCAGGGCCTCTTTGGCGTTCTGCTCTACTAGCAGGATCGCGACCCCAGTCTGGTTGATGTTGTGGATCTTGGCGAAGATGTCCTCCACCATCTTGGGGGCCAGGCTCGCGGTGGGCTCGTCGAGCAGAAGGATCGTGGGATCCAGCATGAGGGCGCGAGCCAGGGCCAACATCTGCCGCTGCCCGCCGGAAAGCTTCCCCGCCCTTACCTGTGGCCTCTGCGCTAGGTCAGGGAAGAGCCCATAGATCTCGTCGAGGCGCTGTCGGAGGCCGTCTCTGCGGATAAAGGCCCCCATCTCCAGGTTCTCCTGGATAGACAGGGATGGGAAGACGTTCTCCGACTGCGGCACGTAGCACATCCCTTTGCGGACGATCCGCTCGGGAGGCATGCCCGTAATGTCTTCGTCCTCCAGGTGCACGGTGCCCGATCCTATCTTCAGGAGGCCAAAGACAGCCTTCATGAAGGTGGACTTGCCCGCTCCGTTGGGGCCGATGATGGCTACGATCTCGCCCCTGTCCAGTCGGAGGGAGACCCCATGGAGGATCTCCACCTCGCCGTATCCAGACACCAGCTCCGACGCCTCGAGCACGGTCGTCACCGGTACTGACTCCCCAAGTAGGCCTCCAAGACCCGCTCGTCGCTCTTTACCTCCTCGGGCGGCCCTTCGGCGAGCTTCTCCCCATTGCTCATGACGATGATCGGGTTGCAGAGTCGTGTCACCAGGTCCATGTCGTGCTCGATGAGGAAGAAGGTGATCCCCTTCCCATGGCAAAGCTGCTCAATGTTGTGCACCAGCTTTCTCATCAGAGTGGGGTTCACTCCCGCCCCCGGCTCGTCGAGGAGGATCATCTCCGGGTCGGCCATCAGGGTGCGCGCCAGCTCCAGCAGCTTCTTCTGACCAGAGGAGACGTTGGCGGCGTACTCATCCCGCAGGTGCCAGAGGTCCACGAACTCCAGGATGTCGAGGGCCTTGTCGCGGATCTCCCGCTCCTGCCGAGCCACCCGAAAAGAGAAGAACAAAGGGTTCCAGAGCTTCTCGCCCCTCTGTTCGGCCGGGACCAGCATCAGGTTCTCCAGCACCGTCATCTGCTTCAGCTCCCGCGGGATCTGGAACGTCCGCACGATGCCCCGGCGGAAGATCCGGTGGGGCGGGAGCCCATCGATGCGCTCGTCCTTGAAGATGATGCGGCCGGAGCTGGGTTTGAGGAAGCCAGTGACAAGGTTGAACAGGGTGGTCTTACCAGCCCCGTTGGGCCCGATAAGCCCGGTGATTGTGCCCGGCTGCACCTGGAGAGAGCAGTCGTTTACAGCCCGCACTCCATCGAAGCTCTTGACCACCCGCTCTACTTCCAGCAGGGGACTCATGGCGATACCTGTCTGCGTCCACGGCGGGGTCCATTCGCTGGGGATGGACTCGTTACAAACTATACAAGATGGTTGTGCCCCGCGCTATCCCAGCCGGCGGCGCCGCGGCCGTTGCCCCATGCTTCCGGCGTCTGCTAGCATTAGACGCTCTCCCTATGGGGGCAAGGCATGGCGAGAATCTATCTCTTCGACATCGACAACACCCTGTTGAACTCCGGCGGCGCCGGCGGCAGGGCCATGAACCGGGCGTTCCGCGACCTCTTCGGCATCGGGAACGGCTTCGACGGCGTGGAGTTCAGCGGCCGCACCGATAGCGCCATTCTCCGCAATGGCCTCCTCCTCCACCACCTGCCGGACGGCGACTTCCCGGCGCTCCTGGCACGCTTCAAGGCCTCCTACGTGCGGCACCTGGTCCGCACCCTGACCGAGACGCGGGGTCACGTACTGCCCGGGGTCCCGGCTCTGCTGCGCACCCTCAGCGAAACGGAAGGGGTGCGCCTCGGGCTCGCAACAGGCAACTTCCGCCGCAGCGCCATGATGAAGCTGGAGTACTGCGGTATCCGCCCCTTCTTCCGCAGCGGCGGCTTCGGCGAGGACTCCGAGCTGCGGAGCGAGGTGGTGGCCCTGGCCATCCGGCGCCTGGGCGGCCGCCCTCGGGGCCGCAACCCCGTCTACGTCGTGGGCGATACACCCATCGACGTGGAGGCAGCCAAGGCCAACGGAGCCATAGCGGTGGCCGTGACCACGGGGACGAGCAGCGCCGAGGAGCTGGCGCGCGCCGGCGCCGACGCTATCTTCCCCGATCTCGGCGACGTGGCCTCAGTGCTGGGCGTGCTGCTCTCCTAGCGATAGGCTCCTAATGTCCTGAGTCAGAGACTCGGTAACAGGTTCAGCGCTTGGTCTTTGTCATGCTGAATCCGCCAAAGGCGGATGAAGCATCCGTCGGACCACCCCTGCCATCACGGATTCTTCGTCCGCCTCTGGCGGACTCAGAATGACATTTGGCTGCGGATTTCTGATTCACCACACTAGGACGCTGAAGAACTCGGCCTTTGCCCTTCGACAGGCTCAGGGCGAGCGAACTTCGGACCCCGCTCACGGTGAGCCTGCCTGCCCTGAGCACAGGCGAAGGGACGAACCGCGGGCGGCCTACATCGCCTTTGGGGCATCCTCCTAGGGGGCGGCGCCGCCCTGGTATTCGGCGACGGCGCGCTGGACAGCCTCGTGGGTCAAGACCCCGTCGCGCACGAGCCCTGCCAGGAACCGCCCCCGCCGCTCCATCTCTTGCCGCAGTTCGCCCTCTCCCAGACCCAGCCTTTGCGCCAGGGCGGCCGCCCAGCCTTCGCGCTCCAGCAGCCGGAAGGAATCGCGCTCGGCATCCCACGAGGACACGGGCGTGATCGATAGGTCGTCTGGACCACTGCTGCCCGGCCCCAGGAGCGCCACCTCATCCAGCCGGCGCAGGACGCGGCGGCCGCCATAGACCAGGCGCAGGGTGGCGATGAAGGTGAGGTGGGCCAGGTGGCGTCGCGGCACACCCTCCTCCTCCAGTTGCTCGATGGTCTCCTCCACCGTGTCGGCGTGCATGGTGCTGCCCAGGGAGTATCCCTCGGCCAGCAGCTCGAAGATGCGCACCACGTAGGGGCCCCAGGAGTAGACGGGCAGGTCGTCGCTGATCTCATTCACCAGTATGTAGGTAGGAGCGGCGTCGCTGAGGGGAGGCAGGTCGAAGGTCTCACCCCAGCCGCGGGTGAAGTAGGCCCTGGTCTCCGGCGGCAGGAACGTGAAGAGCGCCGTGAGGATGGTGGTCTTGCCGGAGCTGGGCGGCTCGGAGGCCAGGATCAGGGAGGCACTCCGCTCCAGGGAGAGCCAGAAGAGGGCGGCCAGCTCCGCGGGCATGGTTCCCACCTGGAGAATCTGTGTGATGGAGAGGGGCTCAGGCTGGTCGGACCAGCCGTGCCACCCCCACCAGCTATAGGGCTCGTTCAAGGCTCGCATGGCTTCAGAAGATCGTACCATCGGACCGGTTGCCCGGCCACCCAATGTTTGACCCCCAAGGCTGCATGAACCTATCATGAAAGGAGCAAGCCCCGGAGCGACCAGATGCGCTTCCACGTCGCCCAGCTACTCAAGGAGGGCATCGGCGCCACCCGCAGCTACGAAGTGCACGAAGCCGACGTGGTGGTAACCGATGACGGCTCCCGAAGCCTGGTGGAAGGCACCCTTGGCCTCCTGCGCACTAAGTCGGGCATTCTGGCAAGGGCCACCTTGCGCCTGCACTACCCCGAGGTGTGCAGTCGCTGCTTGACACCGATAGAGGTGCCCCTGGAGTTACACATCGAGGAGGAGTATCAGCCCACAGTGGACGTCCTGACCGGCGCCGCCAGCCCGCGGCCCGAAGACCCGAGCGCCTTCCTCATCGATGAGCACCACGTCCTGGACCTGACAGAGGCCGTCCGCCAGTACCGAGTGCTGGCTGCACCCATGCAGCCCCTCTGCCGGCCTGACTGTGCCGGCCTCTGCCCCGTTTGCGGTCAGAACCTGAACGAGTCGCCTTGCGCTTGCCCCCGCGATGAGTATGATCCTCGGTGGAGCGCGCTGGCCAAGCTGGCCCAGGGCGAATCAAGAGACGGCTAGCCGGGCCTGCCTGCCGGCCCCACACAGGAGGGAGACCTTGCCCCCACTACCGAAGCGGAAGTACCCCAAATCGCGCCAGGGGAAGCGACGCAGCCACCTGAGCCTGACACTCGCCAGCCTCACCAAGTGTCCGCAGTGCCACAGCCCTCGTCGTCCCCACCACGCCTGCCCGGTCTGCGGGATGTACAGGGACCGACAGGCTATCACCATAAAGGCGCCAGAGCTGAAACAGTGACCGCCGGCGAACCTCCCCGGCCTTCGCACAGCCAGCGGACATGACGAACCCCGCCAGCACCGTAGCCTGGATCTTCCCCGGCCAGGGCTCACAGAAGGTTGGCGGCGGCCGTGACCTCTACGAGGCCTCGCCGGCCGCCCGCCGCGCCTTCCAGCGGGCCGACGCCGCTCTGGGCTTCCCCCTGTCAGAGCTCTGCTTCCACGGGCCCGAAAACATCCTGCGTCAGACTATCAATGCGCAGCCGGCCATCATGGCCGTGAGCCTCGCCTGTCTGGAGGCCGCCCGCGAGGCCGGCCTGCTGACGAAAGAGCCCGCCTTCGTGGCCGGGCACAGCCTCGGCGAGTACACCGCCCTGGTAGCAGCGGGAGCCCTGGATCTGGAGGACGGCCTGCGCCTGGTGCGAGAGCGCGGCCGCCTCATGCAGATGGCCGGCGAGGAGCGGCCAGGCACCATGGCTGCCATCCTCGGCCTCGACGAGGAGACGGCGACGGCCCTCTGCCGCGAGACGGGCGCCCAGGTCTGCAACCTCAACGCGCCGGGCCAGTTAGTCATAGGGGGCACGCTGGCCGCCGTCGAGGCCGCCCTGGACCTGGCCCGCCAGCGCGGCGCCCGCCGGGCCATCCCCCTCAACGTCAGCGGGGCCTTCCACACCGACCTCATGACGCCCGCCGTAAAGGGCATGGCCCGCGCCCTGGAAGGGGTCGCCCTGCGCGACCCGCAGATCCCCGTCCTCGCCAACGGCAGCGCCCGGCCGCTGACATCCGCCCGCCAGGTCCGCGACGAACTGCTCTTCCAACTGGACCACCCGGTCCAGTGGCAACGCTCTGTCCAGTACATGGCCAACGCCGGCGTCGACACCTTCATCGAGCTGGGGCCAGGCCAGGTGCTCAGCGGCCTTGTCGGCCGCATCGTGCCGGGGGCGCGCCTCCTCAGCATCGACGGCGTGGCAGCCCTTGAAGCCACCCGCGCCGGCGCGAAGGTATCTTGACCCCCGCCCGCCCGACGCCCATTATTGGCGGAGGGAGCGACACGTCATGGCATTCGACCTGCACGGCGGAGCCTGCCCCACCGCGAGGCTCGCCGGGTGTCGGCCTGTCTGGCCGTCGTCCGGGAGGGTAACTCATGCCTAGCGGACGACGCCGGGCACGCATTCTGGCCCTCCAGACCCTGTACGAGGTCGACACCGTGGGCCACCCGCCGGACGAGACGCTGGACCGCCTGCTGGCCCGGACGCCCGCCAGCGAGGAGGTGGCAGCCTTCGCCCGGGAGCTGGTGACGGGCGTGTTGGAGAACCGGGCGCGCATCGACGAAGTCATCGCGCAGGCGGCACCGGCCTACCCAGTACGGCAGTTGGCGGCCATCGACCGCAACATCCTCAGGCTTGCAATCCACGAGATTTTGATGAATAATGAGACCCCGGTCAGAGCCGCCATAAACGAGGCTGTGGAGCTGGCCAAGAAGTTCGGGAGCGACAATTCGGCTCGCTTCGTCAACGGAGTCCTGGGTTCGGTAAGCGCGATGGCCGCAGGTTAGCAAGCGGCTGGTGCATCCAAGTCGGAAAGGGGTGATGCGGTGGCCACGGTCTTTGAGCGGGTACGCAAGATCGTCGTCGAACAACTGGGTGTCGACGAGGAGCAAGTCGTGCCAAGCGCCTCCTTTGTCGAAGACCTCAACGCTGACTCCTTGGACCTGGTGGAGCTCATCATGTCCATGGAAGAGGAGTTCGGCAAGGATGGGAAGGCCCTCGAGATTTCCGACGAGGATGCGGAGAAGATAGTCACGGTCCAGGATGCCGTCGATTACCTGAAGGACCTGGGAATAGAGGACGAGTAGGGACTCCAGACTTTTCGCCGCCGCGCCGGGCAGTCAGGTCCATAGGACCGTGCGCGGCGCTTTTTCCTTCCCAGTGATTCTGTCAGAGTGGATCCAGGGTAAACTGATACTGTGGAATTCTTAGGGGTAGGGCTGCCGGAGCTGCTCGTCATCCTCCTGATCACCCTCATCGTCGTCGGGCCGCAGCGCCTGCCGGAGATGGCGGCACAAATAGCGCGCGCCATGCGCGAATTCCGCCGCTATACCTCCACCCTCAGCCGAGAGGTGACGGGGGCGCTGGAGGACCTGGAGAAGGAGTACAAAGCCGTCCAAGGGGAGTGGAAAGAGGTCAGCGAGGCCGTCCGCAAGGACGTGAAGGCCATGGAGGCAGAGGTGTCAGGCGCCGTCGACGACGCCCGCGCCGGGCTGAAGGTGGAGGAGCAGCCCGCCAGCAGCCAGACAACCCCCCAGGAGACGTCTTCCAAGGTGATCTCCCTGGAGGACGCCGCCAGCCGCCGTGCCGGGCGCCCGCCGGAAGGCTCCCCTGACCCGCCAAGCACCGATGCAGGCGACGGCGATCAGCGCCCCGCCGGACAGGGCTGCTCTTAGGTTGATCCCAAGACCATGAGATCGAGGGCCGGCACCCAGGGGAGAGAAGAGCCAGTCGGGGAAGGCAAGGTCCTCACCATCCTCGAGCACCTCCAGGAGCTCCGCCGGCGCCTCATTGTCGCCTCCGCGGCCCTTCTCATCGGCATCATAGTTTCCGCGGTCTTCACCCAGCAGCTCCTGCACTGGCTTATCGCGCCCGCCAAGGACAAGGTCGAAGGCCTTTCCATCATCTACACCGAGCCCCTGGAGTACTGGGCGACCTACTTCCGCGTGGCCCTCGTCGCGGGCGTTGCCCTCGCCATGCCCGTCATCGTCTACGAGATACTGGCCTTCGTGGGGCCCGGTCTGACCCGGCAGGAGCGGCGCTGGATCTACCCCATCGTCGTCGGTGCCACGCTCTCCTTCCTGGGAGGGGCGGCCTTCGCGTATTATGTCGAGCTGCCGCCGGCCCTCCGATTCCTCCTCGGCTTCAGCGGCGACGTGGCCGAGCCCTTCATCCGGGTCGGGAGCTACGTCAACTTCGTCACGCGCCTCATGCTGGTGACCGGCCTCGTCTTTGAGATGCCGCTGCTGGTCATGGGCCTGGCCAAGCTGGGCGTCGTCACCTCCCGCCGTCTACTGGGCTGGTGGCGGTACGCCCTCGTCCTCGCCTTCGTGGTGGCGGCCGTCGTCACCCCCTCCATCGACCCCGTCACCCAGTCGCTGGTGGCGGGGCCGATCATCGTCCTCTACTTCGCCGGTATCGTCCTGGCGAAGCTGGTCGAAGGACGGCCGGTCCTGCCGCGGTAACTGTGCCTCCAGCGATCTTAGCGGCCGCCTTCCGCGCACCTAAACTAAGTTATCTCGAAGCCGATACTCTCCTGGATGTCGATGAGGATCCGCGGTTTCAAGTGGTCCACAGACATTGCCCTGCCCGCGGCGTTCGTTGTTGTCTTTGTTTGGGGGCTGATTGGCGGAAGCCCGCAGGTGGCATTCTTGGGGGCAGTTGCGTTCGCGATCCAGCTTTTGTACATTGCGCGTCGCGTTGATCGGCTACGGTCTGATGGCTCATATGGACGACTTTTCCCCCCAGACTGGTACACATGGGTAGACCCAGCAGGTCTTGTCTTCGGGCTCGTGGGAGGAGTCGCCGTCATATCGGGCACGTTGCTTTTTTCCGGACAGGACCTGCTTGTGTCCTTGCTTGCAGGGGCGGCGTTCGCGGTCCTGTGGACATTGGCGATCGCGTGGTTTAGGGGTACCTTCACGCGGTAACTCATCCAGGGGAGCACGCCGACGTACTACCTGACGGACGGCCTCGGCTCGACGGCTCAACTGGCCGACGGCGCGGGCGCAGCGACGGGCACACCTGCGCCCTGCCGCCTGCGGGCTCGCCTACTTTCGCCGTCTTGGCGCCACGCGTCCCCTGCAGGCTACCAACCCGGTGGGGCGTCGGGGGTCCACATCATGGCCAGCAGGGCGTCGCCCCGGTCCCTGTTCACCGGCCGGAACACCTCCCACTCGTTCGGCTCCACCTCGACCTCGATACGCGGGTAGCCAATAGGCTCGCCCGCTCCGATGCAGACGAAGGTCTCTGGGTCGAAGGCGTGCACGCCGTACGCGTGGGCGATAGCCTGGCCTACCTCCTGCTGCCATGCCGTCGGGCGTACCCCCGGCTTTGGAACCCGCGCTGGGCTGAGGGTGATGATGCGCATGGCGGCGGGGTGGGCCATGCGCCCGCAGGACAGCCGGCGTGAGCTGTCCTCCACTCCGGCGGCTGCGAGGGCAAGGGCCTCCAGGTGGGTGAAGAGGCCTCGCCGCCGGAACCGGGGGGCGATGCAGCAGATGCCGGCGAGGTTGACGGCCTGCGCCGGCAGACGCGGCAGGTCCATGACCCGGCACTCGGCGACCGCGAAGCCGGCCGGCAGGCCCTGGTGCTCGGCGAGGGCCAGGTAGCGCAGCACCCGCAGCGACTTCTCGAGGAAGGCGCGGTTGGCCTGGCGGTAGTTCATCTCGAAGAGGGCGAAGATAGTCTCGAGGTCTTGACTCGATGCCTTGCCCGACTCGATCACCCTGAAGTCGAATGAAGAGAAGTCGCGGGCCTTCATGCTAGCGAGATCATACTCTGCGGTTGCCCTGCGCGCACACCGCCCTCGCGAAAGTGCTATGATCGCGGCCGGCGGCGCTGCGGTGGTACACAACACCACCGATCCAGGAAGGCGAAATGCCTGACCCCGTTCTGTTGGTTTCTTTGCTCGTCGTGGCGGCATCAGCCGGTTATGCGCTCTACCGCGGGTTTACTCCGTCGGCCCGGCCGTCTCGGCTTGAGGGCGAGAGAACCAAGAACCAATTGGCCGTGCTGGCGGGTGCCGGCAGCGTTTTCGCCCTAGCCCTCTACCTCGCCGACACAGATCAGACCATCTTGCTCCTACTCGGCGTAGTGGGGCTCGCTGCTGCGGGCCTGATCTACATGCGACCAGCCACAGGGGTGGTGCCGGCCGGAGAACGCCTCCGGCGCTACCGACTCACCGCGGTCGTGGCCATTGCCATGATCGCGGGGTTCCTCCTCATGGCGGCCAAGCCAGAGTGGTGGGAGCAGATCCTCTGGTACTGGGGTGTCGGTGGTGCTGTAGTGGTGGCGTTGGGAATAGCTCGAGAAATACTGCGTCGCCATTAGCTTCACACGCGCTTGCCCGCCTGCCACCTTCCCGCGCCCATCTGCTAACCAGATCATTCCCTTACACATTGACTGGGCCCCGCCGCCGGTGCTATCATCGCGACGAGGTGGCGAGGTAGAGTCTGAGGTCGCTAGCCCTGAGCCTGTTGTTTGGCGCAGCCCAGGGGCCAGGTGGCCTTAAAGGCGTTCCGGCGAAGCCGGACGACCCGAGACTTCCTCGCTATCGTCGTTTTCGCCCTGGCGCAAGCCAGAAGGCGGGGGCCATATGACGGACGACAACCACTCGGCCCTGCTCCGGCTCTATGAGCAGATCCGCGTCTGCCCCGACTGCGAACTGTCCGCTACGCGCACCCACGCCGTCCCCGGCGAGGGGCGCCCCGATGCAGAGATAGTCTTCATCGGTGAGGCGCCCGGCTACCATGAGGACCAGCAGGGCCGGCCCTTCGTGGGGCCCGCCGGCCAGTTTCTGGACCAGCTCCTGGCCTCCGTTGGCATGAAGCGGGAGGAGGTCCACATCTGCAACATCATCAAGTGCCGTCCTCCCAACAACCGGGATCCTCTGCCCAAGGAGATCCAGGCCTGCCACAAGTGGCTGGAGCAACAGCTAGAGCTCATCGGGCCGAAGCTCGTGGTCACCCTGGGCCGCTACTCGCTCGCCAAGTACTTCCCGAGCGAGCCCATCAGCCGCATCCACGGCCAGGAGCGGCGGGTAGGCGACGTGGTAGTGGTGCCCATGTACCACCCGGCGGCGGCCCTGCACCAGGCCAGCCTGCGTCGCACCATCGAAACCGATTTCAAGAAGCTGCCGGCGATCCTGGAGCGGGCCCGTCAGGCCAGCCCGTCCGGCGGGCAGGCGGACGCGCAACCACCGGTCCCGGAGCCGGAGCAGATGCGCCTCTTCTAGAGAGCACGGCGAGCATGGACAGAAAACGACTGCGCATCATACCCCTGGGAGGTCTCGGAGAGATCGGCAAGAACATGATGCTCTTCGAGTACGGCGAGGACCTCATCGCCGTCGACGCCGGCCTCATGTTCCCCGAAGAAGACATGCTGGGCGTGGACCTGGTCATCCCCGATATCTCCTACATCCTCGAGCATCCCCACGGCCTGAAGGCTTTCTTCATCACCCACGGCCACGAGGACCACACCGGCGCCCTGCCCTACATTCTCAGGCGCGTGACGGCGCCTATCTACTGCACTCCCCTCACCGCCGACCTCATCGCCGTCAAGCTGAAGGAGGCCCGGCTCCTGGACAAGACCGACCTGCGCCGGGTCCAGCCCGGCGAGCGGGTGCAAATAGGCAGCTTCGAGGTGGAGCCCTTCGGCGTGGCCCACAGCGTGCCCGACTCGGTGGGCCTGGCCATCCGTACGCCGGTGGGGACCGTGGTGCACACCGGCGACTTCAAGCTGGACCACACACCCGTCATGGGCCAGCCCACAGACCTGGCGCGCCTGGCCCAACTGGGCAGCGAAGGTGTCCTCCTCCTCCTCTCGGATTCGACCTACGTGGAGATGAGCGGCTACACGCCGTCGGAGCAGGTCGTGGGAGACGCCTTGCTCAACATCATGGGATCGTCGCCTGGCCGCGTCATCGTGGCCACCTTCGCCTCCCTCATCTCCCGCGTCCAGCAGGTCATCGACGCGGCCCATGCCACCGGCCGGCGGGTCTTCGTCACCGGCCGCGGCATGCTCGACAACGTGAACATGGCGGTGGAGAAGGGTTACCTCACGGTGCCGGACGGCGTCCTCGCCGGCGTCGGCGAGCTGCGACGCCTCCCACACGACCAGATAGCCGTGGTCAGCACCGGCAGCCAGGGAGAGCCCACCTCAGCCCTCACACGCATGGCTAACCGCGACCACCCCCACATCAAGATCGTGCCCGGAGACACCGTAGTGCTTTCGGCCACGGCCATCCCCGGCAACGAGGCCCTGGTCTACAGGACCGTTGACAACCTCTTCCGGCTGGGAGCCCGCGTGCTCTACAACCGCATCGCCGATGTCCACGTGAGGGGTCACGCCGCCCAGGAAGAGCTGAAGATAGTCCTCTCCCTGGTCCAGCCTCAGTACTTTGTGCCCGTGCACGGCGAGTATCGACACCTAGTGCTCCACACCCGCCTTGCCCAATCCATGGGCATCCCTGAGGAGAACACCTTCGTCATGGTGGATGGCGATGTGCTTGAGATCGACGAAACGGGAGCCCGCGTGCGCGACCACATCTCGGCCGACTACGTCTACGTGGACGGCCTGGGGGTGGGCGACATCGACCACGTGGTGCTGCGGGACCGCCAGCACCTTGCCAGCGACGGTATGATCGTGATAGTGATAGCCGTCGACAAGCGCAGCGGCCGCGTCGTGGGAAAGCCCGACGTGGTTTCGCGGGGGTTTGTCGACGTGGAGGAGTCAGAGGAGCTTCTGGAGCGCACCCGCGACATGGTCGTGGCCGCCCTGGAAGGGGCGAACCACATCGCCGAGTCGGGCGTCATACACAGCAAGGTCAAGGAGGCTATCGCCAAGTTCCTCTATCAGGAGACGCGCCGGCGGCCCATGGTGCTACCGGTCGCCGTCGAGGTGTAGAGAGCCGGCAGCAGAGTCTGCCGGCCTGCCTGCCGTCAGGCAGGCGCTCAGGCGAGGCTAAGGCGGGGGGCCGCGCCAACTGGCAGGCGAGCTTGCCTAACGGAAGGCAAGCGCGACAAAAGGTGCCACAGGCATGGCCAAGGTAAGAAGTGCCCCCCACCCATCGGCCGGGCGTCCTCTCCCGCCTCCTCAGGCCGCCAGCCGGGCCGGCCGCCGCCGGCGGCCCCGTTTTGTCGGCCGGCGCCGCGGCACCACTTCCCCATTCGCCCTCATCGTCAACCTCCTCTTCCGCCACGAGACGCTGGGGGCTGCCCTGGTGATCCTGGCCGCCCTGTCCGTCCCCTGGCTGGTACCCTTCAGCAAGGGGGCATCCAGTATCCGCGACGACCTGGTGCAGGCGGTGGGCCTGTACGTGTTCGTGATCATCGTCCTCCTCGGCACCGTCGGATGGCTGGTGCTGCGCCGGAGCCTCCGTTCGACCCTGGCGCACTGGCAGTCCTGGCTGGCGGGAGGCCTGGGCGCCGTTTTCCTGCTGGGCCTCCTGGGCCTCTTCCGGCCCGATTGGGAGCTAGGCCAAACCTCTCTCTCTGAGGTAACGGCCGGCGGAGAACTGGGCCACGCTCTGACCTCGACCGGCCTGGGTATCCTGATCTGGCTGGCCTGTGGCGCCAGCGCGCTGGTCGTTCGCTGGCCCCGGACCTCTCGACACACGGTGGCTCGCAGCCCCCACGCAGCCGTCGTCGTCTGGCGCTGGCGCATCCCCCAGCGCGTGTGGAAGGGCCTCCAAGCGCTGCTCCAGACCATCTTCCCTACTCGCGCGGCGCCGCCGCCGAAGCCCCGCGTGCCCGTCGACACGCTGATGTGGGCACGCACGGCCGCCACCACGCTCCCTCCAGAGCCGGAGACGGTAGCACCGCCGGCACCGGCCGAGGAAGGCGGCGCGCCCTCCGACTTCGGCTGGCAGACAGAGCTGCCTCTGGCCGGTCAAGAGGATGCCGCTGCCGAGGCGGTACCGCCGCTGCCTCCCGCCGCGCACCTGCGGGAGCTTGAGGGCGGCTGGATGCTGCCACCCCTGGAGCTGCTGGCCGCCGTCGCTCCCCAGGAGGACGTGCGCCCGGACAACACCGCCCGCGCCCAGCTAATCGTCGACACCTTCACCAGCTTCGGCGTCGACGCCCGCGTGGTCCAGGTCAACGAAGGGCCTACCGTCACCCAGTTCGGCATCGAGCCCGGGTGGGACGTGAAGACACGCCTCGCCCCCGAACGGGACAGCAACGGCCGGCCGGCCCTGGATCGGGACGGCAAGCCGAAGATGGCGACGGAGGAGGTATCACGCACACGGGTGCGGGTCAGCCAGATCACCTCCCTGGCCAACGACCTGGCCCTGGCCCTGGCCACGCCCTCCATCCGCATCGAGGCGCCGGTGCCGGGCAAATCGGTGGTGGGCATCGAGGTGCCCAACAGCCTGACGACCCTGGTCACACTGCGCAGCGTCATCGAAAGCGCGCCCTTCCAGCGGCTGGGGGCCCGCTCCAAGCTGGCCCTGGCCCTCGGCAAGAGCGTCGCCGGGGAGCCGGTGGCGGCCGACCTGGCGAAGATGCCACACCTTCTCATCGCCGGGGCCACGGGCAGCGGCAAGAGCGTCTGCATCAACTCGATCATCGCCTGCCTCCTCATGCACGCCTCGCCGACAGAAGTGCGCCTTATCATGATCGACCCCAAGCGCGTCGAGCTCTCTGCCTTCGCCCGCATACCGCACCTGGCCTTCTCCTCCATCGTCGTCGACCTCGACAAGGTGGTGGGCACTCTCCAGGCCGTCATCCACGAGATGGAGTCGCGCTACCGCCGCTTCGCCTCCCTGGCGGTGCGTAACATCGACGCCTTCAACCGCCACCCGCGGGCGCCCTTCCGCATGCCCTACTGGGTGGTCATCATCGACGAGCTGGCGGACCTGATGATGGCCGCCCCCTACGAGGTGGAGCGCCAGATCTGCCGCCTGGCCCAGCTAGCGCGGGCTACCGGCATCCACCTGATCATCGCCACCCAGCGCCCCTCGGTGGACGTGGTGACGGGCCTCATCAAGGCCAATTTCCCCACCCGCATCGCCTTCGCCGTCTCCTCGCAGGTGGACTCGCGCACCATCCTTGACGGCGCCGGCGCCGAGAAGCTCCTGGGCCGCGGCGACATGCTCTACATGCCCACCGACGCCGCCAAGCCCAAGCGGCTCCAGGGCGTCTTCGTCTCCGACCAGGAGATCGACCGACTGGTGAGCTTCTGGACCCAGGAGCGCTTCCGGGAGATGGAGCGCCCGGTCTACGACCACCTCCTGGAAGAGGCGAAGCCGGCCGTTGACGAGCTGACGGGCGCTGAAGACCCCCTGCTGGACCGGGCCCGAGAGCTGGCGGCTGAGCACAACCGCATCTCCACCTCTCTCCTCCAGCGCCGGCTGCGCGTCGGCTACCCGCGGGCGGCGCGGCTGATGGACATGCTGGAGGAGGAGGGCGTCATCGGCCCCGCCGCAGGCGGCAGTTCCCGCGAGGTCTATCTGGACCGCCAGGACC
>Ga0315291_10005173_pt1 | contig 16421 bp, 15 predicted proteins | sample YL17G12_20_MG_FD_203070 | JGI IMG/M metagenome (GOLD analysis project Ga0315291, IMG submission 203070) | Sediment microbial communities from Yellowstone Lake, YNP, Wyoming, USA - YL17G12_20 | ecosystem: Environmental > Aquatic > Freshwater > Lake > Sediment | place: USA: Wyoming | collected...
CCCAGACCTCCAACCTCCTCTTCCCTTTTCGTCTCCTTTCGGCGTTCTACCACTCCTTCCCAAAGGTGAATAGGGGATACGACGTCGTGGTGTCCACGGGGAGCAACTTCTGCATACCCCCCGCCGTCATCGCTTGGCTCAAATCAATACCCGTCATAAACATCGAGAGCCGGGTCGCAATAACGAAGCCGTCCAAGACCGCCCGACTGCTTACTCACTTCTCAAAACAAACCCTGCTACAGTGGGATGAGCAGACGAAAAACCTGAACGGAGTAGTAACGGGGCCGATATTCCCCGCGGAGAGGTACGAGACTAAGGATCTCGGATACATCCTCGTGACCGGTGGTACCGAGGGTCATAAACAGCTCTTCGACGCCGTCGTTGAACTGGATCTCAAGAAGGTAGTATTGCAGACCGGTAAGGTTGACCCGGAGCCTTACAAGACTAAACGACCCAAATGGACCATCATACCCTATTTAACGGAGTTCGAGAAGCTTGTCGCCGAGTCCTCGATGGTTATCACGCACCAGGGCGGTGGCACGATATTCGAGGCGGTCCTATATGGGAAGCCCCTGATAATCGTGTTCAACCATGAGATCCCTCGAAGTGCAAACACTGATGATATGCGTGTGTTGGCGAAGAAGGTGGGCGCCCCCTTCCTTGACCACGTGGATAGTAAAACGATTGAATCCCTCATACTAGAAATCGGGAAGCAGGAGAAACCGTACTTCGAAAACGGACGAGTAAAGGCCGCCGAGATCATCCTGCACGAGTAGTATCCGGCCGTTTTCTAGCCCTTTCTCGCGCATGCATGTACCCCACCAGCATCATTGGGCGGAGATAGAGGACGCTGGAGACGAATGCTGAGGGAAGCGACTTTCTACTAATCTGGTACACTGTTACGCCTCTGAGGTACTGATCCTTCACGTCTCTACGGGCGCGAAGATGCACAACGTTTAGCCAAACGTGCCTCGTTGAATACTTCTTCTTTATCGAATCTGATAGGAAAGTGTCCTGCGCCTTTACGATCTTCCTCACCCTTTCCTCGTCTTCGGTTTCCATCCAAGCCTTCTTCGAGAACAGGAAGACGCCGCTGAAACCCCTGCCCGGGAAGACAAGCGTGACGAGCCTTTTGACGAAGTAGATCATGTCAACAGGGTAATATTTCAGACCAAAACTAACCAGCTTCACATTGCTAGACTGGATAGTCTGAACGTAGTCCCTGATTCTGTTATCGAGAACGATGTCTGCCGCCATCGTCAGAATCGTATCATTGCGTGCCTCTGAGAAACCGATCCTGAATAACCGCGCGACTCTGTACCGCCACTCGGGGAAATCCTCCGACACCTCGATTAGCTTAATGTCGCCTCTATAGCCCAGCTTCTCCGAAGAAGTCTCGATAATCGCCCTGCTCTTATCGCTGCACCTATCCAGGACGATGATTATTTCATCCGGCTCAATCGCGAATAGACCCAGCAAACTGTATAATAGGTTATCCTGCTCGTTATGGACCGGCATCACGACCGAGAATTTCTCCAAATTATGCCTAGTTATCAGAGCCCTCGCCTTTTTACTAAAAGGTTTTGAAAGCCTTTCTCTCAAACTATGGTGTTCGTTGGAATTGGCCTTATTCAGGGTCTATTTTAGCATAATAACATAAAAGCAGCCTCCTTCAGCTATTATCTAATGTGCGGAATTTTCGGATCAGTCCTACGTAATGGTCAGGTAGCCCCGATGATACTCGATGGCTTGAGCCGACTTGAGTATAGGGGCTACGACTCGACCGGCGTTGCTGTCATCGACAACGGCGTTCTGCAGGTACGCAAGGATGCGGGCAAGATCAAGGAAGTCGCTGATCGTCTGCGGATATCGGAGATGAAGGGTAGCATAGGAGTCGGACACACTCGTTGGGCTACCCACGGTGCCCCGAACATGATCAACGCCCACCCTCACACGGACTCGAAGGGCAAGATCGCCGTCATCCACAACGGCGTTATCGAGAACTTCATGGAACTCAAACAAGAACTCATAGACAAGGGCCACAGCTTCGTCTCAAAGACCGACACCGAGGTAATTCCCCACCTGATCGACGAGGAGATGAAGAGCGACATCGGGTTGACCGAGGCGACGTTGAGGGCGCTGAGGCGGCTGAAGGGCTCATACGCCGTGGTCGTCTTATCTAGCATTGAACCTGATAAGATCGTTTGCGCCAGGCAGGAGAGCCCTCTCGTCCTCGGCGTTTCCGATGAAGGGACATACTGCGCCTCTGACGCCCCCGCCATCCGTCCCTACACGAATAAGGTCGTCTACCTGAGAAACGGGGAGCTTGCCACACTCAGCGTCGATGGATATAAGATCGTGAAGGTCGCCGATGGTTCTCCCGTCGAGCGGCTCCCCGAAGAGTTCACTTGGACTCTGGAGATGGCGCAGAAGCAGGACTACCCCCACTACATGCTTAAAGAGATATTCGAGCAACCGACGAGTCTGAGAACCGGCCTCAGACTCCAGGAAAAGTACGTTGACCTCCTCACGGTGTTCCTAGACCGGGGGAAGGAGGTCTTCTTGGTTAGCGCTGGGACGTCTCAGCACTCCTGCATCGCGGGTTCGTACATCTTCTCGCAGATTGCCCGCCTCACGACGTATCCTGTGGTCTCGTCGGAGTTCGTGGAACGATATGGGTCGACCGTAGGCATAGATTCGATCATACTTGCCGTGAGCCAGTCCGGTGAGACTTATGACACGTTAAAGGCGGTTGATCACGCCAGGATGAGGGCTTCAACAGTTCTCGGGTTGACAAACACGGTCGGTTCAACCCTGACCCGGGTCTCGAGGGCTTATATCATCCAGCAGTCTGGCCCTGAGATAGGCGTAGCGGCTACGAAGACATTCACGAGTCAGGTTCTTGTGCTTGCACAGTTGGCTATGCGGTTGGCGAAGCTCAGGGGGAAGTTATCTCAGGACGAGCTCGATGAGTTCGATGACAACCTGCACAAGATCCCTGATCTGGTCGAATGTGTCTTAGAGAATACACTCAGCAAGGTGAAGGAAATAGCGGTCCATGAGAAGGATTCGAGGCTCTTCCTCTTCCTCGGCAGGGGCATTAGCTCCGCGACGGTGATGGAGGGGCAGCTCAAGCTCTTGGAGATCACGTATATTCCTTCACTGGCTTACCCCGCCGGGGAGAGTAAGCATGGGCCGATAAGCATCGTGGAGAAGGGCACCGTTTGCGTATTCGTGTGTCCTCGTGGTGAGACCCACGCCGAGATCATCGGCAGCATAATGGAGATGAAGGCGAGGGGGGCGAAGATCATATCGATCTGCGAGGAAGGCGATGAAAGCATCAAGGTTCTCTCCGACGAGTTCATCGAGATGCCGAAGGGGATACCCGAGTTCCTGTCTCCGATACCTTACATCGTGCCGATGCAGCTGCTCGCGTACGAGATCGCCGTCTTAAAAGGTCTGGACCCGGATATGCCGAGGAACTTAGCTAAGAGTGTGACCGTCCCATAGTCGCTGAAACTCTTTAAACGGATCCCCTCTCATTATTTCCGGACCCGATTTGCTAAACGTCGATGCCATCCGCGGGGATTTCCCTATACTCGATAAGGGTGTGATTTACCTCGACAGCGCTGCTAGCAGCCTCACCCCGGAGCAGGTTGTGCTGAAGGAGATGGAGTTTTACAGGGGGTACCGCGCGAACGTTGAACGTGGCGTTCATCGCTGGAGCCAGCGGGCGAGCCTAGAATACGAGGGCGCCCACGAAGAGGTGGCTCGGTTCATAAACGCCTCGGGGCCGGAGAACGTCGCCATGCTCCGGAACACGACCGAGGGAATCAACCTGGTCGCGAACAGCCTCGACTGGAAGAAGGGCGACAAGATAGTGACCACGATCATCGAACACCACTCAAACTTCATCACTTGGCTGAGGGTGGGTAACAGGTATGGTTGCAAGATCGAGGTCGTCCGGTCGAACCCGGATGGCATGTTTGATTTAAACGAGTTCGAGAAGGCAATCGATGACAAGACCCGCATCGTCGCCGTGACGGGCGTAAGCAACGTCCTCGGCGTAATCGTGCCTGTGCGGGAGATCGCTGAGATCGCCCATGAGCATGGGGCGAAGTTCCTCGTCGATGGAGCACAGAGTGTCCCCCATATGAAGACCGACGTGAAGAGGGATGGCATCGACTTCTTGGCCTTTTCGGGGCATAAGATGCTCGGTCCGACGGGTGTCGGTGTGCTCTATGTTGGTGATGAGGACCTCTATAGCACCGAGCCGCTGTGCATAGGCGGGGGCACGATAGCCGATGTTAACATCGACAGTTACACCCTGACTGTACCCCCCCTCAGGTTCGAGGCGGGTACGCCGGCGATAGCTCAGGTGATCGGGCTAGGTGAGGCGTGCAAGTACCTCAACCGCGTCGGGATGGAGAACGTGATACAATGGGATCATGTGTTGGCGGAGAAGATGGTTGAGGGATTATCCGAGATCGAGGGAGTCACGATCTATGGACCCACCGACCCGAAGAAGCGGGTAGGGCTGGTTACATTCAACATAAGGGACCTCAACCCGGTCGACGTTGCGCTGACCCTGGATAGTGAGTACGCGATAGCGGTCCGCTCCGGGCACCATTGCGCCCTCCCCTTGATGAAGGAGCTGTTCAAGCTCAACGAGGGTAATGTGCGTGCATCGTCTTACCTGTATAATACCAAGGGTGAGGTCGAGAAGCTGCTTGCGGCGGTCGAGGAAATCGCCAAGCCTTAGCTTTTAAGAACAATTTAGATTGTGGGGGATAATGATCCCCCTCTCTTACTTCGCGAAGCGCTTCGGATTCTTCTCGAAGGTGAGTTTACACTTCTCGTTGCAGAAGTAGTACTTCTTACCGTTGAAGTCGCTCGTCCACTTCGCGGTCTTCTCATCCACCATCATGCCGCATATAGGATCTTTCGCCAATTTGGGTCAAGATTGATTCGGTAAACGCTGGTTATATATCCTTCCGAGGGTCGGTGAATGGTCTTTTATCCCTTTGCGGCATCTACATGTCATGAACTCCGGTTCAAATGATGCATTTGGGGCGGATCTGCTGCTCCTCAACGGGAAAATAGTCACCGTTGACTCCGAAGACTCAGTCGTCGAAGCGGTCGCCGTGAGGGGAGACCGCATAATCGCGACCGGCTCCAGCGTCGAGGTTAAGAAGCTCGCCGGAAAGGGCGCCAAGATCATAGATCTGAGTGGGAAGACCGTTCTCCCGGGGATCATTGACTCTCACACGCACCCCCATAATGCTGCGATGAACTTCCTCGAGATCGATTGCCGCGGCAAGGGGATAAAGGGGATAAAGAACATCCAGGCCGCCGTCGCGAAGAAGGGTAAAGAACTCGGGCCAAATGAGTGGATTCGTGGGCGCGGCTATAACGACTCTAAGCTCTCCGAGAGGCGCCAGATCACCCGCTGGGAACTAGATGAGGCATCTCCTAAGAACCCCGTCTGCATAGTATCCGACACGGGGCATCAGTCTGTCGTCAACTCGAAGGCCCTTGAGATCGCTGGTATCACTCGATCCACGCCTGATCCGGCTGGGGGGCAGATCGATCGCGATGAGAAGGGGGAGGCTACGGGTCTCTTGTACGAGACTGCGACGAAGCTCGTCTCCGATAAGATCCCCGAGTATACTGGGGGGCAGGTCAAGGAGGGGCTGAGGGCGCTCTGGAGCCAGTTCTCTGAGTGGGGGATTACGTCTACTCATGATGCGAGTGCCCAGATGTTGGGGATAAGGGGGTATCAGGAGCTTCTCGCCGAGGGGGTGAGGCGGGTCAGGGTCAGTCTGATGGTGAGCATTAAGCCTTGGCGCGCAGGGGAGGAGAATATGCTTGATGCCATGTCCTCCCTAGGCTTGGAGAGCGGCTTTGGTGATGAGTGGCTGCGCGTAATGTCCCTCAAAATCATGGGGGACGGCTCTGGGGCTGGTGGTACCAGCGGCGTCTACACGCCTCAACACAGGGGGCCGAAGGGACTGGGTCTCATGACCACCCCCGCCGAGGACATGGAGCGAATCGTGGCGCGGGCACACGAGGCCGGGTTGAGGGTGAGCATTCACAGCATCGGCGACAGGGGCATAGACATCGCCCTGGACTGCATCGAGAAGGCGCAGAAGGCGAAGCCCGCCAAGGATATGCGCCACCGCATAGAGCATAACAGCTGCTGTACGCCGAAGCAGTTAAAGAGAATCAAGAAGCTGGGGGTGGTCCCCTCAAGCAGCATCGGGTACATGTATGGTCTCGGGGACCAGTACGCGGAGAACTTCGGCCCGGAGAGGGCTAGGTGGCTCCACCCGCATAAGACCATGAAGGAGATGGGCATAATCGCTGGTGGGAATAGTGACTGCCCCGTGACTTTCTACAGTCCCTGGACCCAGATCTACGCTGCTGTGACGAGGAAGACCAGTAGTGGGCAGGTTGTAGGTCCCGAGGAGGCGATCAGCGTCATGGATGCGATTAGGGTCTACACCATGAATGGGGCATACCTATCCAAGGAAGAGGGTCTCAAGGGGAGCGTCGAGGTGGGTAAGCTAGCTGATATGATTGTGCTTGATAGGGACATTCTCACGATACCTCTGGATGAGATCAAGGATATAAAAGTGTCAACGACTATTGTGAACGGTAAGATAGTCTATACAACTAAAGGATGACTATCTACCTTCTCTTTAATTATTCTTTTTTGAGTATCATGGAGTTTCTATTTCATGCGAATCTTTAAATGATTAGTTCTAGGGACTTCATCCCACACTTAAGGAGCTGTTATAGTGGGCGAGCAATTAACCCTAAGGTCGATGATGAAGGGGAATGTGTTAGTTCTCACAGTTAGCCGCGTTATCTGGAGCATGTCTGACACAATTGTATACCCCTATCTCAGTCTCTTCATTCTGGCTCTGGGTGGGAGTAAGAATACAATCGGTGATGTTTACTTCTGGGGGAGCCTCGCGGCTTGTATCCTCTATCCTATTGGTGGTTATATCGCCGATAAGGCCGGGCGTGCGAAGTTCGTCGGGTTGGCAACATTACTCTACGTCACAAGTTTCCTGATTTTTGCCTCTGCGCCATCCTGGGGGTGGCTCGCCGTTGCTTACGCCTACCAGCAGATCGTCCTCTTCTATATGCCTGCTTTGAACGCGATAATGGCCGATAGCATCCCCGTCGGTGGAAGGGGGCGTATATACGCGTTTACGATCGCTATCCCCGAGGCGGTGAGGATAATGACTCCCTACCTCGGCGGCTACCTCATCGCAGTCTACACCCTGGACCCCGCCATGAGGATTGGGTATACGATGAGCTTCCTAATTGGCATCGTAGTTGCCTTCATCCGGCTCAGGTACCTGAAGGAGACGATACAGACCAATGAGGGAATCGGCAAGGACATACCGAAGATATTTGTGGAGGGTTACAGGAACGTCTTCGACAGCCTGCGCTGGGTCTTTAGCAACATAAGAGGATACGCAATCACCACGATGCTGCTGTCCCTCGTCGGGAATCTGGTTCTTCCCTTCTGGGTTGTGTATGCGACCGAGGTAACGAAGCTTACAGCCTATGATTGGGGTTTGGTGCTGCTTATAGGCGGGATAACCAAGACGATTGCCAGTCTCTACATTGGGAGTCTGGTTGATCGCATCGGCTCTAGGAAGTGCATGTTGATGGGTTTCACCATAGCCATACCGACGATGACCCTCTTTACATACATGACTAGTTTCTGGGTCGTTGTGCCCGTATACATGGCATTGATCTTGGCGAGTTCGCTTATGTGGATTTCTTCCTCGGTTTATCTGGCGAATATGATTCCTAGGGCGACTCGCGGGAGGATAATGTCGGCTCTCGGTTCGGGTATGAGCATAGGTGTGAGTGGTGGTGGGTATGCGAGTGGTTTTCTCGTCTTCATCCCAATGGCCATTGGGGGCAAGTTGGGCGGGTTGATCTATACCTATAATCCGGCGTATCCGTGGTTCCTTCAGAGCATCTTCCTCGTCCTTGGCATGGCGTGTTGCTTCCTCTACATCAAGGACCCTGAGAAAGCCGAGCATTAGACTGCCCGTCTTTTTCCGCGTCTAGGTGTGTTGTAAGTAAAGAGTCTATGGCGGCAGGTTTGTTGTCTGTCTGCTAGTAGGGGAGCCTGTTCTGCCAGATCTTCTTCTGGTCGGGGTGCTCCTCGAAGAACTTGTCGATGATGGCGTCGCATGTCTTCTGGGCGGTGGTTAGCGTCTTCTTCATGTCGATGGTCTGCATCTCTCCGTCCTTTTTGAGCCATTTGCCGTCGCAGATGACGTTGTCGATGTCTCCGGGGTTGGCGTAGAGGAGGACGCTGGTGAGGGGTTCGCGTGTGGGTGTGAGGTAGGGGTTGAGCATGTTTAGGGTGATGATGTCCGCCTTCTTGCCGGGTTCGAGGCTTCCGGTCTGGTTGTCGATGCCCAGGGCTTCGGCTCCGCCCCGTGTGGCGTGTTCGAGTAGCTCGTAGAAGGTTGGGCGGGCGGTTCGGCGGCTGTCGTTTATCATACCGTCTGCGCCGCCGACGAGTCTGGCGCGTGTCATCTGTCCCTGGCGTATCTCTCGGAGCAGGTCGTTCATGTTGTGGAAGTAGTCGTCTGTTCCGAAGCCGACGGGGATGCCGCGGTCGATCCACGTGTTGAGGGGGTTCTCCACGGCGTGGCAGTGGAGGATCGACATGCCTGTCTTCTGGATGAGTTGCATGTCCTTCTCGGTGGCGTAGGTGAGGTGGGCGCCGCTGAGTTTTTCGTCCATGATGTCGAGGTCGTATAGGTGTTGGGGTGGAGTCTTGCCGTAGAGCTTCACGACTTGGCGGTATTCGCGCATGCTCTGGCTGAGGTGGGTGGTCATGCGTAGGTTGTGCTTCGTGGCGAAGTCCTTGCACTTGTGGTAGACTTCTGGTTCTGCCATGTCGGGTGCCTTGGGGCACATGGCGGTGGTTATTCTGCCCTCTGCTTTGCCGTGCCAGTCTGTGTAGAGGTCGGTGGCGCGCCTGATTGCCTTGTCGCGTTTGTCGGGGAGGTACTCGAAGACTCCGTTTCGGAGTTTTTCTAGGTCGACGTGTTCGATGTCTCCTGCTATTATGCAGCGGTTGCCCGCCTCGTTGACGGCGCGTGCCCAGCCATCGGGGTAGGTGTAGATGAGCATGCTTGTGGTGCATCCGCCGTAGATGAGTTCGGCGCAGGATGCTGCTCCTAGGGTGTCCATCTGTTCCTCGCGGCGGTAGCCTTCGAGGGGGAGGTTGGTCTCGAAGAAGTCGCCCATGAGTTCGTAGACGCCTCGGAAGTATTGCTGCAGGTGTGTGTGGGTGTTTACGAAGCCGGGCATGACGACCTTGTTGCCGGCGTCGATGGTGTACTCGGGGCTCCGGGGCGGGTCGACCTTCTTGCCGACCTCGGTGATGTGGTCGTCCTCTATGAGGACCTCGCCTCTTGGGTAGACGTGTCTCTGCTTGTCCATCGTGGCGATGAAGGCGTTCTTGATGTGGATGCTCGTCACGGGTTTCACCTGTTGGGTGTATGTGTGTGGCGTCCTGTTTTTAGGGTCTGCGCCTCGGCGGGCTTATGTGGTGCTACACATGATAACGGAAATTTTTTTTTCTTGGTGTCCCTAATGGGCGTGGGCATAGAGCGTTGTAGGGAATAGATGCCCCTTTTGCATAGATCGGCGTGCTATCTGAGCCGTTTTAGAAGGTATTTTGGTTAAAGGAGTCGCATTTCAGGTTATATGGGGGACCCTCCTCCCCCCTCTATTTGTCTTGTATTAGTTGGCAGACGCGGCACGTCTCTCCCACGGATGGCTCACCGCATATCTTGCATGTCTTCATCGCGGTCGGGGATGCTGTGGCGGGGATGAGTTTGAGGGCGGTGTTGTAGATGGTGAAGAGGGTGCCGGGGCGTCTGGCCTCCATGTCGCCGAGGAAGGCGCGGGCGTCCTCCCTCATCGCCTCCCCCGCGTAGGGGCATGGAGTGCTCTGTAGCTCGAAGCCCTGGAGATAGGCGTAGAGGGTTGTCTCCCTCTCGGGGACCTCGCAGAGGGGCTTGATGCGCCTGACGAAACCGGGGCTCGTGTAGCCGCCGGGGTCGAGGCTCGCCATCTTCCCGATGTCTCCGCGGAGCAGGTTGAGGAGGGCTGACTGTGCCATGTCGTCGAGTGTGTGGCCGGTGGCGAGCCTGTCGGCGTCGACTTCCTTCGCTGCCTCGTTGAGGGCGCGTCGCCTGAGGACGCCGCAGAAGCTGCAGGCGCCGAGGCTCCTCTCCCGCGCCGCGATATCGTCCATTGTGGAGCCGAAGAGGTCGCGGAAGCTGACGAGGCGCCACTCGACCCCCATGGCCCTGCATGCGCGCTCCACGATGCCCAGCGCCTCGTCCCTGTAGCCCCTAATCCCCTCGTCGACGGTGATGGCGATCAACTCGGAGCCGTGCGTCCCCTCCTCAATCCCCTTGAGTATGTGAAGTAAGGTTAGGCTATCCTTCCCCCCGCTGACACCCACGGCAACGCGGCTCCAGTGGTCGAGCATGTCGAACCTGTTTATCGCGCCCTGAACCCTCTCCCTGAGGCTCGCCTTGAAGCATGTGGGGCAGAGTCTCTCCCCGCTGTAGGGGCGATGGTAGACGGAGGGGCGGTCATGGCACTTTGTGCATGTCGGTGCAGACAACGTCTTCAGCCTCCGTGGGTGACGGGGATCAGCACTACCTCGGCGCCGTCGCTGAGGGGCGTCGCCAAGCCTCCGAGGTTCCCCACCTCGACTCCTCCAAGCATTATGAGGTTTCCGGAGGGGCTCCGGAGCGAATCCGCGACCTCTGGGTACGCCTCCGAGATGTGGTCGATGAGGGTAGTCAGGTTCGAGCCGGTCGGGAGCGTGACTTCGACCTCCCCCCGCATCTCCGCTGGCCTGAGTGACCCGAGTAGCCTGACCCTGACTCGCATGGGTGTGTCTCAACCCTGCCCCTCCTATAAAACCTCCACCGGGGGCTGAGAAGGGTTTAAGACGTAGCCCACTAAATAGTGGACCGAAATGCGCCCGGCGTGGGCGCTATGAAATGAGAGGGACTGGAGAATGTCACCTTACTGCCCAGACTGTGGAGGACATCTAAACTGGGACCGGAAACTCAAGCACTACAGTTGCGAGAGTTGTGGCGTCACATTCAACGAAGCTCAGCTCAGCGACGCGATGGACAAGAAGTTCGAGCGCCCGCTGACCGACGACGAGAAGACGCGTAAACGCCACGACGATTACCTTGAGTGGTGGCTCAGCGACAAGGACAAGAAGAAAAAGTAGCCACCCAACTCTTCTTTATCATCCAAAGTCTGATAAATAGATCTTTGGAAAAATATTTACTATAAGAGTTGGTGCAAGGTATCAGGCATCATCATTTTAAACAGCAACTGCCATTAACCATTGGACAACCCAAGGGTGCCACTTCATGGTCTTTCCAGTTGAGAGCGAGGACAGGACACTGCGTAATCTGCTGATGCTCTGTCAGGACAATGCGCGCCTCGTCGTCGAAGCGTATCGCAAATCCCTCATCCTGTTCGACTATATGACGAAGGGGAAGCCCGTGGGGACCGCGAATCCACTCACAGACATCCAGAAGATAATCGACGACTCCTACAAGGTCAAGGCCTCGACGGTCAAGGAGCTTAGCGAGATCGGTGGCATACTCGTCAGCCGTGACGACTTCCTTCGCCTCTCCAGCAGCTTCTCCGGCATGATGGACTCCATCGAGGTCATTACGATGAGGCTCGTCGAGGTCAAGGCACGCGACTGGAAGCTAAGCAAGACTCAGGCTGAGGGGATGGGCCACATGGCCGACCTCGGATTCGACGCCCTAACGAAGCTCAGGGACAGCATAATGAGCCTCGGCTTCAACAGCGAGAAGGCGACGAGCTTCGCCAAGGACATCGACGAGATAGAGAAGAAGCTCGACCTCCTCTACATCAAGGTCGACCTGGACATCGTCACCGGCAATGGTGACATCGCCTCGATCCTGATCATCCGTGACGTTGCCCGGGAGCTGGAGCGTCTCGGCGACAAGGTCCACGAAGCCAGCGACCTAGTCCGCATACTAGCCCTATAGGGGGCGTAAGGTTGAGAGACGAGCCGGTCGAGGTAGAGGCCCTCGCCGACGGTCGCCTCGTCGTATGGTCCATCGACGACGGCAGACGCCTCTTCAACACTGATTTCTACGGCAAACCCCTCGGAAACCCGAAGCCGAAGGAGGACTTCGAGGAGCCCCTCATCCTCGACCTCGTCGAAGGCGTCTACCTCCTCGAAAAAAAACTCATCACTGTGAGGTCGAAGGGGCGGAAGATGGCGGCCTCGAGCCTGAGGAAGCTGGCGAGGGAGCGGCTGGACGGCTTCGACGCTCTGTATCAGGTGTACAGGGACCTCAGGGAGAAGGGCTTCGTCGTGACGCCGGGGATAAAGTACGGCTGCGACTTCGCCGTCTACGAGCAAGGCCCCGGGATCGATCACGCGCCGTACATCATACAGGTCATGTCCCGGGAAGACCAGATGTCCGCCGCCGAGATAGTGAAGGCGGGGCGCCTAGCATCCACCGTGAGGAAGACCTTCATCGCCGCCCTCCCGGGTCGGGAAGGCGTCGAGTACCTGGAGTTCAAGTGGTGGAAGGCCTAGACCGAGTACGTGAATGCTGGTTTTACCCCTCCATCGATCCTTTATTAACCGAAGACGGGCGGCGTCTTGGGCGTGCCTATGCCCCCACCCGGCACGTTAGCGGCTGAGCTCCGAGAACTCGACGAGATGATGGATAAGCGGAACAACAAGTTCCGGAAGGTCCTCGCCACCCTCAAGGAGTGCATCACGGGCATCCCCGTATCCGACACGAGGAGCATACATGCACTCGAGACCTACCTGCACCTCATCGACCTCTCATTCGAGGAGGTTGACAGGGAGCAGAGGAAGTACAGGGAGTGGTTGGACAGGGCGGCCCAGAACAGGAGGGGTATCTCGGACGAGACACTCGGTCGGCTCAGGGAGTATCGGAGGAAGATGGGCGCGGAGACCGACGAGGAGATAATCGAGGAGCTCCTCAAGGTCGTCGAAGTGAGGTCGAGGTAGAGCTTACTGCTCCTCATCCTCCTCGTCGGGTTCCTCCGCCTCCGGCTCCACCGTGGCGCCGTCGTTCTTCATGAATTCGCGGAGGACGATTGTGGCGTAGCCGCCTGCGGGGAGCGTGAATGATAGTGTTATGCCCTCGTCGTGGGGGGCGACGGAGATGTCTGGGAGTAATCTTCCTAGGCGCCTCGTCCCGTCGGCGCCGAGCCTCCTGAGTTGATCGAGGGTGACCCCAGCCCCCGCGAAGATGGAGTCCTCCATCTCCTTCGCCTCGTACTTCGCCTCCCTCATCTTGTAGCCGTAGATGGGCGCGGTGAAGCTGATCTCCCCCGCCTCGAAGCGCGGCTGCTCCACACCCGCGTCCTCCACGGTGAAGACTCCCCCCGTGTCATGCTTCTTGGCGAGGTCCCCCGCAATGATGCGGGTGAAGTTGCCCGACTCCACCCTCTCCACCAGGTAGCGGTTGCAGAGGTGGCTTAGGTAGCTGGAGACGAGGAACCTGCGGAGCCACCTGTTGCGCTCCCTGTACTTGCCCGTGATGAGGCCGTAGCCGTCGAGGACGTTATCCCCCTCCTTGCCGATCCTCTGGGTGCCGAAGTAGTTCGGTATACCGAGTTTCGCAACCGTCTTCTGAATATCCACCGCCCTCAGGAGAGCTGCTTCGGGGGCAACCTCCAGGTCGGTGATGGTTATCGTGAACGTGTTTCCCTTGAGGTGGCCCGACCTCAACTTCTTCGGGTGCCTCTTCGCCCAGTTCACGGTGACCCCGAGGCTCGACTCCACGAGCCTCGCGACCTCCTTCTCCTCTTCCCCTGGCATGAGGATGCTGAAGGTCTGCGTGGAGATCGCGTGCTTGTCCTTTAGCCCCGCGTGGCCAACATCCTCCCTGCGGAGCCCGAGGAGGCTGGCGATGTCGATCTGCGTGTCCCTCGTCGTCCTCTCCCGTTTAGTTATGTTGAGGTAGATGTGGTCGCCGTAGCCGAGGGGATCATAGGCGGGGACCTCCACGACGGAGAAGAGTTCAGGTCTAGCCCTGATGACGCCGCTGACCCCCGGCTCGTTGGGGGTGATGTAGGGGAGGGTAAGGTCGAGTTCCGGGCTGTTGGCCATTTTCGGTTGATAGAGAAAAGGCTAAGGAAAAAGGGTTTAGGTGGCTTGTGGGCTCCAGTCGGGGGTCGTCCACGGGAACGGTTTCCCCTTGGAGTAGGCCTTGAGGGGCGCCCTGTACGGGAAGAGGGCGACAGCGCCGCCCGTGTGTAGGAAGAGGACGTTGTCACGCTTCTTGAACTTCCTCTTCCTGCAGAGGTCGATGAGACAGGCCATCGCCGTCGCCGTGTAGACTGGGTCTATGAAGATGCCCTCCGTCTCCGCGAGCACCTTCACTGCCTCCGCCTTCTCCGGGCTGATGAAGCCGTAGCCGCCGCCCACGTACTCGTTGTAGACGACGATGTCGCTGAGGGGTATCTCGATGTCGAGGCCGAGGACGTCGTGGCTGTCCTCGATGATCTTGTTGACACCCGCCTGCTGCTCCTCCTTCGACGTCCAGCCTACCGCTGCGCCGATGATCTTAGTCCCCGTGTTTAGCGCCCTCGCCCCCATGACGAGGCCGGCCTGTGTACCGCCCGAGCCCGTCCCGTGGACGAGGTAGTCAAAGTCTACGCCCAGATCCGAGGACTGGTTGAATGTCTCGAGCATGGCGTTGACGTACCCCGCGGCGCCGAGGGGGACGGAGCCGCCGACGGGGATGAAGTACGGGTTCCTCCCCTTCTTTCTCTGCGTCTCCATCTCGGCGTCGAGGGCGCCCTTGAACTTCTCGGGGCGCACAACCTTGATCTCGGCCCCCATCAGCTCGTGGAGGAGGTGGTTCCCGTCCCACTCCGCGGGCTCCCAGCCGTCCCTCGGCCCGTTCTTGACGAGCACGATGTCCAGCCCGAGCTTCCGCGCCGCCGCGGCGGTCTGAGTGCACCAGTTCGAGTGGAACCCCGCGCCGGTGACAATGATGTCCGACTTCTTCGCCAGGGCGTCCCCCATCAGGTACTCCAGCTTCCTCGCCTTGTTCCCGCCGAAGGCGAGCCCCGTCAGGTCATCCCTCTTAACCCAGATGCGTGGGCCCCCCAGCTTCTTCGAGAGGTTGGGTAGCTCCTGTATGGGTGTAGGGAGGTTGGCGAGCCTCGCCCGGGGTAGTGATCCGAGCTTCATGTCAATCGTTGGAGATTCGCCTCAGAGATGCTATAACACCTTCCCCCGTGGGAGGCTTTATCCCGCCCCCCAGCCGGGGTATGATCCGTTGTCAGGGAAATACAGGGTGAGGTGGTTTCAGGAGAGCGACCTCGACGCCTACATACGGGGGTTGAACGAGGCCCTATACGAGGAGTACGACGAGGCCAGGTTCAGGTGGAAGATGGTCGACACCCCCTTCAGCCTCGGATTCGTCTCGATAGCCGTCGTGGAGCACGGCGGGAAGCCGGTCGCCTTCAACAGCTTCCTCCCGCTCAGGGTCAGGCAGGGACGCGAGAGCTTCACCATCGTCCAGGGCTGCGACGGCTTCGTCGAGCCCGAGCACAGGCGGATGGGCCTCTTCCAAGAGACGCTTAAATTCATGTTCAGCGAACTCGCGGGTAAGGGCCCCGAGATGCTTATGGGCTTCAACTTCTCGGGCTCAGCGGGCGCGGCGCAGAAGGTGGGCTCCACTCTCATAGGCGATGTACACGTCCTCTGCGCCAGGGCGACGGATCTCGCCAATACTAGCGTCGGGGGAGAGGACCGCGTCGAGGTAAAGCCCTGCAGCCTCGAAGGGCTCCACCGCCTCTACGAGGACTGGGCAGCCTCGACCCCGAAGCTCCACTACCACAGGACGACCGAGTACCTCAGATGGAGGTACAGCCACCCCATAAGGCGCAGCAGCTTCTACCGCCTCCGGGACGACGAAGAGGAAGGGTACGCCGCCGTGAGCCTCGAGCGCGAGGGGGACTCCAACACACTCATCCTCGAAGACTACACGCCCATCCTGCACAGGCCCCGCGTCGCCTCAGCCCTCATCAAACACGTGCTACACGCCGGCGAACCCGTCAACGAGATCTACCTGACGGAGACCACGGGTTCCCCCATGAATGAGGCGTTGCAGCGCCTCGGCTTCGCGCCAGACCACCTCTACACCCTGATAATGAGGAACATCATGGGACTTGAGGAGCGGGGGAAGAAGCTGTACCGGGGCGGGGTCGAATTGACGAGCGTCGGAGACTGGCATATAGTGTCATCCGACATCTTCTAGCCCTTGAGCCAGTCGACCTCGTCCTCCTCTAGCTCCAGC
>Ga0315291_10005174_pt1 | contig 16416 bp, 12 predicted proteins | sample YL17G12_20_MG_FD_203070 | JGI IMG/M metagenome (GOLD analysis project Ga0315291, IMG submission 203070) | Sediment microbial communities from Yellowstone Lake, YNP, Wyoming, USA - YL17G12_20 | ecosystem: Environmental > Aquatic > Freshwater > Lake > Sediment | place: USA: Wyoming | collected...
CCGTCCACCCGCAGAGAACGCCAGTGAGACTTCCGTGCTGGGCGCCAGGTTGCCGGTCGCATTGACGGCGACCCGCAGCGTGCCGCGCTGCACGACGGCCGTTTCCGGGGCCTCGGTGGCAGCTCCTTGGGCCGCGATACCCTGGCAACCGGTGCCACCCAGCACGGCTACCACGGCCACGAAAATTCCAACGATGGCCCATCGTTTCTTGTTCATCCTGTTCCTCCCTATGAAGATGGTCGCATGGTACAGGAAACTTGTGGAGGAATTATGGAGAGGTAGTGGAAGAACGATGGAGGGCGCACAGTGGTTACATCTGAAAAATGGATTTGGTGTATAATTCGCTTTGCCCGAAGGCAGCCATGGGAGTCAATGTGATGATGGTCAAACAAGCTTCACCTCAAGGTCTGCAATGGTTCCAGGACGCCAAATTCGGCATGTTCATCCACTGGGGCCTCTATTCCATCCTGGCGCGCGGCGAGTGGGTCATGTTCTTCGACAAAATCCCCGTCCCGGAGTACGAAAAACTCGTGCCGCAGTTCAACCCGCTCAAGTTCGACGCCCGGGCCTGGGTCCAGTTGGCGGCGGACGCCGGGCTTAAGTACATGGTCATCACCAGCCGCCACCACGACGGCTTCAGCATGTACGATACGGCGCTGAGCGACTACAAAGTGACGAACACCCCGTTCAAGCGCGACCCGCTCCACGAACTGGCCGACGCCTGCGCCCGCCGTGGCGACGTTAAACTCGGCTTCTACAGTTCGCTGCTGGATTGGCACCACCCGGCCTACCGCTTCCGCCAGGAGAGCGGGCTGGCCTGGTCCGACTATCTCGAATTCCTGCACGGCCAGGTGCGCGAACTTTGTACCCAGTTCGGCGAACTCGCCTGTATCTGGTTCGACGGCGACTGGCCGCGCGATTCGTGTACCGGGGACCGGGCGCACTTTGCCCCCGGCGGCCCGTTCGAGTACGAGAAGTTGTACGGCATGATCCATACCCTCCAGCCGGACGCCGTCGTCCTCAATAACCGCCACGACCGGCCCCTGCCCGGCGAGGACGTGTAGGGCTTTGAGCAGGACCTGCCCGGCCAGAACACCACCTCGTTCAACACCGCGGCGGTCTACGACCTGCCGCTGGAAGTGTGCATGACGATCAACGACAATGGGAGCATGGCTGCGTCTCAACGGCGAGGCGATCCACGGTACGCGCGCTGGCCTCATCCCACCCACGCCGGATGGCGTCGCCGTCAGCACCCGCCGGGGGGACACACATTACGTGCACGTCCTGAATTACGTCAGCGACTGCGTCAGGCTGCCCGGTGTGCCGGAAAGCGGGACCCGTGCGACGCTGGTGAAGGACGGCTCACGGGTAAAGATGACCCGCGCCGGCGATGGGGTGATGCTGACCATCCCTGCCGAACAGCGTGACCCGCTCAATACTGTGGTCAGGCTTGATTGATTACCGAAACATGCTCCCTGCCCCGTCCTCGGGGCAGGGAGCCCCTGGGAGGCGGACGTTGACTTACGTACCGGGCACAGGTATAATGCTTGAGAGATGCCTCCTGTTGAACACTTGACCAATTCTCGTGCAAGGTGAACAGAATGGACCAGATGACCTTGGCAGAAATCATTCAAGACATTCACGCAATGGACGAAGAGCTCTGGCATTACGAAGCCCGTTATGGCCTGCGCTCCCAATACTTCTACGAGCTGTATAAGGCCGGCCAGTTGCACGATGAAGACCCAGTTGAAACCCGTGACTACACGGATTGGGCTGCCTGCTACGAGGTCAAGCGCCACCGTGAAGAGCTCTATGACACTCTGGTTCGTGATATATTGCGCAGGATGAGATCGCAGCGAGATATTTCGCTGGCCGGCCTAAAGCTCGCTCTGACGCCAGTCCCAGCACCTGTTGGGGCGTGATCTATGCTGTCGTCCATTGAGTCCTACAGCCGGACCATCTATGCCCTGCTGGAGGACACACCTGCTGTGCGACGTCACACGGTACGTATCTATCCACGCGGTGCTCGGATTGGTGTCCTGGAAGGCACGATTGACTTTGATCGAGGGTTTGTGCTGCGGTTATACGAACGCCTCGATTTCGCCCGCCAACGAATCCTGGTCTACTCGTATGAGGTCTGGCAGAGCCAACAACAGCTTTACTGGTATGATCCCCAGGAACACCCCAACGATGCCAACCTGGCCAGCAGTTTCCCGCACCACAAGCACGTTCCGCCTGACATCAAGCAACATCGTGTCCCCGCGCCAGAACTCTCCTTCACACGCCCCAACCTCCCTGTGTTGATCGAGGAAGTGAAGCGGCTGGTGAAAGGGTGAGTGTGCCCACTCTCGTTCACGCAGTCTGTTCTGCTGGTGGGCAGGCGTGGGTAAGCGGTCACGGAACCCCCCACTACTGTGGGGCCCCCACTGGCGTGGAGGGCTTGTGCGGAGGGCGAGCGAACGAGCATACGTGAGATTGCAGAGGAGAGAGCAATGAGGGAAAGACTGGAAGATGCTCTGCGCAAGAGCGACGCCGAATACGCCGACGTCCGCATCGAGGACGTCACCGCGTCCTGGATCAACTTCAGAGGCCCGGAACTGGACAGCATCGGCTCGTCCAAGACCGTGGGCGGCATCGTGCGGGCGCTGGTCAGAGGGGGCTGGGGGTACGCCACCTTCAACGACCTGGGCGGCCTCGAGCAAAGGGTGAAGGAAGCCAGCGAGTCGGCCCGCCTGGTGGCCCAGGACGAGAGCCACTTGGCGCCGGTCGAGCCGGTCGTAGACGAGATCACGGCCACGCTCGAGAAGGACTTTCGCGAGATTCCATTATCTCAGAAAGAGGCCGTGATTGAGGAATACAACGAGATCATCCTCGGCTATCACACAAGCATCGTGACGTCCAACGTCGGCTACGGCGATAGTTTCAAAAAGATCTGGTATGCCAGTTCCGAGGGCGCCTACATCGAAGATGAGCAGCCCGACACGTACGTCTTTACCGCCGCCACGGCTCGCGATGGCGACAACGTCCAGAATGCCTACGAGGGCCGCGGTGGCAGCACCGGCTTTCAACTGGTGGAGGGCTTTCACAGCCAGGCGGAGACCGCTGCCAAGAGGGCCGTGGACCTGCTCGCCGCCCCCCCGGTCACAGGGGGCACCTACACGGTGGTCGTGGACCCACGCCTGGCCGGCGTCTTCGTGCACGAAGCATTCGGACATCTGAGCGAGTCCGACTTTGTCTACGAGAACGAGCGCATGAAGGACCTCATGCAGTTGGGCAAGCGCTTTGGCGCAGGTTTCCTGAATGTGGTTGACGATGGCTCGCTGCCGGGCCAGCTGGGGACGCACCGCTACGATTTCGAGGGGGTGCCCACCCGCAAAAACTATCTCATCCAGGACGGCATCCTGGTGGGCCGGCTGCATTCCCGCGAGACCGCCGCCAAAATGGGCGAGCAGCCTACCGGCAGCGCCCGCTCGGTGGGCTATCAGCATCCGCCCATCGTGCGCATGACGAATACCTACATTGACCAGGGCGACGTCTCGTTTGAGGATATGATCAGGGACGTGAAACTGGGGGTGTACGCCATCAACGCCATCGGCGGGACCACCGCGCTGGAAATGTTCACCTTCAGCGCCGCCTATGCCTACATGATCCGGGATGGCCAGGTGGCGGAACTCGTGCGGGACGTGGTCCTGGCCGGCAACGTATTCGAGACCCTGATGAACATTGACATGCTGAGCGACAAGGTGGAGTGGGTGCCGGGAGGGCCTGGAGGGTGCGGGAAGGGGGGCCAAAACTCCCTGCGCGTCGGCCTGGGTGGCCCGCACGTGCGCATCCAGAACGTGGTAATCGGAGGCAGGCAATGATCGCAGATCAGTTGGTCGAGCATGCGCTGAAGCAAGCGCAGGGGGCGCAGGCCACCTTGCGGCAGAGCGAGTCCACGACGGTCTCCTTCGAGAACGATAGGCTAAAGTCCGCCCTGTCCTCGCAGAGGACCGAGATCCACGTGAAAGTGATCCTGAATGGCAAGGTGGGCACGTCCCATACCACTGACATCCAAGACCTTGATGGAGTGGCGGCCAGGGCCCTGGAATCCGCCGCCTACGGCAGCCCCGCCCACTTCCAGTTCCCCGGCCCAAGGGTCGTAGCAGATGTGCAGGTCTACGACGAAGCCGTGCCACCGGTGACCAAACCAGAGATGGTGCGGATCGGCCAGGAGATGCTGGAGCTGATCAAAGAATACAACCCTGACATTCTCGTCGGCGCCAACGTACACAAGCAGGTGAGCAGCAGGGAGTTTGCGAATTCCGGCGGCGTCGAATTCACCGACGAGACCACAGACTTCAGTGTCGGGGCCTCCGGCCAGTTGGTGAGGGGCACGGACATCCTGATGGCGGACTATGGCTTCGGCTGGCGGAAACGGGCCATAGACCACGTAGCAATTGCCAGGCAGGTGATCGAGCGGTTCAGGATGGCGGAGAGGATCGCTCCCATCCAGTCGGCCGCCATGCCGGTCATCTTCGCCCCCACCGGGATGGGGGTGTTAGGGTTGGCCCTGGTATTGGGATTCAACGGCAAGAACGTGTTCCTGGGCTCCTCGCCGCTGGCCGGCAAACTCGGGGAGCGCATTGCCGATCTCAAGTTCTCCCTCACCGACGACCCGTTGGTGGACTATGCCGGGAGCAGCAGCCGGTACGACGGCGAGGGGGTCCCCCACCAGGTTACTCCCCTCATCGAAGGTGGGGTGTTGAAGAATTTCCTGTACGACCTGGACACGGCCGGCCGGGCCGGCACCCAGACCACCGGCTATGGCGTGGGCTGCCACCCGACGAACCTGATCTTCGTTGAGGGAGATACGCCCTACGCAGAGACGATCAAGAGTGTCCAGGAGGGTTTGCTGGTCTACGACGTGATCGGCCTGGGCCAGGGCAACCCCATCAGTGGCGAGTTCTCTGTCAACGTCCAACTGGGGTACAAGATCGAGCACGGCGAAGTCGTGGGCCGGGTCAAGGACGTCATGCTGGCGGGCAACGTCTACGACGCCTTGAAGGACGTCGTCGCGATTGGCGACCAGGCCGAATGGCTCAGCGCCTTCGGCGGCTCCCACTTCGTCCCCCCGATCCAGATTGGTTCGCTCAGTGTAGTGGCGCGCTGAGCGGGGCTGACATCCGCTTGTCACCGGCCCAGGTTTGTGATACCATCACGGAGGTGATACGCTCGTGGAGGGAATACGAATGAAAACCTTCATAGCGGTTGTGGGAAAGTGCCCTGATACAGGCCTGTACGTGGGGTATGTGCTGGGTTTTCCTGGTGCCCACACGCAAGCGGAGAGCCTTGATGAATTGCAGAGAAACCTCCGTCAGGTCATTGAGATGCTGCTCGAGGATGGTGAACCGGCGCTCGAGGCAGAGTTCGTGGGTACGCAATTGGTGGCGGTGGCTTGACGATGGGCAAGTACCCGGTTGTGCGCTATCAGAACCCCGTCATTCCCGGCTTCTACCCCGACCCGAGCATCTGCCGGGTGGGGGAGGACTATTACCTGGTCAACAGCTCGTTCGAATACTTCCCCGGCGTGCCGGTCTTCCACAGCCGTGACCTGGTGCACTGGCGGCAGATCGGCCACTGCCTGACGCGATCCAGCCAACTGCCCCTGGGGAAGGCCTGGAGTTCCGAGGGCATCTATGCGCCGACCATCCGCTACCACCAGGGGGTGTTCTACATGACCACCACCAACGTCTCCGAAGGCGGCCACTTCTACGTCCACACGCAAGACCCCGCCGGCGAATGGTCGGAGCCGCTGTGGGTGGACCAGGAGGGGATTGATCCCTCCCTGTTTTTTGACCCGGACGGTACAGTCTACTTCACCAGCCAGGGCCAACAGGGCATCACTCAGAGCGTGATTGACGTGGCGACCGGCCGGCGACTGACCGAGCCCCGCGTCATCTGGACCGGCTCGGGCGCCAAGAGCCCCGAGGGGCCGCACCTCTACAAGATTCACGGCCGCTACTACCTCATGGTGGCCGAAGGCGGCACCGAGTATGGCCACATGGAGACCATCGCCCGCAGCGACAGCCCCTGGGGACCGTTCGAGAATTGCCCGCGCAACCCCATTTTGACCCACCGCAGCACCGATAGCCCCATCCAGGCCACCGGCCACGGCGACCTGGTACAGGCCCACGACGGGAGTTGGTGGATCGTCTTTCTCGGTATCCGCCCGCACGGCTACCCCCCCTGCTATCACCTGGGCCGCGAGACCTTCCTGGCCCCGGTAACCTGGGCGGAGGCATGTCCCGAGCCTGGTCGAGGGAATGGCTGGCCTATCGTCGGCCAGGACGGCCAGGTGTCGCTGGAGATGGAAGCCAGCGGCCTGCCCACCTGCTCGCCGCCCCCGTCCCCGGGGGCGGCAGAGCGCGACGATTTCGACTCGCCCCGCTTGCGGCTGTGCTGGAACTTTTTGCGTAACCCCCACCCGGAGGATTGGTCGCTGGCCGAGCGCCCCGGCTGGCTGCGCTTGACCGGCTCTGCCTTCACTCTGGACAACGCGGATGGGTACATCCGGGCCTCTCCCGCATTCGTTGGCCAGCGGCAGTGCCACTTTGAGTGCCGGGCCGCCACCTACCTCGAGTTCGACCCGCAGGTGGACGGGGAAGAGGCAGGGCTGGTGGCGCGCATGAACGAGCGCCACCATTACGAGATCGCCGTCACGCGGCGGGATGGCGCGCGGCGTGTTATCGTACGCCGCCGTATTGGCACCCTCCAGGCGGTGGTCGCCCAGGCGCTGCTGGAACCCGGGCCGGTCCAATTAGAGATCGCAGCGACCCACGACCAATATACCTTCTCCTACGCCCAGCACGGGCAATCCTTTCAGCCGTTGGCCAGTGGGGAGACGCGCTACCTCTCCACTGAAGTGGCGGGCGGCTTCACGGGCGTCTACCTGGGCCTATACGCCACCGGCAACGGCCGTGCTTGCACCACGCCGGCCTTCTTCGATTGGTTCGACTACAAGTATGATAACGAATAACAAGGGTTGAACGAATGTTACTACTCAGGCAAGTCACGCAGCAGGACACAGATCAACATGAATGTTGCTCAAAAATCCGTGTGCATCCGTCGCATCCGTGTTTGTCCGTGTCCCAATCAGGGCAACCTGGGGAGAGCACGCTATGCCAATAGATGAGACTCACCCGATCGCAAACCCCTACGGCTATTTCGACGCCGCCAACCGCGAATACGTCATCACCCGCCCGGACACTCCCACTCCCTGGATGAACTACCTGGGCGAGGGCCGCTACGGAGGCATCATCTCCAACACCGCCGGTGGGTACTCCTTCGACCGCGACCCGCGCACCCGCCGCGTGACGCGCTACCGCTACAACTCCATCCCGGCCGACCAGCCCGGCCGCTACGTCTACCTGCGCGACCAGGAGACCGGCGCATATTGGAGCCCGACCTGGCAGCCGGTGGTGGGCCGCCAATTGGAGGCCTACGAGTGCCGCCACGGCGCGGCCTACACCTGCATCCAGAGCACCTACCGCGGCATCGCCGCCAGCCTCCTGTACTTTGTCCCGCCGGGCGAAGCGTGCGAGGTGTGGGTCTTGCGCGTGAAGAACGCGAGCGACCGCCCGCGCCGCTTGCGCTCGTTCAGTTACGCCGAGTTCGGCTACTATGACGCCCTCATAGACCAGCAGAACCTCGACTGGGGCATGCACATCGTCCACAGCCGCTACGCGGATGGGACGATTGTCACCTCCACCCAGTTCCGGCCCACGCTGACCTTCTTCTCCAGTAACGTCACCCCCGCCGGTTTCGACACCGACCGCGAAGTCTTTATCGGCCGCTGCCGCGACCTGGCCAACCCCGTCGTGGTCGAAACAGGCGAACCGCGCCAGAGCGAAGCGCCGCGCGGCAACAACGTCGGCTCCCTGTGCCACGACCTGGTACTTGCGCCGGGGGAGGAGCAAGAGATCATCTACGTCATGGGCGTGACGGACGATCCTGGGACAGTCGCTCCCCTCCTGGCCCGCTACGGGCAGCCGCGCGAGGTGCAGGCCGCGTTCGAGGCGTTGCGCGCCGATTGGGACATCTACCTGGGCCATTTCACCGTCGAGACGCCGGACGCCGAGATGAACGCCATGCTCAACTTCTGGAACCCCGTCCAGTGCCGCGCCACACTCTACTGGTCCCGCTTCGTTTCTGCCTACGAGACCGGGCTGGGGCGCGGCATGGGCACCCGCGACTCCGCGCAGGACACGCTGGCCACCGTGCAGGCAGCCCCGGCGCGCGCGCGGGAGATGCTCGACGTGCTCTGGCATTTGCAGTTCCGGGACGGCCACACCTGGCACCAGGTCTTTCCGCTCACCGGCGAGGGTGGACCAGGGCTGGCAGGCGAGTTCCCCGACTGGCCGCAGTGGTTCAGCGACGATCACCTGTGGCTGGTCCTCGCCGTGTGCGCCTACCTGCGCGAGACCGGCGACTTTGCCTACCTGGACCACCGCGTGCCATACTGGGACAGTGAGGATGCTCCTGCTGGCGGCGACACGATGTGGGACTATGTGCTGCGGGTTCGAGGAGTGTCACGGCTCGACCCCCTGGAACAACCTGCTGGCGGCGACACGATCTGGGACCACGTGTTGCGGGCGGTGGACTTTACGCTCACCCATCGCGGCCCGCAGGGCCTGCCGCGCCTGGGCTTTTCCGACTGGGACGACACCATGAACCTGGACCACGGCAGCGGCAAGGCCGAGAGCGTGTGGTGCGCCCAGCAGTTCTGCCGCGCCATGCTCGACCTGGCCGACCTGTGCGACTGCCTGGGCAAGGACAAAGATGGCGCCCGCTTCCGCGCCCTGCATCGAGAGATGGCCCAGACGATCAACCGCGTCGCCTGGGATGGGGCCTGGTACGCCCGCGCCTACGACGACGATGGCCTACCGGTCGGTGTGCAGGGGGAGACATACCACCAGATCGGGCTGAACCCGCAGACCTGGGCCGTCATCGGTGAGATCGGGGCCGGCGACCGGCTGACGCGGGCCATGGAGAGTGCCCACGAGAAACTGGACACCCCGTATGGCATGGCGCTGATGGCACCCCCTTACGAACACTCCGACCTGCGCGTGCGCGGCACCACGACCTATCCGCCGGGGGCCAAGGAGAACGGCGGCATCTTCTGCCACGCCCACGCCTGGGCCGTCGTCGCCGCCGCCCGGCTGGGGTGGGGCGAGCGCGCCTACCAGTACTACCGGCAGATCCTGCCCCTGGCGCGCACCGACGCGGACACGTTCGCCGCCGAGCCTTACGTCTACTGTGGCAACATCTGCGGCCCCACGCATCCGCAGTACGGCTATGGGCGTAATGCCTGGCTCTCCGGCACCGCCTCCTGGATGTACGTGGCGGGCACGCAGTGGATCCTGGGCATCCGGCCCACCTTCACCGGCTTGCAGGTCGCCCCCGTGATCCCCGGCGACTGGCCGGGCTTCCGGGCCGCACGCCTCTTCCGGAACGTGACCTACCGCATCGCCGTGGAACGCATGGGGCCGGGGAACGCGGTTTCGCTGACCGTGGATGGACGGCCGATAGAGGGAACCATCGTGCCGTTTCCGCCCGCCGGCCAGACCGAGGTGGTGGTTAGGGCTCTTGTAGGGCAGCGAGGGTAACCACCATCTGGCGAAGAAACTGTCCGATGGAAGACCCTTCAGGTTTTCCGAAACCTGAAGGGTCTGGCTTCTGCGCGGCAACGTCGTCTTCGACTCCTGCGTCTCTGCGTCTCTGCGCCTCCGCGTTGAAAAGCGAGTTCTGGCTTGTCCAGGTCAGGAGGATGGAATGAAGGTTTTGATCATCGGCGGCACTGGCTTGATCAGCACGGCCATCTCGCGTGAGCTCCTGGCGCGCGGATACGATTTAACACTCTACAATCGCGGGCAGACTCCTTCCCGCATCCCCGCCGGCGCCCGGTACCTCTGCGGCGACCGCAACGACTTCGCCGCCTTCGAGTGGCACATGGCCGAAGCCGGTACTTTCGACTGCGTGATTGACATGGTCTGCTTTACACCTGACCAGGCAGAGAGTGACGTCCGTGCTTTCAAGGGGCGCACCGGGCATTTCATCTTCTGCAGCACGGTCAACGTCTACACCAAGCCCGCCGACCGCTACCCGATCCGCGAGGACGCCGCCCGCGTCCCGATCCACGACGACTATGGCACGCACAAGGCCCAGTGCGAGGACCTGTTCTTCGCCGCCCACGCGCGCGGCGATTTCCCGGTCACCATCATCCGCCCGGCGCACACCTACGGCGAGGGGGGCGTCATCATCCACACCTTCGGTTGGAGCACCACCTACCTCGATCGCATCCGCAGGGGCAAGCCCATCGTGGTACACGGCGACGGTACCTCGTTGTGGGTGCCCTGCCACGCGGACGACGTCGGCCACGCCTTTGTCCACGCCGCCGGGAACACCGCCGCGTTCGGCCAGGCCTACCACGTCACCGGCGAGGAGTGGCTGACCTGGAACCGCTATCACCAGGGGGTGGCGGAAGCGCTGAACGCTCCCGCTCCCACGCTCGTCCACATTCCCACCGACCTGTTGGTCAAGATCGCCCCGGAGCGGGCCTGGACCACGTACAACAACTTTTCCGGCCACAACATCTTCGACAACACCGCCGCCAGGCGCGACCTGGATTTCCACTACACGGTCCCCTGGATCGAGGGAGTGCGCCGCACGGTGGCCTGGCTGGACGCCCACGGCAGGATCGAGAACTCCGACGACGACCCTTTCGACGACCGCGTCATCGCTGCCTGGGAGCACCTGACCGCCGCAATGGCGGCGGAATTGGCCGACCTGAAATAGCCTGTGCCTCCGGAGTCCCCAACTTGTTGGGGGGGGGGTGAACAAGTTCAGGACTCCGGAAGCCCCAACTTGTCGGGGGCCTGTCTGATCCTCGAAAGGAGCCTGATCCTATGTGCCTGCAAGGCAAACGGCCCGGCGAGCGGCTCGAACCGCTGGAGCGCGTCACCCTGACCGGCGCAGGCGAGGGCACCGTCTCGGTCAAGGACAGCCTGGGCCGCGAATACGTGCGGGTGCTCGCCACGCCCGACCTCCAGTTCACCGTCGGCGGTGCGCTGGGCTACCACACCGTTGCGCTCGAAGACCCCGCGGGCCACGTTCGCGACTCGCTCACCTTTTCCGTGGATACGGACACCCACGTAGACGACGAAGGCGGAGAGTTCCGCGACCTCCTCCAAATGCTCGTCTACACCATGCTCACCACCTGCTCGCCGCCCCCGTCCCCGGGGGCGGAAGTCGAGCGCGGTGCCATCCGCTACCGCGGCCGCCTGTACCGCTACTTTGTCCCCTGGCTGCGCGACCACGTCCACACCATGAAGGGCATGAAGTACTTTTCGGGCTGCCTCAAGGACGGCATAGACCTCTACCGCGATAGCCAGCGCGCCGACGGCATGGTCTGGGACAACGTCGAACGGCGCACCCCTCCCGCCCCCGGCCCCAACCACTGGTCGGTGCGTTTTGACTACGACGGCTTCATCCAGCCATTCGACGATCACGCGGATGAGGCGGATGAGTACATCCGTGAGTACATCCGAAGCGCCGAGTTCAAGCGCATCCCGGTCGAGAACGACGTCGAGTACCTGTTCGTCGAGGGGCTGTACTACACCTGGAAGGCAGTCGGCGACGATGGCTGGATGGCGGACTCGCTCGACGCCGCCATGCGGGCACTGGAATACAGCGTCACCAGTCCCTACCGCTGGTCGTCCAGGTACGGGCTGCTCAAGCGCGGCTACACCATAGACACCTGGGATTTTCAGGACGCGGAGGATTGCCTGCGCGAGTTCGTGGGCTGGCCCGACCCGATGGCGATCCACCAGGACAAGACCCGCTTCGGCATCATGTTCGGCGACAACACCGGCTACGCCGCCGCCTGCCGCTACCTGGCCGAGATGCTGGAGCACGTCGGGCGTGCCGCGGAGGCGCAGACCTACCGCCAACGCGGCCAGGAGATCATGGAGCGGCTCGACGCGCTCAGTTGGAATGGCCGCTACTACACCCACCACGTGCCGGAGGATCCCGCTGTCAGGCGCGACCTGGGGGTGGACGAGGCCAGCCAGGTCTCGCTCTCCAACGCCTACTCGCTCAACCGGGGCCTCTCCCACGAACAGTGCGTGGCCATCGTCCAGACCTACCAGGACCTCCGGCAGCACCTGCCTCCCGGCTCGCCCGGCGAATGGTACACCATCTATCCCCCGTTCCAGAAGGGCTTTGGCGACCACAACGACGTCTGGCAGTACATGAACGGGGGCGTCACCCCCATCGTGGCCGGCGAACTGGCCCACGGCGCGTTCGAGCACGGCTTCGAGGACTACGGGATAGACATCCTGCGGCGGCTGGCGAACCTGGGGCGCAAGGTTGGCGGCCGGCTCCACTGCGTCTACACCGGCGCGCTCCAGCCGCCCCAACGCACGTTCACCCCGCTCGACCTCGCCCTGCTGGCCCACGCGGACCTGGTCCTTGAGGGCGCCGAGGGGCTGCCCGGTGGGAGGCAGGAACTGGCCGGCGTGCCGTTCCTCATCCCCGACCCCACTGCCAACGGCCGGCCCCGGTGCATCGGCCTGAGCCAGCGGCCCGGGTACACGCGGAAGGTGGACATGCCCGTGCATACAAAGGCGGCCTGCGTCTACTTCCTCCACACCGTGGCGCACCCCGGGTTGGGCGGCGTCGGCGGCACGATTACGCTGCACTATGCCGACGGCAGCACCTTCAGCCAGTACGTCGTCGAGGGCCACAACGTGCTGTCCTGGAGCCACTGGCTGTGCCTTCCGGCGCCGAACCCGGGCAACAACCGCAAGAGCACCGAAATCGCCTGGCGCCGTTCCGGCCGTGCCCCCCTCAACGTCCAACTCGTCGCCTACGGCCTCGACAACCCGCACCCGGACCTGGAGATTGAGCGCATCACACTCACTGCCGCCGAGGACGGCGCCTTGTGGGCGGTCCTGGGTGTGACGCTCAGCGACCACCCGGTCTACTTTGAACCGGACCCGGTCTCCTTCGGCATCCCGGATAGTTGGGGCGCAGCGGCGGTGGTCTATGCGCTGATCGAGGGGCTGGCCGGCGTGGTGGACGAGGGGGTGGCCTACGGCCAGGTCAGGCTCTCCCCCCGCTGGGCAGCGGCGGGCGTCGGCCAGGCCGCGGCGGCGGTCAAGTACCCCGCCTCGAATGGCTACATCGCCTACCGCTACCGCCACGACCCCGAGCACCGGTGGATCGAGATCGAGGTCACCGGCAGCGGCGAGGCTTGTCACTGTCACGTGCTGCTATCGGCGGAGGTACAGGCGGTCCAATCCGTGAGCGCCGTGGACGCACCGCTCCCATTCGCCTCCACCCGCATCGAAGGCTCCCGTTACGTGGATTTCACGCTGACCCTGCCAGGGCCGCACACGGTGAGGATCCACTACTCAAAGCGATTGAGCCCAAATATCAAGAGCATCCTTCAGACCGCCGAGCAACAGATACGGGAAGGCCAAGGGATCAAGCACGAAGACTTTTGGCGAGAGATGGGGGCTGAAGCGGCGTGATTCGAGCAATCATTGTCGAGTATCGGGAGCATATCCTGGAGGCATGGGATGCACATTGTGGGAAGTAGTGAACCACGCATCATTGGACTGGAAGTGACGGATGAGAGCATCGTCGCGCAGCTGGCGGATGGACGTACAGTGAGTGTGCCGTTGGCGTGGTCATGGCGTTTGTCGGAGGCGACGCCAGAGCAACGCCACAACTTTGAGATTATGGGGAGTGGACAGGGAGTTCACTGGCCCGACGTGGATGAAGACATCAGCGCCATCGGGATGCTCAGCGGAACGCCAGCCCGTCGCCCAAAGCGTGCCCTGAAACCTCAGCGACGCAGAACGGTGTCAACGGCCAAGGCTGCGAGCGTGGCTGCTTGATGTTTGTGCTGTTGTCCATTCGTAGAGGGCGGATTCGCATCATCAGCGCTCGCAAAGCGACCAGGAGAGAGAGAAAGTTCTATGCCGAAGCCGAGTGATTCTGACGATTACGAACTGCGTGACGAATACGACCTGTCCAAAATGACCATCGTAGCCAAGGGCAGGTATGCGCCTCATCGGCGGGTAGGGAAGAACGTGGTATTGCTTGCTCCGGATGTTGTCCAGGCCTTTCCGACCGATGAAGCCGTAAACGAAGCCTTGCGACTCGTTCTGCGGATGGCGAAGATTCCGAGCAGGTACGAGGTAGAGGCGGTGCACACCTGATACCTCTCTGCATGCGATGACTTCCCGCCGTTTGGCTCCTCAGGGTGCGGACCGTTGTCATTGCACTGGGCGCCGTGGGCCAGGCTGGGCAGTAGATGTGCGGCAGTCCCGGGTTCTCGCGGCGGCCGTACGCGCGTTCGAGTGCAATTCAGGTTGACTTGTTGCCTCAATCGGAGTATAATAGAAGCATAGAGTCAAAGTGTGACATCGCTGCAGCCTTCGTCGCAATCGTAGCCCGCTGAGGAGGGTAGTATGAATGATTGGCAGCCGACGTCTATTCAGGAGCGATCCTGGTAGGTGGTCGGCTGTTTTGCTTCCGTTGTTTCATCTGGCAGTCCTCCTATTGAAGGGGGGGCTTGCCCCATGCGCGTCAACCTAAGCAAGGCTGCAGCAGGAGGCTTGCGGCCCGAGGCAAGTTGTGGCAACATGCCCTCAAAAAGGGGGTAGGATGATCGCCACAGCCCAAGTGAGTCAGCAATTGCAGCAGTTCTTCGGCGAGAAGGCCGACCAAGTAGCCCGTGAGACTCAGTTCGTGCAACGCCAGTCCAAGATGACCGGAAGCAAGTTCTTGCAGATCTGGGTTCAAGGGTTCCTGGAACGCTCGGAAGCCAGTCTGGAACTGCTGTGCCAGGTGGCTGAAGACCTGGGGGTACCGATCACCAAGCAGGGGATGCAGCAGCGGCTGACCCCGGCGGCGGTCACGTTTCTGGAAGCGATGTTCGAGCACAGCCGCGTCACGCTGCGGAACGAGATTCCGCTGGCGTTGGAGTTGTTGACACAGTTCACCGCCATCGAGATTGTGGACAGCAGCAGCGTGGCGCTGCCGGACAAGCTGGCGGAGGAGTTCCCCGGTGCCGGAGGCGATGGGCCGCAAGCCAGCCTGAAGCTGCAAACGGTCTGGGAGTTCTTGCGTGGTAACCTCAACGCCGTCATCCGGCAAACGGGGCGTCAACCCGATCAACGTTTTCAGGGCCACCTGGCGTACAGCGTACCGGGTGCTTTGTTCCTGCAAGACCTGGGCTACTTCGCACTGAGGACCCTGCGCGGCATCGCAGCCGGAAAGGCCTACTTCATCAGCCGACACGACTCCCAGTGTGCACTGTATGAGCTGGCGACTGAGACGCCTTTCGACTTGCTGGCGCACCTGGGCCAAACATCGGATGACCAGTTGGAGTTGATGCTGCTGGTCAGCCAAGATGTGAAGCTCCCTTGCCGCGTCCTGGCCGTCCGCTTGCCCACGGATGTCGTCGAGGAACGGCGGCGCAAAGCCCAGGCCAATGCCTGCCGCAAGGGACGGACGCTGAGCGCGGAGAAGCTGGCTTGGCTGGCGTGGAACGTCTACATCACCAACGTCCCGACCACGATGTTGACCCTCCAGCAGGTCATCCTCATCTACGTTCTGCGCTGGCAGATCGAACTGCTTTTCAGGTTGTGGAAAGACGAAGCGCAACTGGACCGTGTAGCAGGTCACCTGCGCGAGCGGGTGTTGTGTGAACTCTATGCCAAGCTGATTGGTCTGGTGATCTTCCATTACCTCACTGTGCCCCTGCGTTGGGCAGAACGAGAACTGAGAGTTTGTGAAAATATCCGTCTACGCTGGCAGGTGTTCGACGGGACAATTTGCCTGAGATGATGTAAACTTGGGGCAATCTTGCTGTGCGGAGGATAGCCCCTATGGACAGTACTCAGACATCGTCTTCCATTGCCATCATTGACGGTCGGGCATTGCGCCTGCGGCAAGCCAATCGCGAAGACGTGATTTCTGTGCCGGCGTGTTTGCGGGACTTGTTGCCGCCTGAGCACTTGGCGTGCCGGGTGTGGGAGATGGTTGAGCGATTGGACTTGTCGGAGTTCTACATCGACATGGTGGTCGAGGAAGGCACGCCAGGGGCTCCGGCCACCGACCCGAGGATTCTGGTGGCGGTGTGGATCTATGCCACGCTTCAGGACGAGACCAGTGCACGCCGAGTGGCGACCTCGTGTGTGGAGCACCTGGCCTACATCTGGCTGTGTGGCGGAGTGACGGTGAACTACCATACCTTGAGCGACTTGCGGGTTGACCACGAGGAGGCCCTCGACCACTTGTTTACGCAGGTGGTGCAGCGGCTGGATGAGGCAGGATTGGTCGAGTTCAAAGCGCACGCACAGG